>Ga0164318_10005570_pt1 | contig 12173 bp, 7 predicted proteins | sample GuaBasSedimGuay9_FD_113734 | JGI IMG/M metagenome (GOLD analysis project Ga0164318, IMG submission 113734) | Subseafloor sediment microbial communities from Guaymas Basin, Gulf of California, Mexico - Guay9, Core 4571-4, 0-3 cm | ecosystem: Environmental > Aquatic > Marine > Hydrothermal vents >... | reverse complement strand
GCTTTTTATCAAAAGAAGGAATGCCTTCTATCCCTGAGATAAATACATAAGGAAGCCCTTCGTCGCCATGCACATCAAGATTAAAATCCATTCCTATTTCTCTCATTTTTTGTTTTGCATAATATACTTCTGGGCTATTCTCAATATTAGGATTTGCCCATTCTCTATTAAGATTTATACCATTGGCATTTACTCTTAAATTACCTAATATACTGCCATCAATATTCATATTAGGGATAAGATATAGGTTGGCTTTTTTAAGCAAACTAACTGAGGAAGAATCTTCCTCATCGAGTATGCGGCTAATAAGTCCAAGCATAAACCACTCAGCCATAGATTCGCCAGGGTGCTGACGAGCAATTACCCAAAGTTTTTTCTTTGTATTATCACCATCCCCTATTCTCAGAAAATCAATAGGTCTTCCCTGTATAGTTTCTCCTATGCTTTCTAGCTTACATAATGGAGATTGCTGCGCACTATTTACCAAATTCAGATGCTGCTCATAGGAAAATGGGGCAAAATAAGCAATATAAACAGAGTCATAATCTGGCGTAAATTCCATACTCAAAACTCCATCTTTATAATCTGTAGGTATCTGAAACCATATTTCGCGATCGTAAGAAGCTCTAACTTGATAATTCTCCCAACCTTCGGGATATGCAGCATCTCCAGCATTTATAATATTTAATTTGCAAGCCTGATCTTTGCCACCTTGCATTCTAAAATAAAACCACTGCAAGAAATCAGATTTAGTATCCTTTTCTATTTTAAGTTGTATATTATTACTGTCTTTTATATCGATTACTTCAATGTTTCCTGCATCAAAGTTTGAACTTATACTTATGCTCATAATTTTTTATTTAAATTTAATAAGACTGCTAATATACAAAAACTCATCTTTAATTTGATTTAATAAAATGAGCTTTTTAATTGGCTGCTGATAATTATAACTCTATGTTGCTAATAATATACTTGCTTTAGACGCTGATTGTTATGATTATTATGATTGTTTTAGTCCTGCCCTCCTTGCGGCAAACAGACTAAAACCTTTCATTACAATCTAAGTATTTTAATTATAATTGGCATAACAACCATAATTATACCAATTTGGTATCAAAATACGCTATAAATAAATTGGAATATATTTTCCTATTAGAAGGCAAAAATTATTTGCATAGCCGTAGCTATGGAAATAATTTTTAACGCAGTAATAGGGAAATATAAACGATTTATATGGCGTGTTTTGGTATTAATTTGGTATTAATCCAATAGAACAAAAAAAGGCTAGATTGAAACAACCTAGCCTAATATTTTATCTATAAAATGTTCAAACTATCGGCGTGCCTCATTTGAAAATTTTGCACTATAAGTTTCGAAAATTGTATTTGCATGTTGTTGAATATCTGCCTGACCATATTGACCTGCCAAGCGAGAAACGTCTCTTACAATAACTAATGCATTATTCTTTTCGTTAATATACTCGCCAAATACTTTATCGTTATAATAAAACTTAAGGTCGTGAAGAGCAATATCGGCCAAACGTTGAGAAATAGCATTTGCTTTTTCAATTTCGCCAACTCTGTAATAACCTTCCATTATAGGAACCATAAAGAAATCATAAGGAACAGTTTCTTCAGGAAGAACCTCCATACATCTATCCAGCACTTTAAGAGCTCTCTCATTATCACCTTCTTTTATTAGCTCAGTAGTAAGGCGAGCAAAGTTGCTTCTATAGTTTCTGATGGAGCGCATATGATGCTCATCAAAATATAGACTCTCGTCATTAAGCCCATCATATTTAAATACGTTCATTATACTATTATAAAGAACATCTGTATTTACTCTACCATATGAACCTTGAGTATAGTTTCCGCTACTCTTAATTGGCACTAGGCGATATGTCATTCCATCGAGCTGGAAATACTGCATTAGGTCTAAATAAGCATCAGCACCTGTTGTAATAGCATAATAAATTGGTCTATCCCAATTAAAGGAGGCCAACATTTCCATCATCATCAGATTATTCTTCTGAACAAGATTCTTATTTATTTTCCACTCTACTTTATCAACAATTAAAGCAGTATCTTTTTCTGCAACAGTACCATTTGCCACCACTTTCTTTTTATCAACTTTTATATAAACATTTTTTGTTGGCAAATAGTTCATACTTGAACCATCGCGTAGTTGCATTTTAGTTTTAGGATTAGAGCTAAAATAAAAGTTCATTATATCTCTAATATTATAATACTGTCCTTTTTTGGCTACTTTATTCTCCTCAAAGAAATAACCAGCATCATTTGTTCCTTGTATATATTGGTCTCTACCAATACTCAAAGGAATAGGATCTGCATCATAAGATTTTCTTCTCATTTGATCTACATACCAGTCGGTATTAAATAAACTAAGGTTTACAATCTTAATATCTGTACGTACACCTTCAACCTCTTGAGCATACCAAAGAGGGAAAGTATCGTTATCTCCATTAGTAAACAGAATTGCATTTTTTTCGCAAGAGTTCAGATAATTCTTAGCAATATTCAGTGTATTATATCTGCCAGATCTATCATGATCGTCCCAGTTTTCGCTAGCCAAAACTCCTGGTACAAGCACTAGGGTAATAGCTGTAGCAGCTATAGCAGTAACTTTGGGATTAACTTTGGTTCGCAATAAATCATATATTGCTAAAACACCTAAGCCAAGCCATATTGCAAAGGCATAGAAGGATGCCACGTATGCATAATCTCTTTCGCGAGGCTGATAAGGATATTGATTAAGATAGACTACAATTGCAAGCCCTGTCATTAAGAATAATGCTAGAACAACAACTCCATCTTTATAATTTTTCATAAAGTGATAAACCATTCCCAATAATCCCAATAATAATGGCAAGAAGTAATACTTATTATTCCCTTTATTATTCAGCAAATTCATAGGAAGCATACTCTGATCTCCCAATCGGGCAGTATCAATAGCGCTTATACCAGAAATCCAGTTGCCATGTAATTTATCGCCATGCCCTTGAATATCATTCTGACGACCAACAAAATTCCACATAAAGTAGCGCAAATACATATGCCCTATCTGATAATTGACAAAGAAATTAAGGTTATCGCCAAAACTAGGCACCTCTATTACTTTCTGTTTCCCTTGATCAGTTACAGTAATCCTCTTAGGATTATTCATATAACTTTTATAAACATTGGCATGTGGCGCACGTTGATTACTCCACATTCGAGGAAAGAACGTTGTTACATTACTCGCATAAGTCGGAGTTCTATTTTTTCTTAAATCCGTTAAAACGTAAGCTTGTTTTATGGAATATGATGCATTATTTTTCTCGGCAATAAACTTCTCAGCATCTTTTTTATACTGATAAAATTTTATTAAGCCTCTATCACCAACCTTAATTTTTGATGATTTTGGCAAGCTCTTTTCTACTACAACACAGTATAATTTTGTATAAACGGCAGATTTATCTTCCCATTGACTACCAGGATTTGTTGGCGAGTTGAAATAAGGGCCAGTTAGCAATGGCGTAGAACCATATTGCTCACGATTTAAGTATGCCAACATTGATGTTGCATCCTCAGGGTTATTCTCATCAATAGGAGTATTAGCATTTGATCTAATTACAAGAATAAAGAATGAAGAATATCCAATAATTAAGAATGTAACTCCCAAAATTACCGTATTGGCAACAAGTTTCTTATTCTTTTGAGTATAAAATAATCCATAAGCAATAGACGCAAGTACAATAAAGAAATATACAATAGTACCACTATGGAAAGGCATTCCAAGATTATTAACAAAGAATATTTCAAAATTACCAGCAAGGATAACAACCCATGGAATAATACCATACATTATTATTGCCAATAGAAAAATTGATAAAATACCCGATAAAATGATTCCCTTAGGAGAAGTTTCGTATTTCTTGAAATAGTAAATATAAACTAATGCCGGAATAGTTAGCAAGTTAAGAAGGTGAACACCTATGGAAAGGCCTATAAGGTATGCTATAAGAATTAACCAACGGTATCCATGTCGCTTATCGGCCACATCTTCCCATTTGAGCATTGCCCAAAATACAATTGCTGTAAAGAACGAACTAAGTGCGTACACCTCGCCCTCTACTGCCGAAAACCAAAACGAATCGGTAAAAGTATAAGCTAAAGCTCCCACAAGTCCACTACCAATAATAGCAATAAGATTAGCTCCTTCAATTTTTGCATTATCGCCTTTGATAATCATTTTGCGAGCAAGATGAGTTATCGACCAGAACAAAAATAGAATAGTAAAACTACTTGCAAAAGCTGACATTACATTAACCATAAACGCCACTTGAGAGGTATCGGTAGCAAATAAACTAAAAAACTTTCCTAAAAGTTGAAAAAATGGTGCCCCTGGAGGGTGACCAACTTGTAATTTATATGCTGTTGCAATATACTCTCCACAGTCCCAAAGACTTGCTGTTGGCTCTGCCGTTAAAAGATACACTGTTGATGCTAAGGCAAATACTGCCCAGCCAATCCAGTTATTTAACTTTTGATAAACTTTCATATGTTTTGTTTTGTAAGTTTTGTTGCATAAATTAAAAATCCTTTTTAAGGCTTTTATAACTAATTTTTCGATCCACGAATTTAAAAAAAAAACGTTGCTAACTAATACTTATTATCCCTTTAACAAAAAATAATACAATACTTAAGAAATATTTAGCTAATCTTCTGTTTCCAATTCCCATATTTGCTCATTATCCCAGTTAGCTCTTATATCAATTATTTTATTCACATAATAAATTCTTTCAGGTAAAAGGCGCTTTTCAAAATCACCTCTATCCCATTTTCCATTTCCATTATTATCAAGAATAGCCTTAATTTTATATTTTCCAGGAATCATATATGGGTATTTAATTAATTGCGATTCGTTAATAAAATCTTCTCTAATAATCTCTTCCTTAGCATTTAAAAGTTGTACTATTAGAGAGTTATTGCCAGGATAATTCACTTCTAAATCAAGACTACCATACTCGCGAAGTTCAGTGGTCGAAAAAATCCTTTCTATGGAATCGTTGGTAGAATTATACAAATCGAAGAAAGTACTATCGTCTACTACTAATTTATATTTTTTTCTCTCCTCAAAATTTGCTTTTATACTAACTCTTTTTCTTCTGTCTTCATTAGTTATACGAGTTTCAATCTTTACGGGTCTCCACAAAGTATCTCGTGCTTTATATAGATGTATTCTATCAGCTTGGTATTTCGCAAGAGGCACTTCAAATGCAAAACTCAATTCAGAGAAAAAATGTATTGATCTAGTTATTTTATCAGATATTTTTATCTTTACAATAACCTTCTTTTTGATGGTATCTGTTTTTTCTTTATTTTTCTTTTTATTACCAAAAATAGCAAAGCTAGAGCTTGAAGATTTCCTTTTTTGCTTTTTTGCTAATACAATTTCTAAAGTATCTAAATGCAAATCGCCATCAGCAACAATAATGTCTATAAAATCTTGCTCAACACCCATAAGATAGCAAGTTACACTATCTCTATCATTACCATAAACATCAAAATGCCAATCTTTTTCTGGCTCAAAATTCAATGGAATAAGATTAAAATTATCAATAGGTTTATTGAAAGTAAAAAGTATTTTTTTAGTCGGAGTCACTTTCTTATCCATATACTTTATCTCATCAGGCCATTCCTGAAAAACAAAAAGATTCAAATCCTTAGGTTTCTCCTTTTTAGGCTTTACACTATCGTTACCTATAAACTCTGATGGGTGATATGGCGAAACTAAGGTCTTGCAAAAAGCTATTTCCTCATCTTCTTGGTCGTAAATATAATTCCTATTTGCATCCTTCAATGCATAAATTTGATATTCTCCAGGAGCTAAATTAGGAAGTTTAAAATTACCAATTTTATTAGCTTTTGTAAGGTAATATGGTTTTTCTTTATAAATAACACTATCGTCTTTAGACTTATAAAGCATCACAAAGAGTTCGTCATAATTAGTATGATCAAAGGCTTTTACAGCAGACCCTTCTATTATTAACGAATCAACAATAGCACCTGTAGAAAAAACATAAGAGAAATTACGCACAGGTATTCTTTCCTTATAATTAACAACAGCATTGCCAAAGAATATAGTATAGGTAGTGTTTTCTTTCAAAGAGTCAGGAATCTCTACAATAAGCTTTTTTCCATTGACACTAACTATAGGTTTCTCGGGCATTTGTGGCGATACTACCATTTGTTGATTTAGTTTATCAAGTACAATAAACTCATCAAATTTTATCACAACCTTATTTTCTGCAAAATTTACACTTCCATTTTGCGGATTATAATTTAATGCCACAGGTGCACTTGTATCCTTTGTCCCTCCTGTAGGCCTTACTATAGTAGCGCAAGCACTTATGGCTATAACTATAGCTATAGCTATATATGTTCTAATTCTTCTTTGCATAAAAATATTTTTCCAAAGGCAAAGATATAATAAATAGTTTTTGATGTAATGAAAGTGAAGCCGCTGTTTACTAATTTTTAGTAATATTATTATAGAAAGCTAATATACAAGCCTTTTTTTAATTATTTTTGTTAATAATTATCCATCTAATATTGCATAATATGAAGCAGCACATTATTAATTCTTCTTTTATTCTATTCTTTTTGATTATAGGAGTTTCTTCCTATTCTCAAGTAGAGAAAGATACTGTTAATACCAAAACCATGCAAACTATTAATAGTTTGGATGAGCCAATTCATGTTGGTCTGGTGCTAAGTGGTGGTGGCGCCAAGGGGCTTGCCCATATTGGAGTATTAAAAGTACTTGAAGAAGAGGGAATTTATGTGGATTTTATTGGAGGTACAAGTATGGGTGGTCTTGTTGGCGGTTTATATGCCAGTGGATACAGCCCTTGGGAACTTGACTCTATTACAAAATCAATGCCTTGGACAAAATTAATGAGTGACGAACCCGAACGCTCAGATTTGCCCGTTGATGAAAAAATAAATAATGACCAATATCTTCTAAGTCTGCCTGTTAAAGGTTTTATTCCTGGTTTACCAAAAGGGCTTCGAGAAGGGCAACTTGTTCTTAATTACATTAATAAACTAACATGGCCTGTTGCCGACATCAAAGATTTTTCCAAGCTTCCTATACCTTTCTTTTGTGTAGCTACAAAACTTGCAACAGGTGATACTATGGTGCTTGATAATGGCGATCTTTCTCTTGCACTTAGAGCTACCATGTCCATCCCTACAATATTTAACCCTGTTGATTTTCAAGGGCATATGCTTATTGATGGTATGATGGTGAATAACTTTCCCATAGATATTATGAAACTTAATAAGGAGGTCGACTTTATAATTGGTGTAGATGTGGGTTCTCCTTTACTAAATATAGATGAAATTACAAGCATACTAAGCATATTAGAACAAACAAGTAGCTACCATGCCTATAATAGATTGTTAGAAAATATTAAACTAACAGATCTATACCTCAAGCCTGAAACAGATGATATATCAGCCTTAGATTTTAGCGATGTAGGAAAGGTAATTGATAGAGGTGAGAATATTGCTCGTGCAAATATTGACAAGATAAGAGCATTAGCAAAAAAAATAAAGGACAATAAGAAAAAGTATGAAACTGCAAGAGAAATTCAAAAACCTGATATTTTTTATATATCAAAAGTAAATATCATAGGATTGGATAATGTACCTGAAACTATGGTATTAGGGCGTTTGGGATTAAACTTACCAGGGACTAACGATATAATGCGTATAAACAATGCAATTGACAGACTTTATAGCAGTAACTTCTTTAAATCTATTAATTACAAATTAGAAAAAACTCTTGATTCCTATATTCTAAATATAGAAGTTGAAGAAAAATCAGAGAATCGTTTTGAAATTGGAGCTAATTATAATTACGACCTTGGAGCTAATTTGAAAGTTAATTTCCTATTCAACAACTTCCTTATTAAAGGTTCTAAAACCAATATGTCTATCAAAATGGGGAATTCTCCAGCTGGCGAAATACTGTTTTTATCAGAAAGAGGACAGAGGGTTGGTTTTGGTTTAGATATAGGTTATAAATCTAGACCTTACTATACATATAATGATGATTTTAAGTCTATTAAAGGTAAATACTTTACTCGTTTCGGAAATATAAGTGCATTTGGAAATATTAATTACTCCAATAATTCAAATTTGGTAATTGGAGTTAATCTAGAGTTTTTTGATATCTCTGCCGAAGTATCACCAATCCCTGTTGAGGGTTTAGCTATTTTTTATAATAATATTTATTTAAAATTTATTAATGACAGTTACGACAATAAATACTTCCCCACTAAAGGAACATTCTTGAGTATGCAAACCAGTTATGTTAACGTGGGAAGACCAGAAACTGGTGTATTTTCTAAAGTAAAAATGGGATCAGTATTAAATATAACAAATAGGCTAAGTTTCTTGCCAAAATTATTTGTTGGAGGATTATGGAGTACAGACAATAGTAGTGAATATGCATATTACTTTATTATTGGTGGTAGCAATCAAAAAGAATATGCAAACAGTGTTTATATGCCAGGCGTACCGTTTAGTGCTTTTATAATAAATAATGTAGCCATCACTTATCTAGATTTAAGATATAAACTAGGGAAATCTCATTACATATATTTAAGACCTAATGCAGCTCTAGTATCAAACTATTTTGAAGAGCTCCTAACAAATTCAATATTAATATTTTCTGCTTCAGTAGGTTATACTTATAACTCCCCAATAGGACCAATAGGATTACAATTAAATACTTCAACATTAAATAAGGAATTGGGATTATATATTAATATTGGAATGGATATATAATTCCCATTTGATATAAAGCTAAACTGCAAAAGCAGTAAGCTTAGCTTCTATTATATCCATAATACTCAGTGCTTTAGTAGCATCTAGTGGGTAAGCAAAGCATTTAATTTCATAGTTATCAGCAATCTTCTTTGCAGCAATAGTATTATGGTCATAAATACCTGTAAGCTTATAACTTCCATTATTCTTAATTTGAGTTATATGCTCATCAATATCATCTCCCAGACCAAAAAATTGCAAGGTGTTTCATAAAACTACGACTTTTATCAAAAATAAGTCTATTTATTTAGCTATAAAACACTTAAATTTGCAGATAATTAAAGTACAATTGTTAATAATTAAAAAGCATAAATGACTGACACATACCGCCATAAAGGAATGCGCCGCGCATTAGTTGAAGAAATAATAAAGAAGGGTATTACCAATGAGTCTGTTATTAAGGCAATTGGAAAAATACCTCGGCACCAATTCCTTGATTCTTCTTTCGATAGATTTGCTTATAATGATGTTGCATTCCCCATAGGATCGGGGCAAACAATATCACAACCATTTACTGTAGCTTTTCAGTCCGAACTCTTAGAAATAAAACGTGGCGATAAAATCCTAGAAGTAGGAACTGGCTCTGGCTATCAGGCAAGTGTGCTATGCGAATTAGGAGCAAAGGTTTATAGTATCGAACGTCAGAAAAAACTTTATGATAAGACTTCCAAATTTCTTAATAAAATGGGGTATCGCCTGAACCTCTTTTATGGAGATGGTTATAAAGGGCTTCCAACTTATGGGCCTTTTGACAAAATAATAATTACTGCAGGAGCGCCTGAGATTCCTAAGAAACTACTATTACAACTCAAAATTGGCGGTTGGATGATTATTCCAATTGGAGGAGATGATGGTCAAATTATGACAAAAGTAATAAGAGTAGGAGAAAAAGAATTTCATAAAGAAACATTTGGCAACTTTGCCTTTGTACCAATGCTAAAGAATAAAGCTATGGATTAATTAAATCGTCATACTTCGGTACAATTTTTCTAGGGAAAAATCACTCAGTATGACGTTTTTCATATAAAATATAAGAATTAACTAACACCAATATCATGCTTAAAAAAGTACCACATACATACGTAATAGTATTTGCAATTCTTATTATTGCAGGAATCGCAACTTGGTTTATTCCAGGTGGCGAATACGAAAGAACTACCAAAATTGTAGATGGAGTATCTCGCACAGTTATTATTGACGGCTCTTTTCATCAAGTAGAATCACAACCTCAAACATGGGAGATTTTCTCTGCTTTTTTCAACGGTTTTGAGAAACAAGCAGGAATTATTGTTTTTATACTAATGATTGGTGGTGCATTTTGGATTATGAATCAAAGTAGAGCTATAGATGTGGGAATATATTCATTCCTTGGTTTTACTAAAAAGATTGAACATTGGCGAGCCTTAAAATTTGTTGGTGTAGATAATGTAATTCTGATACTTATAATGACAATGTTTAGTGCTTTTGGGGCAATATTTGGCATGAGCGAAGAGACCATTGCTTTTATAATAATTATAGTCCCCTTAGCAATAAGTATGGGCTACGATTCCATTACGGGAGTGGCAATAGTATTTGTTGCTGCAGGATTAGGTTTTGCTGGAGCTATCCTCAACCCCTTTACCATAGGAATTGCACAGGGGCTTTCTGATTTACAGTTATTCTCTGGCATGGGTTACAGAATGGTTTCATGGGTAGTTATCAATACTGTAGGCTTTACCTTCATTCTTATTTATGCTAATAAAATTAAGAAAAATCCTGAAAAATCTCTCACTTATAAAATTGATGATTATTGGCGCCAGCGAAATAGTACGGACGTGGAAGATGTGGAATATTTTACACCTCAAGCAGCATGGATTGTTTATGCAATTACATTAATTGTACTTATTCTTTTTTCCTTTGATTTTAGCCTTCTGCATAATATGCATATTAGTAATATTAGCAATATTAGCATGAATATTACTGAAATGAAAATTGGAAATAGCTCTTATCATATGCCGGCACTGCCTATTTCAGCAGGACTATTTGCTATTCTGGGATTATTTTCGCTTCGCAAATCGGTTCATTTTTTCATTCTTACCTTATTACTTTTCACCATAATATTTCTAATTGTTGGAGTTATGGGATACAATTGGTATATAATGGAAATTGCAACATTATTCTTTGTGATGGGTTTATTATCAGGTATATCCATGAGTTATTCGGCAGATAATATTGTAAAACACTTTATTGATGGTGTAAAAGATATTACTTCTGCGGCACTAGTAGTTGGCCTTGCAGGAGGTATAATTCTAATTTTGCAAGAGGGAAAAGTAATTGATACAATTCTTAATAGCTTATCGTCGTCAATGGAAGGGATGGGTAAAGTTGGTTCCGTAGAAATGATGTATGTAATTCAGAATGTGATAAATATAATTATCCCATCGGGCTCGGCAAAGGCTGCGCTTACTATGCCAATTATGGCTCCTTTTTCTGATGTTATTGGCATAAGCAGACAAGCAACAGTAATGGCTTTTCAGTTTGGTGATGGTTTTACAAATATGATAACTCCCACTTCAGGAGTGCTAATTGGAGTGCTTGGTGTTGCTCGTATTCCTTACGATATATGGGTAAAATGGATTTGGAAATTAATACTTGCTTTATTAATTGTTGGAGCGTTGTTGTTAATTCCTACAGTACTTATGACTTTGGAAGGATTTTAGATTAATTATTAATGTTTAATTATTAATGCAGCAAAGGTGTTAGTATGCAGCCCACGCATATGCTCTGGCTCAGTTGGTGTCTTATGCCTAATCATTTTCATTTGATGGTATTGGTTAATGATGTCACTGGAAGCGCGACTCAAAGTCGCACCTCCAATGATATCAACAACTCTAAAACAATTGACCTTAACCATTCTATTGGAATAATGATAGCGTCATACACTAGGGCCATTAATAAACAAAGAAATATGATTGGTTCATTAATTAGATCAAAAACCAAAGCAGAATGCATCGATTGCGTAAGCGATTTAAGCCCTTAGAGTCATCAGCTCACTGTTAGGTGGGCGTAGCAAGAAGCCTTCGCTCAAGAGAAGCGCCTTTGTTCATCATGTCAATTATTTTTATATATTTGTCATTTCCAATACTAATCATATTAACTATGCAGAAAATACTTTTAATTGCATTCCTTCTCATTGGGATGAATATCACTCTTTTTGCTAAAGATTTCAAGGAAGTTGTTGCAAAAGAAAACGCAGTTGAATTAACCATCAGCCAGAAGATAAATCATTGGTTTGAG
>Ga0164318_10005569_pt1 | contig 12174 bp, 12 predicted proteins | sample GuaBasSedimGuay9_FD_113734 | JGI IMG/M metagenome (GOLD analysis project Ga0164318, IMG submission 113734) | Subseafloor sediment microbial communities from Guaymas Basin, Gulf of California, Mexico - Guay9, Core 4571-4, 0-3 cm | ecosystem: Environmental > Aquatic > Marine > Hydrothermal vents... | reverse complement strand
GCCATGATATCTATAAATTCATATTCGTCGTCGCCCTCAGTGGTGTAGTAAAGATGGATGTAGCCGCCGCTGTCGGATATGAACCAGGATATCCTGTATGTACCTCCGGCGATCAGAACCTCCCCCCCGTTCGGATGCCTTATGGTGATGGTCCTCTCCTCAGCGGAATCTGCAGGTGCGGGGAGGAGGGAGGCAATCATCAGGATGAGAAGGAGGAGGGCCACCAGCCTCCCGTAACTCCTCTTATCGCTTTTCTTTCCATATAACATCAAAAAACCTCCGTTTAGCCCCATTAAAGTTAGGAAAATGTACCGCTTGGGGTATATATAATTTACCTGTTAAGGGGTAAAGAGGGGGAGAGAAAGGTTTTTTGTAAGTTACACCTTACAGCCCCCGGCACCTGTTCCGGGTGGTCCCATGCACTACATTCCAAACGCCAATCTGGTCAGAGAGATGCTTGAGAGTATGGGCTTCGAGGAGGTTGAGGAGCTCTTTTCAGACATTCCCGAAAAGGTCCTCGTAGATTCCCTCAACCTTCCTGAGGGGCTCTCAGAATACGAGGTTGAGAGGGAAGCCCTCCGGAGGCTCTCCGGAGACTCTTTCAGCCCCTCCACCCCCATCTTCCTGGGCGCAGGCATCTACCACCACTACGTTCCCCCGGTGGTGGACTTCGTCACCTCAAGGGCGGAGTTTCTCACCTCCTACACCCCCTATCAGCCTGAGATCAGTCAGGGCTCCCTTCAGGCCATGTTCGAGTACCAGAGCATGATGGCCTCCCTCACAGGAATGGAGGTTGTGAACTCCTCCATGTACGACGGCTCAACGGCCCTGGGGGAGGCACTCCTTATGGCCAAGAGAATCACCGGACGGGCACTCTTTCTTCTTCCGGAGGCACTCTTCTGGGAGAAGAGAAGCGTTGCGGAGAACTACGCCCGCTGGCAGGGAATAGAGCTTAAGGGGGTGCCCTACCTTGAGGGGGAGGGTACTTTAGACCTTGACGCCCTGCAGGAGATGCTCACAGAAGATGTAGGAGGCCTCTACGTCGAGTCCCCCAACTTCTTCGGGGTCTTTGAAGAGTCCCTTCCGGAGCTCAAGGAGATTCTGGGGGAGAGGAGGGTTCTCATTGTAGGCGCCGACCCCCTCTCCCTGGCGATACAGGAGCCCCCGGGGAGCTTCGGTGCTGACATCGTGATCGGGGAGGGCCAGCGGCTGGGCCTTCCGCCCAATTACGGGGGTCCCCTCCTGGGTGTCTTCGCCACCCGCAAGAGGCACGTGAGGAAGATGCCCGGCAGGCTTATCGGCGTGACCGTGGATTCGAGGGGGGAGAGGGCCTTCACCATGACCCTCCAGACCCGTGAGCAGCACATAAGGAGGGCAAGAGCGACCTCCAACATATGCTCCAATGAGGCGCTGGCTGCCATAACTGCTGCGGCCTACATGGCGGCCCTGGGGAGCAGGGGGCTCAAGGAGCTGGCTCTTCAGGTGGCCTCCAGGGCCAGATGGCTGGCGGAGAGGATAGATGCCCTCCCGGGGTTCACAGCGCCCAAGATGGGCAGGTATTTCTTCGGAGAGTTCACCGTGGGGGCTCCGGCAGACGCCCGGGGAGTCCTGAGGAGGGCCTGGGAGAGGGATGGAGTGGTGGCTGGCCTCCCACTTGGCGACCACTTTCCTCCTCTGAAGGACACCTTCCTCATCTCCACCACGGAGGTCCACACGGAGGAGGACTACCGCAGGCTCCTTAAGGCCCTTGAGAGGGAGGTGGTTGAATGAGGGGGTACCAGCAGGCCTCATATCCCGAACCCCTCCTGATAGAGCTGAAGGAGAAGGGTGTGGGATACGAGCTCCCCCGGTGGGATGGGGTGAGGGAGATAGTGGAGCTGGTTCCGGAGAGGCTCATCAGAAGGAGCCCCCTTCAGATTCCCAACGTGAGCGAGCCTGAGGTTGCCAGACACTTCTTCAGGCTCTCTCAGATGAACCACTGTGTGGAGGCCGGCTTCTACCCCTTGGGATCATGCACTATGAAGTACAACCCCAAGCTGGGGGAGAGGCTGACCACCACCCCCCACCTGAGGGGAATGCACCCTCTACAGCCCGAGGACTCCGTTCAGGGCCTCCTCTCCATACTTTATGAGCTTCAGAGGTACCTTGCCGAGATAGGTGGGATGGATGAGGTCACCCTCCAGCCGGCCGCCGGGGCCCACGGTGAGTTCACCGGGATGCTCATGGTGAGAAAATACTTCGAGGTTAGGGGAGAGGGGAGGGATGAGGTCATAATACCCGACTCCGCCCACGGCACCAACCCCGCCTCAGCCGCCATGGCGGGCTTCAAGGTTGTTGAGATACCCTCCAACGGGAGGGGAGAGGTGGACTTGAAGGCCCTTGAGGCGGCCTTATCGGAGAGGACCGCCGCCTTCATGATAACAAACCCCAACACCTTGGGGAAGTTCGAGGAGGACATCCTTGAGATCTCAGATATGGTCCACGACGCCGGTGCCATCCTCTACTACGATGGTGCCAACCTGAACGCCATAATGGGCTGGGCACGCCCCGGGGACATGGGTTTTGACATTATGCACTTCAACCTGCATAAGACCTTTGCCACCCCCCACGGGGGGGGAGGTCCGGGCTCAGGACCTGTTGGTGTAAAGAGATTTCTTAAGGAGTACCTGCCGGTCCCCATAGTGGTGAAGGAGGGAGAGAGATACCGCCTTGAATGGAACCTTAAGCACACAATAGGGAAGGTGAGGGCCTACACTGGGAACGTTGCCGTGGCCCTGAGGGCGTGGGCGTACATCAGGGTGATGGGGAGGGAGGGTCTTAAGACGGCCTCAGCCCTTGCTACGCTGAACTCCAACTATCTGAGGCACCTCCTTGAGGGAATCCTCCCCGACCCATACCCGGGCCTGAAGAAGCACGAGTTCGTCCTCTCGTCCTCCCGTGATGGAAGTCGGGGGGAGGCTAGGGAGATAGCTAAGGCACTTCTTGACTTCGGCCTACACCCCCCCACGGTCTACTTCCCGCTCATCGTTGATGAGGCCCTCATGATAGAGCCCACCGAGACGGAGCCCAAGGAGGAGATTGAGAGGTTCGCGGAGGTGCTGAGGAGGATTGTCAAGGAGATGGCCCCGGCTGAGAGGGGGAGGGCCCCGGAGAGGACAGCGGCGGGGAGGGTGGATGAGGTTCTAGCAGCGAAGAGGCTTCTGCTTACATGGCATGATATAGAGGAGGGAAAAGCTTAACATTGTATTTCTGGATACTCCTTCCGTGCACCCTTCGACCCTACACCTTGTGCCTTATAGCGACGCCGACCCGAAGGCCATATACTACCTTCTTAGCAGGCTGAGCCTGCGGTTCAGAGACATCGTTATAGAGATGCCCGTTGAGATGCCCCGGGAAGCCTACAGCTCGCTGAAGGGCCAGTGGAACGGCGAGCTCCTTCTTGACCACCTGAAAAGGCTGAAGGAGAAGAAGGGTATGCTCTGGGTGCTGGGGATCACATCCTCCGACCTTTACGCACCCGGCCTAAACTTCATCTTCGGGATAGCCTCTCTCGGGGGCACCGAGGCCCTCATCTCCACGTATCGCCTGAAGGAGGGGGCGGGGGAGAAGGAATACCTCTCAAGAATCCTCAAAGAGGCTCTGCACGAGCTCGGCCACAACATGGGCCTCGGCCACTGCGAAAACCCCTCCTGCGTGATGCACTTCTCCAACACCCTGGCGGACACCGACAGGAAGAGGGATGAGTACTGCTATAAGTGCAGAACCTCCCTGCCCAAATGGTTCTCTACCGAAAGCTTCAGGAGCTTTCCATAGAGAATGCTCAGGGTGTGGCTGTGGTGAAGGTTTGAGATTATCCTGCGCCTTGCAACCTCAAGGGCCTGCCTGTCCACCTCAAAACGGACGTTGTCGTAGTGTACATCCCAGAGTATAAGACCCCCCGGGGGTGCAAGAGAAATCGTCACCCCCCTCTTCTTCAGGACGGCCTCTCCGCTCTCCTTTCCCTTCAACATCTCTTCCAGGTCCCCGGCGGAGAGCTCACCGAGGGAGATGAGGTGCAGGGCTTGTGCCATCTTCCTCACCTGGTTCCAGAGGAAGGAGCGCCCCACAACGGTGAAGAGCCACCACTCCCCCTCCCTTCTGAGCTCTGAGAAGAGAATCTCCCTGACGGGGGTGGTTCTCTTCGTCGCATCCGGGCGGCAGAGGAGGGAGAAGTCGTGAACGCCCCGGTAGAGCTCTGCGGCCTCTACAGTCTCCCTCACGTTCTCCCCCATGTACCCCGGGGGGAAAATGTAGACGTAAGTCCTTGAGGAGGCGTGGCGGGGTCGGAAGGACTCCTTAACGCGGGCCTTTCCCCAGAAGACAATGCCTCTGAGGTTCCCGTTGAGAGCCCTCAGGAGCTCCTCCTCCCTGAAGTCCGTCTTTATAGTGCAGACCGCACCGAGGGCGTGTACGCCCTTATCCGTTCGCGAGGCCGTCTGAAAGTATTTTGAGGGGGCATCATCCCCGGGGACTGCACCCATTCTGTAGAGGACGTGAAGGATCTCCCCGTCCACCGTTCCCCTCTCCCTTCTGAATCTCTGGGAGCCTTCAAAGAGAGAACCGTCGTAGGCATACTTCAAAGCGTAGCGCATGGTGGTTAAAAGGATTGAACTTTTAATTCCTTTCCTGAAACAGAAGGAGGCACTGTTTCTTGGAGGTTGGTTCAGGGATGATTGTTTCTCCGTATGATACACCGTCCCGATGAGGTTCTCAGTCGCCCAGGGTGTTCCGCCCCGGTCTAACAGTATTCCAACAGTCGTGAAACACGGGGCGCAGAGGAAGTTAAAAATAGTAATAAGTTTTTTAGTTATATGAGGTGACATGATGTCCGAAGTGGATTATCCAGGAATTATTGACATGTTGCGCTTTTTTGTGAGGAGGAAAAACTTCAGCTACGTAGACAGGATGGGAAATGCGCTCACGCCAGAACCCGTTAAAATAGCTTTGCTTGAAGCTCTCAGAGCCTATCAGTCCATTTACGAGTATGAAATTGAGAACGCTAAAGCGGATAAGGACAAAGCAGAGAAAGAGAGAACAGGATACGTTCCCCGTATACCCCCCGAGGTAGAGATAAACAAGTTTCTTGAGGAGGTTGAGAGAGATCCCAGCGTGGCCAGGCGTGTGGCCACCCTGGCGCTCTCCTTCCCGTCCTCTCGCAAAGGAGGTGAAAACTGATGTTTGTAAGCGTAGGTGTAAGATTTGAGGCGAATGTTGAGGCATTGAATATGGTTGAGACCGCAGGGAATTACAGCAAACACCGCAGGGTCCCTTATATCATTGAAGAAGAGGGTAAACTAAAGACTGTCTATGTACCAGCATTGAGTGGAGAGAGTCTAGCTCATGCATATCAGGAGTTGCTTGTGAAGGAAGCGAAAGAGGCAAGAATACCTGTATGTGAGGACTGCAGCAGGGCGGAATTCTTCAAATCCATGGATAAACAGCACCTGGGAACCAAAGTGCCGGACATAAAGAAAGGCATAAAGCCCCACGAGATTGAGCATGGGATTTTAAAAAGATGCGCTGTGGAGGACATCGGGGGCTTCCTCTATGCAGAAAATCCACCAGTTAAAAGGACCTCTGCATTTCAGATGAGCTATGCACTACCCATTAAATCCATGGCGCTTTATGCCACCACTGAACCACAGCTACACGCAAGACACGCCCAGCTAGGCGAGGGGGAAAAGGGTGGAGTCTCTGAACAGATGATATATTACGTTGAGGCAGGCACAGCACTATACGGTTTTTCTTTTAACCTTGATCTTGATGCGATTGGGAGAAGCAATATTACAGATGAAATTCTATTATCAATGGACGAGGTAAAGATGCGAAAGATGATATCACTTAAAGCGCTCTTCCGTCTGATATCCTCTCATCAGTTCGGGGCAAAACTTTCCCGCTTCTTCCCCGTGGGAGGGATTGTCTCCACTCTCGCTACGGTTACCGAACACCCCTTTTCAGTCACATCTCCTATCTATGATGATTACGCCGAGAAGACCCGTAAAAGACTTGAGGCGATAAAGAAGGCATTTGGAGAACCTTACCTTTACAAGGTCACTGATGAGACGACGGTCCCTGAGGAAGTGCTGCATGAGATGATAGAATACGTCAAGGAGAAGGAACACCTCTAAGGTGGTAGTGTGTTCCATTACGTGAAGGCGGATATAAAAAGTTCCGGAGTTATGGCTATACGCTCCGTCCCACAAAGTAAAATGAGAATGGCCTATCACTACCCACCTCCGGGAACGCTTGTTGGAGCACTGTCTTACCCCCTTCTACATCTCAAGAACAGTAGAAAAGAGGTGATATACGAGGGAAAGAATTTCAAAAGTGCAGCAGAAGAGGTTCTACCCTTCGTGAAATGGGCCACGGTGTCGGTCAGTGAAAGACCCAAGGTCTACGGAACTCTCCTCAAAATAAACCGGTTATATCGTGGGAGTGTTGACAGCGGAGTCACATCTATGCCCTTTTCTTTAAACTACGGGGTGAAGGATCATAAACTCACTGTTATCTACCTGATAGACTGTGAGGTTCTTCAAAAATACGGTTACACATTGAAAGAGGTTGAGCGGGCAGTCTGGGGAATCACAAGAATAGGTTCAAGAGAGTCCATAGTCTCTGTGGAGAATGTGGAGATGGGAAGAGCAGAGCTCAAACGCACTGAAGAGGCGAACACCAGATTTGCCTTCCTGGTTGAAGATAGGATTATTGAAGGGAAAGGCCTCCTTCAGAGCGTAGTTGACTGGACCCACGGTCTTTCAAGTTACACAAAATCAGAGAGGCTTCTTTTCTTTTACCCTGAAGGAAGTGCCCGAGTGCGCGGGGAACTGAACGTAGTGATAGCAGACGGGGAGGAGGTTGTCATATGAACCCTTTATCCCGATTGGATATACCCTTGACAGGCCTTGTAGGAGATGTCCTGAGACTTGGATTAGCGTGGATTGCGAAGGATGTAGACAGAGAGGAAGATTTACGGGCGGAAACCGTTGGGGATATTCTAAGTAACGCGCTGACTCGGCTTTCAGATAAGATAGAAGGGGGCTTCTCTTCAAAACTGAGCAGAAATGATAGAGAAAGCATTGAAAGAACCTTCACCTCCTGGTATGGCACTCTTAACGCAACCAGGTATCTTGAGCTTTTTGAGGAAGCTATAAAAGAAGCGGTAAAACTTCTGCAGAGAGATAAAATAGACCCACAGAGCGCATTATTTGAGATTAAGGAGGAGAAAAATAAACTGATATTGGGCAGAGAGTACAACGATTATTATGCGATTTTACCGGCAATATTAAAGCAGCCCGAGTATTACGAATGCCACACAGAATATCTAAAGCCCACAGCAGGCAGAAAAGCTTCCATAAAACTGGACCCTCTGTGGATGTCCATTATGGGTCTGGGATTTTTAACATCCTTTGCAGGGTACAGAGGAGGTAGTTATTATCTGATCACAAAACCCGGTGTTGAAGCACTTTACGATAATCCCAGAAAAATGGAAGATCTTCTGGATGACCTTGAGGCTTTCACAACAGCTGTTCAGGAATCCCACGCTACCATGGAGTCAGAGGAAATATATGAACTGAAACTTTCCATATGGCTAGCGAAAGAGGGCAGGATGATAAAAGAAGAGCATTATCCCTTTCAGCTTCACCTTATTTCGCTTATGGGTCAGGTTTACACAGCAACAAAGACCGTTGAGATTGACCTGAGAGAACTTCAGGACTACATGATGAACTATGTCAGGAGGGTATCGGGTCTGAAGGAGAAGGGATATAACATCACAATAGACACTAAAACCCAGACCGGGATATACCCGTTAGAAGCATTGATAGATTTAGCGGGCCGTGAACTAGACCCCAGAAATAGACTTTCTGGAGATAATGAAATGCTAACATACATAATGGTCAAGGACATCTACAGGGCGATATGTTCAGGCAACAGAAAATTGATGGAAGAAACCCTTTTCAGAACCTTCCGGCATGCAAGAGGCCTCATTGCCGGCGACACAAAAGTTGATGGCTGGTATAAAGCAGTCATGGCGAAGTTTATTTGGGATAAACATCTGGAGGCTCTCCAGATATGATTCCTTCGTATGGGAAGGTGCTAAAACGGTTATCAGAGATTAAAAAGGTTGAGATCGAAAGGAGGCCATTAACTGAAAAGGTGTTTCAGGAGTTTGAAGAAACAGAGCATCCCTTCTTCATTGTGAGAGCCCCCACGGGGTACGGAAAAACTGTGATAAGCTTCACCTTTGCTTATCATTCCTTGAAAGATGCCAGCAGGTATGACAGGGTAATTCATGTTCTCCCTATGAGGTCTATTATAGAAGATATTGATAAAACAGCTAAGGAAGTTCTCGGGTTTTCACGGACTAAGATGATGGGATCTAGTGAGGAATTCATGCACCTCTTTCCCCTGAACATAACCACTGTTGACACATTCATCTGGGATATTATCAAGCTGAATACCAAAAAGCTATCTGCGATAAGGAGGCGTAGAGAGTATGGCTACGACTACCTCACCCAGGCATCCATTCTCACCTCTTTGGTAATCTTTGATGAAGCTCATTTCGTCCTTGACAACCCCAGGATGAAAGGGGTCTTCCTGGAGGTCCTCAAGTTTCTTTCCAGAAATCGGGTTCCTGTTATTTTTCTGACGGCTACACTCTCCCGCGGGTATATAGAGCTGCTTAAGAGATATGACGCAATTAGTGTAAAAACATTTGATGTACAAAAGGAGGACCCCTTTTACAGAAGAGAGAGCGAGAAATCGTTTGATTTACGGCTTGTCCCGGGAGAACATATAGATTACGTTGATGAGGGTAGCAGAAACATAATCATAGCAAATACGGTATCAAGAGCTGTTGAGGTCTATAGAAAAGCCAAAGAAAAAGGCTTGCAGAACACTCTTTTATTGCACGGAAGAATGACACCCACACATAAGAAAAAGATATTAGAGACTCTCCGTTTCTGGAAAAATGAGAAAGAATTCCTGCTTGTAACCACACAGGTTGTTGAAGCCGGTGTTGATATCTCCTCAGACAATCTGATCACGGATCTAGCACCCGCTAACTCACTGATCCAGAGGTTTGGAAGAGTGGCACGTTACAGTGAGAAGTTCGGAAATATAATAATTGTGAGAGATGTTGAGGATTGGCCCTATGAAAGGACCCTTCTGATGAAAACTGAGAGGGTGCTAACAGAGCGACTGGAAGATCTTCACCCAAGGTTGCCCGAGACCTACCAGGAAATCATTGACGAGGTACACGGAAAGACCCGCATAGAAGCAGAGAAGGGCTCCAATTTAGCTTATAAAAGGATTGTTAGAAAAGCACTTGAGGACCCAGCATATAGATCGGACTCTGTGATAAAGGGGATTGAGAGGAAGATCAGAGATACTAGTCAGACATTCCTCCGGGATCTGATGATACCTCTTGAGGTGGAAGGAGAGGTCGTTCTGCTCAGTCCCTCCAAGGCCTATGAGCTCTGGACGCAGGATGGAATCACAGTATTGCAAGAGGATAAAGAACTTGAGAACATAGAAAGATGGAGCGTATATAAACTTGCGATTGATATTGCACTGGGCAAGAAGAAGATTGTTGTGAAATACAAAAAAGAGTACGATCATGAAATGGGGATAATATGACCTGCTGGGCATTTTTCGAGAGTAATACCGGGGTAGAGACTTTAAAAGATCACATAGACGTCGGGTTGCAACATATCGAAGAGAGGTATATCAGAAGGAATTATCACCTGTATGTGGCCAGGGAGTTTGATGTATCCAAAGAGGACGCTGAAAGACTGCTCACTTTGACATACATTCTTCACGATTCTGGGAAGGGACTTGAAGAGTACCAGATCAGGAAAACTAGCTTCGGGGGACATCAGGAGTTCTCAGCGGCCATTGCATATAATGTTTTGGATGATTTTGATGACAACCTCCGGAGAGTTGTTGTCAATGCAATAATGTTACATCATCACGACTGGGTAAGGAGAGGTAGCATATCCATAAGAAACCCTGTCCTGAACGATGAGTGTAGATTGCTTCTTTCTGACTATCTGAACAGGCCTGTTCCAAAAACGGTACCTTCACTGCCAGGAACGATATTAGATGAAACCCTAACCCGCGATTTAAAAAGAGTGTATATCCTGCTTGTTCCACTAATGGTTGCAGACAATTATGCTGCAATAATGAATAGAGAGGATAAAGGTAGCGGTAGTCTTCTGGGCGATGAAGTAATAAAATCCTATAATGTTTATAAGGGGGTGTTTGGTGATTGTTAATCTTAACAACAATCGGATTTGATGAGAAGTTTATTGTGCGTTCTCTGTTACGGAACAAGGTGGGGAGAGGAGACAAGATGGTTGTATTTCTTTTTGAGGGATATGAGGAGAATGACAAAGTGATGAATGCTTTAAAGAGTGTAAAGAACATTCTTGAGAACGTAATATTTGATGAAGACTTTGTGGTGGAGAAGCTTCCGAAGTCTGATGAAATCGATGTTTTTCTTAGAATAAGGAAGGCCATACTCAGTAATCTCACCGGGGATCGGCAGATACTGGCTATACTTTCGGGAGGCATGAGACCACTTCTGATCACCATTTTAATGGCTCTTTTCAAAACAGATGATGCGAAAATAATTATTGAAAGCGAGTATGAGAATTTTGAGGGGCATGTAGTATATGATATGTCCCCTTTCAAGGCTGAACGGAATGAGAAATGGATTAACATAATAGAATGCTTGATGGAGGGAGACAGCCTGAGAGGGATATCCAGAAGGACAGGATTGTCTCTGGCAAGCATAAGTAGAGAGTTGCAACGAATGATGAAATACAACCTGGTGAGACCTCAAAGGAGTCTGAGCCGGATAACCGGCTATGAGGTCACAGATAGTGGAAAGATATATTTGCGACTTTACAAAGATTCAGGAGTGAAGGAATGAGAGCAAGCAGGATGCCTGGAGATATAGATTTCACCAAAGGAGAGTTTACACTTCGTTTCGTTTCAGAAGGTGAGCTTTACGAATGGATGGGATCCACTTTTAGGGGGGCGATGGGAAGGTCTATTAAAGGAATAATATGTCAGGATACTGAGACAGACTGCCATTCATGTAAAAGAAATGAAACATGTTTGTACTTCCACTTATACGAGAGAAAAGAGGCAAATCGGGGCCACTCACCGCCCCAAAGACCTGCCATATTGATCCCACCATATCTGGGAAACAGGAGAGATAGGATAGTTGATAGGGACACCGAGCTAAAACTGGGTTTTCTAACCTTTGGAAAGTTCAGCAAGTACATACCACACTTAATCCTCTCTTTACAGACCATGGGGAGATTTGGTATAGGAGATGCCAGGCATATTGGCAAGAATCGCTTTGAAGTTGTTGAAGGCAGGGTGAGCTGGGAGGAAGAACCTTTTTTCAAAGACGATTGCCTTAACCTCTCCAATTTTTCCTCAAGGAGTCTTAAAGACATTAAACCAATAAACTCTGACAGGATAAGAGTAAAATTCATAACACCTTTTGGAGGCAAACAGCTCCCTCTTACAATGGGCAGATATCTATTCTATACAAAATTAAGGATAGTTAGAAGTGTAAATGAGTATGGAAATGGAGGGTATGTACCTGGAGAATATAAACCATGGGAGAAGGTTGTGGGAAGACCCGCTATAGTTCGGAGGAAAATATTCAGAAGAAGGTCTTCCAGATCAGACAAAGACAGATTTGAGGCTTATCTGGGCGAGATAGATTTTGACATAAGTACTTTAGGTGAGGCAGAGAGGTGGCTACTGGCGTCCAGTGAGATTTTTGGTTTAGGACCCAATTCATCCTTTGGAATGGGTTTTGTAAAAATAACAGATCTTGATTGATCTACGATAGAACCCAATCTGCCTTTTACGCATCTGGCTACTTAAACAGTACGTAGGTGCGGGGCCCTCCCTCAGCTCAGGGGGGCTTTCAATCTGCCTTTTACGCATCTGGCTACTTAAACCTGGCTAAGAGGGCTACCAACTGCATTTCGTCGGCATACTTTCAATCTGCCTTTTACGCATCTGGCTACTTAAACGTGGAGGTGTTGGTAGGTGGGGATTATGTGTGGATACACTTTCAATCTGCCTTTTACGCATCTGGCTACTTAAACT
>Ga0164318_10005568_pt1 | contig 12175 bp, 11 predicted proteins | sample GuaBasSedimGuay9_FD_113734 | JGI IMG/M metagenome (GOLD analysis project Ga0164318, IMG submission 113734) | Subseafloor sediment microbial communities from Guaymas Basin, Gulf of California, Mexico - Guay9, Core 4571-4, 0-3 cm | ecosystem: Environmental > Aquatic > Marine > Hydrothermal vents... | reverse complement strand
CCACATGTGGATTGTATTTGCCGCATAATTTTATCTCCTATTTTCTCCATTATTTCTTCTTCTAACTTTTCTTTTAATTTATCTTTTAATTTTTCGCTTAATTCTTCACTTAACTCCTCAAAAGCCGTTTTTAATTCATCTTTCAATTCCTTTATTGTTTCAGTTACAGCTTTTTTATAAATTTCTTCTATTTCATTCCTTATAATATTTTTTGCACTTTCTGCCATCCATTCTTTAATTTCTCCTGCATTTTTCTTTTCCTCTATCTTTTTATTTAGTTCTTCAATAATTTGTTGATTAAAATCACTTTCATTTTTTAGCAGTTCGAATTTCTCTCGATAATTTCCCTTTAGCACTCTGTTTATTGTTTCGTTTATTTCTTCCATAGACAAAATTTCTTTTTCTAACCATATATGTTCATTTACTTTCTTATATATCTTTTCACTAATCCTATCCACTATACCTTTTCCTCCGTCTTTTTCTCCTTCTATTAGTAATTCGGCTACATTTTCTATTTTATCTGTTATATTCTCTATATCTTCCTTGGTAAGAACATCATATTTCTCAGTTATCTCATTTCCTTCTTCATCCACATATGTTATGTTCAATCCCTCCTCCAATTTTATTAATTCTTCCTCAATTTTCTTAAATCCTTCATCTATTGCATCAAAAACTACCTTATTTAAAGCATCGAATCCCAAATCAATCAAATTATCTATTCCCGCTAACGGAGAAAAAATATTTATGTTATTATAGGAAAGAGTAACAGCTTCTAGCAACTCGGGATTCTCCACAGTTTCAAGTAATTTGCTTTCTTCCTTGTCTTTTTTCTCTTCTTTTTTTTCATCAAGCTTTTCGCTTAATTCATTATAATAATCTACTCCTAAGAAATGTGGTATCTGGTGAACACATAAGCTAACCCTCTCCCTCCATTCACCATTTAACATCATTGTTTTTGGCTTTGTGATAAACTCTTGGTCCTGCATCTCTTTAGCATTTTCTGCATCCTCTACATTATCGGAATATGTTCTATTCCTAACTTTCCCTTTCAATTCTTTCGCTTCATCCCTTTTCAACTGGGTCTCATTTGCTTTTTCATAAGCCTCCTCAATTTTATTTCTTGCATCATTCTTCTCATTTTCCAATTTCTGGCTAATATTTTCCACATAATCTTTTCTCAGAAGACATATTACCTTGGCTGCAGCAGAGATATACTTTCCATCTTCCATATAACGAGATTGGGCAATAAAAACATCTTTATTTTTTTCAAATTCTTTTTTAAGCTCACCTATTGTTTCAGATAGAAAAGCTCCCGGATCTATTATTGGGTCACTTGCGTTAAATTCTTGTGGAACAACAACCTTATTTACTATATTATTTTTTAAATTTTGCAATGTCTGGGTAGCGATTTTAATAACTTCTCCAGGGAAGCATCTCTCTCCTTCTTCCATACCGGTAACAACCGTCATTCTATAATCTTTATCGATATTTCCTTCAAAAACTTCTATTTGTGTTTGAGAAAATGGATTGTCTGTGGGCCAACTTATATACTTCTCCCCTTTATACATCTCCAATATGCTAATAACATCATCAAGTTTTCCAAGATTTGAATCATCTAAAACAGCATCTCCGTTATTTTCCTCTCCTTGATATATAATTACGTTCTCTTTCTGATGGAAAGGTTCCACAATATCATTTTTTCCAATATCTCCATCTCCATATGCATATAAATCGGAAATAAACTTTACGATAACATTTTCCTCGCTCCATTCTGTCTTTGTTTCAGTATGTGTTTCCTGAGTGGTTACACTAATTGTTTGGCTATCAGTTCCATTGCTTACAGTTACAGTCCATTCCGCTTTTGTATCCCATCTAAAATCAAGTTCTCTTGTCCTGTTAACATGCCACTTTTCCTCATCCAAAATTACTCTATCAGCATTGGAATAATCAAGCCCTCCGCTCTCTAAAAGATATGTATCCTTCTTTATTAAACTCCAGCTACCTTCCTCTACTCTTTCATTTACAGTATAAGCAGAATTTAAATCGCAAGAAACAGCGTAAACAGTGCCACTAAGAGTTGAGGAATCTTCTGCCTTAGCTTTTGCCTCATCTTCCATATCTTTTTTAGCATTATTTTCATAAAATTCCTGTAGCTGTCTTATTTCATCTTCTATTTTTTCCCTATTATCTTTAATTTTATTCCTTGTTGTTTCAATAAATACATCTGCCTTATAAACATCTCTTATTCTGTCATCTATATCATTCATTATTTTAACAAGTTCATCCTCCGCCAATTCTTCTATGCTAACAGATGTTTCTATTACTTGCCAGTTTCTATTTGATAATGCTTTCTGAAAATCTTCAATAGCATTCTCTGAACATGGCAAATCTTCCTTCCCCTCCTTTATATATCCTATAATTTTTTCCGCTACCCCATTAATGCTTTTAAGATTTGTTACAATATACTCTGTCAAATCTTTCCCTGCCTTGAACATTTCTTGTATGCTATCCAAATGTTCTCCTGTAATATCAAAAAATATTGCATCCGCCGTTTCATATCCCACATATAAAGAACCGAGAGGATCGGCAGCATTAAAAACAAAACCCTCTTCAAGCAATATAGCACCTGTTGTTGCAATTGCAACCCACTGGTTGCTTATTATATTTGCAGGCATCGTCTTACCACTAAATGAAGTAGCCCATTGTAGATAGCCGCGAGTCCATGTAAGGAGCATTATTGATGCCAAGGCCTCTATACCCAAATTACCAAAGGTTTGCAAATTATCTTCAAAATCTCTTGTCATGTGTTCCAAAAGCAAAAATCTATTCATGATGAGCGTGTTTATTTTTGTTTTATTTACAAAAACAACTTTTCCTGTAGATGCATTTTTAACTTCAATTTCCACTGGCAACCCCATTTTCATATAGGCATGGTAACTACTTTCCATACCACCCAGAGGATGGTTCGCTCTATCCTCTATATTCATCGTGATTATATCCACTTCAATATTGAGAAAATCATTTTGTGGAACTACAATTTCCACATTTTTATCTACAATTTTTTTCACATTTATAATGTATCCTCCTATTTGGAATGAATCATCGTAAAAATTCAGCAATACATAATTCTTTAGAGATTTTAAAGCATGATATCTTGCCCTGTTTATATTAACGGTGGTTGCTAACTCATTTTTATCTTGCGCATTTAAAGCAGGCTCTATGTTATCTGCCCTTTTGAAGTTTTCCACTTGGCAACTTGATGCATCTGTTACAGGTGTTTTCCCTATTTCTTTGAGTGCCTTTCTTGCTGCTTTATCCAATGCCTTTGCTAAATCGGCTTCCACATACCATATAAAATATTTTTCTTTTTCTGATGGCAACGCATATGAAATCCCCTTTGCATACTCTTTTTCTAAAGAATTTATAACTGTTGAGGTAACAATGCTTCCAAAAATCAGAATTACGCCAACCACAGCAAATGGCACCCTTCCCTTCCTATCTTTAATAAATCCCATTTTATGCCCTCCATATCTGCAAACTAATTCTTGCACGATAAAGATTGCAAAAACTATAGATGAAATCTATTGCATCCTTTTGAATGTTAAAACTGGAGAGCAGTTCCTGCGCCTCCTCCTCTATGTAATGCTGATATGCATTTTTCTCGAAAATTTCTTTTTGTATTATTTTCCATGTGCAATTCTGCAAAGCATATATTTTTTCCTCAATATTTCCAGCATTATCAATATCCTCATAATATTGATCAGCAATAGATGCATCATATGCTATGAGAACATCATAGAATTTATCCAGAGAATCATTAAAAACATCTATACAATTTTTCAAAAAGATATTCTCTCCCGTTATTTCCTTCAAAAAATTATTGAAAATATCTGCTGAGGTAGCATTAAAGCTTGCATCATTAAAACAATAAAGGATGGTGAGGTTGGCAACACTGGTAAAATCTTTGTCAGAACCTATAAGAAATTCTCTGCACATATAGACGAGTTCATTAGATATATTCTGTAGAGCCTCGGCTTTTGAATATACGTTGTTCTTATAAGCCGTAACATTTTCCTCAATATGTATCAAATTTTCTTGGAAGACCTCATATAACTGGCTTTTTGTTAAGAGTTTTTCATGTAAAGAGAAGGGCATTATAATTGTAGCCTCTGATGTAAATTTTTCTTCTGGAGGATGATATCCAACACATAATTTGCTTCCTATTGGTGCCAGATAAACAGGTTGCCATTCCGCGGTTAAATTATACATAATTCTTTTACCGAATCTCTCATCAAAAAATTCTTTTATTTCCTCTCTTAAAGATTCTTTATATGCTGTAGCTATTGGATTAATGGTGTAGCCAAATATACTTAGTTGGCAAGCAAGGCAATCTGCTATTAGATTTGCAAAAGATTGATGGATTAAATAATTGGTAGAGATTAAAGGATCAATTGAGTCGTATATGAAAGAGGATGTTATCTGTTCACCTAAGATGCTTAAAACGGCTTCTCCAACCTGATAGTTAAATTCATCTTTCCTTGTGATGAGAAAGGAGAATAATTCCTCATTTACTCGTTCCTCTAATTCTTTTTCAGAATGTGCTTCTTTCATAACACCCCCCAAAAGAGTAGGTAACAAAATAGCAGCCGATATTGATACCATAATACAAAATATAATTGCATCCTGCATTACAGAGATTCCCATTTTATTCTTTATGATCATTCAATCAACCTCCCAAATAATAACAGTAAGTACTCCAGGCACTATTTCAGCATCATTAAGCCGTACGGCAACCTGTTTCGATGCCGCCGCCTTATCAACATTATCAGGGATATTTGTCCATTCTATTGGTGGCTGCTTCTCGCCCTTTTCCCAATACACCAATTTAAATCCAAATTCTATTCCAACAATTCCACTTTCCTCTATCATTGTCTTGATAACGTGTTGCTTACTCCCATCAATTTCAAATTTTTCCTTATCAATAACCCCTCCTACAATTATTCCTTTTTCTGCCAGCAAGCCATTTGTCGAAGTTAATTTTTCCAAAACAAAATTTGCCGTTTCATATTTATCTAAACTTTTTACCCGCTCATTGTGCTGATAATAAACCCCTGCCATCATAGCAAAGAAAAGTGCAAATCCAATCATAACTACAGCCAATGCAGGAAGAGATGTAAATTCTTCTGATATGCCCTTCCTATCATTGATAAATAATAACAAGCGATTTTTCATTTCCTCCCTCCACAAATATAAAAATTTTTTCAATATAGAGCGGCTTCTCGCAATCGACTTTAAACGGATTTTTCGCCAATTCATTTGCCATTATTTCCATTTCTCCTTCAAGCACACCAGCTGGCAATTTGGAATCCGGACTCGCCCCATTATGACGTATGCCATATATACTTCCAAAATAATTGTATATTCCATCCGCCCCCTTTCCTCCGCTCATAGGAGGATTAATCCAAGGGCGCGTATGTAGTTCTTTCATCGCCACAATCTCCTTACTTATTCTTCCATCATATCTTTTTACAATAATATAATCCGTGGATAGAAATACCTCATAGTCATAATTTTTATCTGGCAACATATATTTTATTTGTCCCGGATAATCCTTCACCTCAACTGCATTAATGGTTTTTACAATCTCCGTAGCTATAACATTAATCTCTGCTTTCTTTTGCCAATCACTATAGAATGCTAAACTTGAGATTGATGCCAATAATATACCGACAGCTATCAAGAGGGCAATTTGACTCATAAGCCATGATATATCTCCTCTTTTATCACATCTTATAAATTTTAACATAATTTCCCCCCTCTGCTGTAACAAGCTCGAGTATGATGGTTTGTTTCCCTCCATACAAAACGGTATGTGAAAATCTTGCATTTTGAGTGAAAAAAGTTTTGTTTGTGCCCCACTTCATAATCAAGCAACAGCGATTCTTGAGTTTTTCATCATTTGAACCCAAAATCACTTTGTCCACGCTATCGGGCAAATTGATGTCCATGGTAGTTTTTGTTCCTTCCGCCGCCGCAGCCATCATCTCCTCGGCTTCATCAATTATTTTCCTTACTTCCTTCATTGCCATTTTTATCTCATGATCTCTCCAAAGATTGTATATAGTGCTGCTAATTAGAAAAATAGCCATTGCTGCAACTACTATTGCCACCATATATTGCACAGGCAACTCAAATACTCCATAATTATTTTTTAGAAACTTCATCTTTTTGAAGCATTTATAAAGTATGTTTTAAGGGCTGTAGCAACCATCAGCACAATCCCGATAAATATAACAAAAGGAGGAGAGACAACCAGATTTTTGTATCCTGCAAATAGTAAGGCGGCAATGAGAAAGGCTAGCAAGCCGCCGATTATGCCTGTTATTTCAATAGGCACTTCTATTTTCCCTACTTTTACAGTTGGTGTGTTTTTTCTACTTTTCTCTAGTTTTTCTAATCTTCTCTCTATACTGGCTAATTCCTTAGAATAATCTGGCCCTCTTTTTATGGAAATTGTTACAGGTTTTTCCGCATTTTCTCCACTTACATTAGCTGGTGCTCCATTCCTTTGCACCGCCTCAATATTCTTTCTAAGAGAATCTATTTCTTTCCTGAGATTTTCAACAACCTCCTTCAATTTGGCTGAAGATTTTTTCTCTTCTTCGGTTGTTCCTCCAAACTTTGCTCCTGTAAAAGCTTCGTTTGAGAGTCTTCTTTCAACGGCATCGAGTCTTTTCTCTATGCTTTCTATTCTCTGTTGTAGTCTTTGCAGCCAATCTTCAACATTTACTTGCCGTTGTTTATGCTCTTGCTCTTTTCTTTCCTTTTTATCTTTTCCAATTTTTACCATTTTAACCCCTTATAACCTTTATCGCGTTTTCCTGATGGAACTTTTTATAACAACCTTTTGCTCTGACTTCCAAATCAAGATATCCTTCATCTCTATACTCTGGCAATTCTATAGTCATATCTAAGGTAGTTTTACCATTGTTATCAGTTTTCCCTGAAGAATAACCCAATCCCGTAATAGTAACAAATGCATTTTGAATTGGATTGCCTTTTTCATCTTTTACAACTATTTCTAATGAATAGGTATCGACACCTTCGTTAAGTACTATCACAGATGGATGCCAACTTACTTGCAAGTTCTCTTTTACCCAACAATTTGATGAAATGTAATACACAACTATACCTAGAGTAGCCCCTCCGATAATCACTGTAATCACTAAACGTATAGGCAAGTCAATTACGCCCTTTTTATCTTTAAAAAGTGTTTTTTTCATGATTATATTCTAACTATTTTTATTCCCTCTTCATCTACAAACTTATTATATCCGCTCTTTGTAACTTCTATTTTTAAATCCACCTCGTCAGCATTCTCCGGTAATATGCAATTTGACACTGTAATTGTTGCTAACCCACTCCCATCTGTCGTCCCAGAACCAAAGCCATTCCCGCCAGATATAGAAACCTTTGCTCCACTTATTGGATCGCCCGGTCCATCTTTAGTTAATTCGTATACATAGATATATGCAGTAAACGTAATACCTGTTTTTTCTTCGCTTCCGGTCGTATCTACAGGCACCTGGAAGCCATCATAAGTTTCTCCATTATATACAATTTTCGCACATTCCGCAGTCATATTTTTATTAGTTCCAATCATGTTAATTATGGCCATAATTGCAGCCAAAACCGCAATTGCCACAACCAAGATTATAATCAGTCGCATTGGCAGCCCTTCTATACCTCTCCTATCTTTCAACCATCTATTCTTAAACATTTTTTCTCCCCCATATTTGAATAAATAATGTGTTTTTAAATTTTAAGGAAGGACGGAGGTTGTCGAAAAATTTCGTGAATTTTATATTCCCATCCCCCATAGGAGGCACAGGGGATGGGAATGAGATACTGGCAAAGATATGATGCCAGACATAAAATAGGCAACATAAAAAATCTTTACTATTTTGTTCTGCCAAAGCAAGGAAGGTAGAGCACTTTTAGAAAGAAAGCAGGAGGGGAAAGAGATTTTGCAATCTCTTCTTGTGAATATGTAGCCATGGAAAGCATATTGATCATAGCACATTTGGGAAAGCAAACAATAGAATTTCTTATCATTATCTTAAAAAAAATGCTCATAATGATAGGAGATGAGATTTGCCAGAAATTGGAAAAAAAAAGAGCGAAGGAAAGAGAAAGTTTTGATAGTTTCACTAAAATATTCATGATTGCATTATCGGAATCTGCTCAAATATAGATATTCATCTTTCTATCGAATAAGAGAAGGTAAGTATGAAGTTCGAGGTTGAAATTTAAATATTGGGCAGGAATAATAAATTCATGAAGAAATTGGTTGCAGTAGCCATTTCGTTACTTCTTTTTTCAATACCATCATACTCAAACGAGATTGTAGTGGAGAAAGGAGAAAGTATACAGGATGCAATAGACAGGGCAAGAGAAGGAGATATAATATTTATTGATGAGGGAATATACAGGGAGAATATTATCATAAACAAAAGCATCTCTCTTGTTGGGAGGGGCAATGTTACCATAGATGGTTGCGGAAAAACAGCGATGAAAATTAATGCAAATGGAGTAAATATAATTAACATCAGATTCACAAATTCAAGCAGCGAGATAATATGGATGGACGGAATAAATATAATTTCTGATTGTGAAATCTATCATGGAAAATATGGTATAGTGGCATCAAATGCAGTGATAAGAAATATTACCATATATGGGTGTGGCGGCGGGATGTATGCTACGGAGAATTGCATTATGGAAAGAAATATCATATATAAATGCGGGCTCGGTATTGAATTGCATGGCAACAATAATTTGGTCAAAGAAAGCGAGATCCATACATGCGGGGTTGGAGTATATGTTGAGAATTCGGCCAGCAATATAATAGAAGGTAATGACATCTACAGGAATAATAATAACGAGGGATGCATATTTCTGCTGAACTCCTCTAATAATGTTATAGAAGGCAATAACATTAGTTATGGCGCCTTCGGCATAAGAATGGTAGGAAGTGATGAAAATGCTGTCGTTAAAAATAAAATTTTCAGGAGCAGATATGGCATAAAAATGGAGAGGTGCGACAAAGGCGAGATAAAGGAGAATACGCTTCATGGAACAAGATTTGGTGTAACCCTCGAAAATTGCAGAGACATTGAAATTCATTATAATGATATATGTGGTTATATGTATTCGATGGATGCCAGATATTCAACAGCAGACGCAAGCCACAACTGGTGGGGAGATATAGTTCCAAGAAAAATGCATATTGTGCTTAGCAGAATCAAATATTATCCATGGCTTATTCATCCGTTATATACACATGACGAAAATATTGGAATAGAAAAGAAAAGAGAGAACGAAACAAAAAGATTTTCGATTCCACCAATGAAAAAAATAATTGCGGAGGCAGATGATTTTGACCCTCTTGTGGATATAAAAGTGGGAGTGAAAATAATAAGGGCAAGGAGTATCGAAAAGAAGGAAGGCTTGCTAAAGGTATTCATTGAAGGGAAGGGTAAAGAGTATGTCATAGGCGGAGATACCTCCCCAAATTACATTATATGGGAGGATGTTAACGATAGCAGGCAAAATGTGGATATTGAATTCATCATGGGAAAGGAAAGGAGAAGAATAATATATGACCTTGCCACAGGAAGCTGGTATGGCGATGATTGGCGAGGAGACGAAAATGGCTATGGACATGTTGTTTTTAGCGATGCAGAACTATGGTTTGATGTGATATACAATGATTACGATGGAGATGGCTTAACATACTGGGAAGAAATAAACATATATGGTACCTCTCCCGAAATAAACGATGATGGAAAAGATTATGATAATGATGACATATCCATAGAATGGGAAGATAAATGGGGCTACAATCCATTCAAGCCAGAAAATCATTCCATGCTCGATATTGACGAAGATGGCTTAAATAATATTGAAGAATACAGAATGGCTAAATGGCTTGCGGATCCATTCCGGAAGGATGTTTTCATTGAAGTTGATTACATGCAGGGCTATCGAATATTTGATGAAAGTATCCAGATGTTATATGATGCCTTTTCCCGCCACAATATAATGCTCCGAATATTCGTTGATGATGAGATTCCATACAAGGAAAGAATTTATTACAGGGAGGCAAGAGATTTTTACTGGAAATATTTTTTGGAAGAGAATGTGAGTAGCTGGAAGCACGGTATAATGAGATATGTTCTGCTCGTTGCATACGGTTCTTCAAAAAGAGGAGGACATGTTTTTGTTGGATGGGATAATTGCGATGCCATTCTCCTTGCATGCCGGTATATAAACGATTGGAGGGTTGGCGAAGCAAGGAAAGTTGCATATGCGAGCCTGTTTATGCATGAATTTGGGCATATGCTTGGGTTATTTGATGATGATTTTGGAGGCATAGATAATGAAAGCTGCAACGTTCCATGGAAGCGTGGCTACTGGATATATCGCAACTACAAAAGCTGCATGAACTATCGCTATGCCTTCCAACTTGTGGATTACTCAGACGGAAGTCATGGAAGAAACGATTTTGATGACTGGAGCAACATTGATTTAACCTTTTTCAAAAATTCTTCCTACTATTCATGACATATATTGGTCCAAAAATGGCATAGATGAGGGTGGAAACAAGCAGAATGATAATAAACTCTTTCATACCACTCATTGCAAGAAAAATTATTATGCATGCTATTGCTGCAAACTGTTTTTCTACCCTCGGATATGGCAGCGGATAAACCATCAGAAATGCAAGAATTATAAATGATGTATAAATTATCCATAATGGAAAAGAAAGAATAGAAAGGCTCGCTATTATTATGGCGGCTGCAGGCGTTGTAATGCCTATGAAATAATCTTTCTTGCTTATATGATAATTGATGAGATGGAGCATGCCAAGAATAAGGAATAAAGAAGAGGATAGGAGGAACAGAGGATCGAATTTTATTTTATATGATATATAAGCGAAGATGCAGGGAGCAACAAGAAATGAAACTATATCAGCAAATTCATCCATGTATCTGCCCAGATAGCCACCATACCTCCTCGCCATTATACCGTCCATTCCATCAGCAAGCACAGCAAGAAGTATGAAGATGAATGCAATGTAACGTTCATGCTGGAGAATGCAGAATATTGAGAATAAACCAAATAACCCATTGAAAATTGTGAAGGAATCCGCAAAGGAAAGTTTTTTCAAAATATTTTCGCTCGCCATAAAAATGCCGCGGGAGGGGTTCGAACCCTCGACCTTGCGGTCTTCAGCCGCACGCTCTCCCAAACTGAGCTACCGCGGCGCGAACAATTTTTCAAGAGATTTTATCTTAGCTGCAATCTTTTGTATAATATTCTCAAAATCATTTATAAATTCTTCTGTCTTCTCTGTTATCATTGCCCCATTAGCAGAAGGTTTTATAAGGCCATTGCTTTCCAGAACACGCAGTGAGTATCTCACCTTATGAGGGGGAAGATGTGTTTTTTCAGACAGTTTTATTATCCCTATGGGTCCTTCTTTGATTATTATATCCAATATTTTAAGATGTCTTTCCACAACGTCTATCTCATCCTTTAGCTTACTCACAAAGTTTTCCTCTGACACAACCGTAATATGAGAAGTTATAGAAAAATCTTATGCTTCTTTTGTATCTTTTGTTCTCACCGCAACTTAAAATCAGGGAATAATTTCCGTCGTATTATTATATGGTGGATATCGTAGTTCCATTTTATATTTACTCAGTAAATCCATATGCTTTTTTATCTCATTTATGGTGAATTTTGTTATCTCGCAAATCTCTCTAAAGCCTTCTTCTCCCCAGAGTTTTTCTTTATAGGCGAATAAACATCTACCTCCACACACCCCATATACCTCGCAACTCTTGCATGGCTCTCCTATTTCTATCCTTTCATAGCCATGAAAATCGCCAAGCACATTCCATTGAAAATCTGGGGCTATGGGACATGCAAGTATTTTCCCATCTGTTGTTACGGCTATAGCCTCCTTTCCCGCTCCGCATGGTGGAACTATACCGCCATGCAGGGTGCGGGATGCAATTCCAAGAAATGGCACAATGCCCAGAATTTTTCCTTTATCCATGTTTTCTATCCAGATATTGATTAGTTTTTTGATACCTGGCTTATAATT
>Ga0164318_10005567_pt1 | contig 12175 bp, 13 predicted proteins | sample GuaBasSedimGuay9_FD_113734 | JGI IMG/M metagenome (GOLD analysis project Ga0164318, IMG submission 113734) | Subseafloor sediment microbial communities from Guaymas Basin, Gulf of California, Mexico - Guay9, Core 4571-4, 0-3 cm | ecosystem: Environmental > Aquatic > Marine > Hydrothermal vents... | reverse complement strand
GCAAAAGGAGCGGTTACGGCAGCAAGAGTTGGCCGCATCCATGCGCCAGGAGAAAACACAGCGCGCCGAGGTGACCCGTCGAAAGAAAGCCCTGGTACAATACCGAAAAAAGATTGTAGCAGGCAGTCATTCCGGGGGGGATCTATCGAAGACCATGCTCTATCGCGTTTACCAGGATCGGTTGTCCAAAGAGATCGTGGAGAAAAGCCTCACCCTTCAAAAACTGGAAAAAAAAACCCGGCGAAGTAGGGACATCCTCTTGAAAACCTCCCGAAAACGGAAGACGATGGAAAACCTGAAAGAAAGGGGCTTAGCCGAGTATCAAAAACTGGAGCAGCGCGAGGATCAGATCCTGACGGATGAGACCGCGGCACGCGTCTATGCTCGTTCCAATCCACTCTTGGCCACAACAACCCGCAGAGCCCGCACCTATCCCTGAGTCAGAGAACCCTTTCTTTCCGGGCGGCAATCGTCCTATTTTCCATCCGATTCGGAAGAAAATTCCCGATAAAAGCGAAGGCGCGGGACAAAACACAAGATGAAATAAACGAGGAAACCCTTGTTGCAACAATCACTTTCCACGATTTCACATCGGCCTGGGCGTCCGCTGGCATACTTGTTGCTCTATGTGTCGCTTGCTGCATAACGGTAAAGGAAGAACCCCGTGAAACTCGTTGCGATCATTCTTGCGCTCATTGTGAACTTGACTGCGCTGGTGGCGATTCTGATGTTCACCTCGGGAATAGGCATCCTGCCTCCCGATACTGAGGATGGGGAGAAGCTGGATCCGGCTGTGGCCGATTCAATGCGTGTAAAGGAGCCAGACGACAGGATCGCTTCGAAAAAGGAGATCGAACAAGAGAGGGCGCGCCTGGAAACCAGGCAGCGAGCGCTGGAAGCCGAGGCCATCCGGGTCGAGGCGCTCAAGGATGAAGTGGAGCACCTCTTAAGGAAGAAGCTTGAGATGGAAAATCAGCGTGTAGAAGAGTTGGCCAAATTATACGAGGGGATGAAAGGCAATGAGGTCGCCTCTGTTATGGAGGGGTTGAGCGATACGCTGATCGTACAGATACTGCCGAAGATGAAAGAACGCCAGGCCGCCAAGGTCCTCAGCGCCATGCACCCCGGAAGGGCGGCCAAGATCAGTCGGATGATGACTACGTGGAATGAATAAGGAGTTGGTGCTGGGGGTGCCTTGCCCCTTCCCTTTTTTATTGGAACGAACGCTATGATATCTGCGAGTACACTCTTTGCGGTGCTGAAAGGCTCGAACGCGCTCCTGAAGGGTCCGCGTCCGGCTGAGGACCCGGGTTCTTTTCAAGAGCACCTATTGAGGGCTCCAAGCGCCCGAAGTCCGGAATCCGGAGACGGCGTCCATCATCAGCCGAGGGAGCACGTCCCGGCCCTTCCTCTGAGCACAGGAATTCCGCTCCTCGCGCGGCTTCCACATGGGGGAACCACAACTCCTCCGCGCGGCTTCCATCCTTTGTATGAGCTATCCTCGACAAATCCATTGGAAAGAAACAGCCTTTCTGGAGAAAGCCCTTTCATCGAGTCCGGAAGCGGTTTCGCTCCGTTCACACCGCGTCTCCTGTCCGATCGCCTATCGGTTGTCCCGGCAAAGAAGGAGGACAAGCCGGCAACATTGGGTCCCTTAGCCGGAAGAAGACGCTTTTTCGGGGCCCCCCCGTCCTCTCCATCCCCTGAGTTTTTTTCCAACGGAGCATCCCTTATACGAAACATCCGTACAAAAAACGAATTCCTAATGCCAGTGGATGGAGAAAAAAGTCAGAATCATCTTCAGACGGACATCCCGGATCTTCTGAATAGCCCCATCCTGATCACCGATGAGTTGGCGATGCACATTCGGAATATGCCCGAAGAATCGGTAGAAAAGGAACGCTTTGTGGCCTTTCTGCGTCCCGGGCCGGAATCCTCTCAGCTGGTCCCCGTGATCGTCGCGCGCGATCCGGAATCTCCCATCCACACGGTTACGCTCCTTGGTGGAAGCGCGGAGAAATGGAGGCGCGGCCTCCCGCTCTCCCCCACTCCCATCCTTCGGGAGCACGCGGAACCGAATCCACCGGGTATCGGACCGAGCGTCGAAACACCGGGTATCAAAGCGGGACGGATCGTCGGAGGAACCCCGGCCAGCACGGGACCTGCCCCGAGGATCGGACCGGAAGGATGGAACTCGCTGCCGGTGAGGTGCTCGCTGAGTCCGGCTCCGAATGCCCCTTCCGGGACAGCGCTTTCTCTAAACGTAGTTCCGGGCAAAGCTTCTGAAGGGATGTGGACGCTGAATACGATTCCGAACACCCCTTCAGAAGAGGCGCTAACGCTGACCATTTTGCCGGAAACAGAGGGAGGCGAATTTCCATTTGTTTCCATGGAATCGCCCCTTTCATCGGTTGGAAGTACCCTCCCAGGGCCGCCCTTCATAAAACTCCCCGCCCCATCGGTGTCTTTAGAGAATCTAAGAAATTTTTCTCATGGTGCTCTCCCCGGGAGGCTTGCCTTTTCTTTCGGGGAAATGCAGGCAGACGGAAGCTATCGGTTCCATGGCACCGTGGAAGTCACCCCATCCAGGGAGACCTCGTTTGCCGTTCCCGTGGAAGGCACCTTGAGCCAGAGTCAGCTTGCCGCATTCGCACAAAAAACGGGTCGCGCGGATGGAACGCCTTCGCCGGAGCGGATGCCGGAGGGATCGCCTGTCGAGGGGAACCCGTTTATCTCAACGGACTTACGATCGGATCTCTCGTCCATTTCGGTGGCGTGGGACGACCCCGGGAACCCGCTTGCGGAGAACCGGAACCCAATCCCCTACTCGCCACTTCCAAGTAGTCAGTCAGCAGTTCCTACTCCCCACTCACCAAGCACCAGTCACCAATCACCAGTCACCGCCAACTACGGTTCATTCCCGCTCAGCGGACTTCCCGGCTCGGGGTACAAAATGATGCTCCCGATGACGATCTCATCGCCTAGGGCGATCTCATCCAACGAGGACGCATGGCGGCTTCTCAGCGAGGGGCACTCCGAAAAGATTTCGGTGCTATTGAGCATCACCCCGGCTTCCGGCACACCACAAACGTTTCCGGCAGTCCTTCAACCGGATCCGCCGACGTCAGCGTCTTCGTTCGTTCCGGTGCAAATCCTCTCCGGGGACCTCCAGCACATGCTGGGCATCTCCTCCGAAGTCTTCGCCGGACAGATATTCCTCAGTCGTGAGGGAAAATCCCCGAATGCGCTCCGAAACCTGTCCGGCGCCATTGCGCTTCCGATGGATCAGATTCACGAGACGGATGCCTCCCTCGTGCTTCCCGTTGGGGAGAACGGGGCATTGAAAATGGATTGGATCGGAAACAGACCGCTGTCCGATCCCCTCCCCGCGGAGGACGCTCCGGAGATGCAGAAAACTCACATCGTGCCGGACCGGACCGCGGGCTTTTCCTTCACGTATGTCCCGGATCGTGCCGCTCCCGAAAAATCGGATCAAAGCACGGAGCCCTTGAGCATTGCTCCGATGCCCCGACTTCGCACGGAAGAAAATCCGACGACTGCTCCCGAACAGAACGCGCCGGCGAGCACCCGGAAACCCGATGAAGGCGCACACGACCCGTTTCAAATCGCCCACGCCCCGTCTCAAGGGCCTGCTCCCTCGGAACCAGTGACGAGTCTCCCCCACGAGTCCGGTCTCCTTCCGAGTTCGGAACTTTCCACAAGCGCGCCGGACCGCGAGGGGGATTTCACACCGGCTCCCGAAGGCACCTCGAACGTCCGGAATTGGAACCTGGTAGCTCAAATCGCAAAAGGCGCAAGCCTGGTGCTCGGCAACGGCCGCTCCGTGGCGCATATCCGACTGGAACCTGAGGATTTAGGCGTGGTTCGGATGAAGGTGGTGACCGAGGGAACGATGCTTTCGGTTCGTATGTCCGTCGAAAAACCGGAAATCAAGCACATGTTGGAATCCAACCTCGGCCAGCTCAGAGAAGCTTTGACCTCCGAGAACGTGCGCGTGGAGAAGATCGAGGTATTTGTGGGCGGCGGAGACTTCTCGGAAGGATCCCCGAACCGTGAAGACCCGCGCACTATGTGGAACGGCGGAAGAGGCGCAACGCCCTCCCGACAGGCCGATGAAAAATCCTCTGAAAACGCTCCGAAGGCGCGGACCTATGCGCGCACCGGGTCGGAGGGACGCAGGGTGGACTATCTTGGATAGGCTCTGAAGAAGCGTTGAAATTCACCAGATTCTTACGAGGAACGACTATGGCACTGATAGAAGCGCTGACAGCCCAACAGACCGCTGCTCAGGGAATCGACCTTTTTTCTCAATCCGAAAACATACTGGGGAAAGAGGACTTCCTGAAGCTGCTCGTTGCCCAATTAGAACACCAGGACCCCCTCAGTCCGATGGAGAACGAGGCGTTCGTGGCCCAGTTGGCTCAGTTCAGTTCCCTGGAGCAACTCCAGAATATGAACGAAAGCCTTCAGCAGTTCACCAACACGAACACCTATACCTCGCAGATTATGGCCTCCACTTTTGCGGGTAAAACGGTCTGTGCATATGGAAACAGCGTTCATCTAAATTCGGACGGTCCCGCGGAGCTTCGGTATCGGCTCTCGGACGATGCGGATCGGCTGACCGTAACCGTTTATGATGTCCGGGGACAAGAGGTGCGCACGCTCGAACTATCGGGTAGTTCGCGGGGAGACGGAAGTCTCCTCTGGGACGGAAAGGATGCGCATGGCAAACGCATGCCTTCCGGAGACTATACACTGTCCTTCTCCGCGATGGATGCCGAGGAAAATGAGCTCCCGGTGCAGGGAATCGTTTCGGGAGCAGTGGAGAAAGTGATCTACGAGAACGGCGAGGTGTATCTTCTCGTGAACGGAGGGCGGATGCCGCTCTCCCATGTGCTCGATGTATCGGAGTGAAGAAGATGGAAAAGCTAAAGTCGGAAGTCTGAAGTCTGAAGACAGAGGGAAACAGCCTGCACATCGTATTTGGACGTACCGGTTCGGAAAAAGAACCACGGTCCGGTACAAGCGTACTCCCGTTCCATTCCGGATTCTGACTTCTGGATTCTGGATACGCTGTATTTTTATACTGACCTTCGAAAGGAGGTGAACGAATGGCGGCTATACCGCACATCGGGGGAATCCCTCCGAACCCGAACCGGCCTCAGATAGGTGTTCGAAGAGGGAGGATCCCTCCGATTGGACGCCCCTTCGGGGAAATTCTTTCCGAGCAGGTCCGGACACCGGACGGACTTCGGTTCTCAGCGCACGCCCTGGAGCGAATCGAAACGAGGGGGATGGATCTATCCTCCGAGGAGTTGGAACGGATCGGCAACGCCGTAGCCTCTGCAGATCGGAAGGGTTCCAGAGAATCGCTGATTCTCCTGGACCATCACGCCTTTGTAGTCAGTGTGACGAATCGAACCATCATCACGGCTATGGGGAGTGAGGATATGAGATCCCATGTTTTCACAAACATCGACAGCGCCGTGATCGGTTAGTTGGTCATTGCCAGAGCGAAACGATGCGCCATCAGTCACCAATAACCAGTAACCGATCACCGATCACCGATCACCAAACCGGGCTGGACCTCCCACGGAGGAAGCCCCGCTGTGGACCGACGGAAGCAGCGAGCAAACATGGATAAGGAGGGTGTTTCATTATGATGAATTCTTTATTTGCCGGCGTCTCCGGCTTACGGAATCACCAGATCAGAATGAACGTCATCGGCAACAACATCGCCAACATCAACACAACCGGGTTCAAATCCAGTCGGGTGACGTTCGAGGAAGCATTGGCACAGACCATCAGAGCGCCCCGAGGCCCCGACGGCCTGGTGGGAGGCATCAATCCGATGCAGTCCGGTCTCGGAGTGTCCGTCAGCAGCATTGATAGTATCTTCACTCAGGGAAGCCTGGAGTCAACCGGCCAAGTCACCGATCTGGCGATCGAGGGGAATGGGTTCTTCATCCTGAGCGATGGAGAAAACCGGTACTACTCCCGCGCCGGGGTTTCCCAGTTCGACAGCGAGGGCAATCTCGTCAATCCAAACAACGGGTTTATCGTGCAGGGCATGCTCGCGGATTCAAACGGCGAGATCACATCCGGTTCGCCGATCACCGACATCACGCTTCCCTTCGGACAGAAGGAGAAGGCCCGGGCCACCACGTCCGTTGAACTGGCGGGGAATCTGGATGCCTCTCCGGCCAAGCAGACCTGGACGGCCAGTTCGGCGTTCACGGATCAGGGAGAGATCGCCGCTGCTGCGAGCGAGATCAATAACCTGGATCAGGTTACCGTCGACCTGACGGATGGAGACCAGATCGTCATATCGGGCACCAAGCCCAGCGGAAGCATCGTGTCCGCTCAGTTCACTTACGGAGCGGGCAACGACGGCACCACCCTGGGCGATCTGCTCACCGCGATCAATACCGCGTATGGAGGCGATGCGGTGGCCAGTCTGGATGCCTCGGGGAATCTCGTGTTGACCGATGCCGCGTCCGGGACCAGTTCGTCTTCGCTTTCGCTTTCCTTCACCGACGTGGACGGAGACGGTAGCGCTCTTACCCTGCCCGAGTTTACTAAAACCGTGACGGGCAAGGATACGACCCACGCGACCTCCATCGCCGTTTACGACAGCCTTGGGGAAAAACACACCGTCACCATAACCTTCACCAAGAGCGATACTACGGATGCGTTGTGGACGTGGGAGGCGGCCCTGAGCGGGAACGAACAGATTCTCCAGGGCGATACGGACGGCGACGGCCAGGATGAACAGCTCAATAGCGGAACCGTGCGCTTCAACACGGATGGATCGTTCAAAGACTTTGACTATACGGATTATGCCGACGGGACGGAAGTGACCTCTTTCGTATTCTCACCGGGCAACGGCGCGGAAAACGTGTCCATCGAGTTTTCTCCCGGCGAGAGGGACGAATTCGGGGGGCTGATTCAATTTGCCTCTTCCTCCGCGGCAAGCGCCGAGTCCCAGAACGGCTATGGGGAGGGCAGTTTGAGCACCATATCCATAGACGAAACCGGACAGATCAGCGGATTATTCACCAACGGTGTGACGAGAACGCTGGCGCAGATCGCCCTGGCGGACTTCAACAATCCCTCCGGATTATTGAGGACGGGGGACAACCTATATCAGGCATCGGCCAACTCCGGACAGGCTGTGGAAGGCGTGGCGGGCACCAACATCCAGGGGCGGATCATCTCCGGCTCCTTAGAGCTGTCCAACGTGGATCTGGCCCAGGAGTTCGCCAATATGATCATCGCCCAGCGCGGCTTTCAGGCCAACGCCCGGGTGATTACGACCACGGACGATCTCCTGAGCGAGGTGAACAATCTAAAACGATAGGCGTGAAGAACGTAAAATGTAAAACGTAAAAAAAGATTGAGGTCGAGGTTGAGACAACCGGTTCTTAATTTTGTCTTAACCTCAACCTGTCTTTTCTCTGCGTTCAACGCGTCTCTGCGGTTGGAAAGGGATGGGGCATGATTCGGATTACCCGGCTCAACAATACAGAATTGATCGTCAACGCCGATCTGATCGAATTTATCGAGGCCACGCCCGATACGATCATTACCCTGACGACCGGTCAGAAGCTCATCGCCTCGGAGCCGGTCGAAGAGATCATCGAGCGCGTGATCGCTTTTCGGCGACGCATTACGCTCCCGGATTAGGGCTACGGATTACGGGGGTTGGGGTACGGAGCATGGTTGCCACGTCTCAATGCCCTTTTAGTCCGTGTCCCTGTTTTTCCCGATAAGAGGTGCGCGGTATGGATATTGCCACGATAGCAGGTGCGTTCGCCGGGATCGGGCTGATCGTGCTGGCCATTCTCCAGAACGACGGAAGTTTGGTCATCTTCATGGATAGCTCTTCGGCCATGATTGTGTTGGGGGGGACGATCGCCGCCACACTGATCAACTTCCCGCTCGCCTCCGTGATGGGGGTCATCTCGGTGATCAAGAAAACCATCCTCCACAAAGAGATGGACCCGGGCATAGTGATCAGCACGATGGTGGAGTTCGCGGAAGTAGCCCGGAAAGAGGGCATCCTGTCGCTCGAACAGAAGGTGGACGATCTGAACGACGACTTCGCGAAAACGGGCATCCGGCTGGCTGTGGACGGCACGGAGCCGGAGGCGATCCAGGAGATTATGGAACTGGAACTGGAGAATCTCGAAGAACGGCACAGACAGGGACAGAAAATCCTCGTCTCCATGGGCACGTCGGCCCCGGCATTCGGGATGATCGGGACGCTGATCGGTTTGGTGAAGATGTTGATGAACATGAACGATCCTTCTTCCATCGGGCCGGCCATGTCCGTGGCGCTTCTGACCACGTTCTACGGAGCGTTCATCGCCAATCTGCTCTTCATTCCGCTGGCCGGAAAACTCAAGACGCGGTCGGAGGCTGAGGTGCTGATTAAGCGACTTATCTTAGAGGGAATCATGGCCATTCAGTCCGGAGAAAATCCCAGAATGGTCGAACAGAAGCTCGGTGTATTCATTGCGCCCAGAAAAAGGAAAAGCAAGTATGAAAGCTAAGAAGAAAAAGGAGGAGGAAGGAGGAGGAGGAGGTGCACCGGGATGGATGGTGACCTACGGGGATATGATGTCCCTCCTGCTTACCTTTTTTGTGATGCTGCTTTCCTATTCGTCCACCGATATCGTCAAATTCAAGCAGGCGATGGGCTCTCTCCGGGGCGCACTGGGGATGTTGAAATCCGAACAAGGCGTGGTCAATCTTCCCAAACTGATGATCGGAACCCGCGCCGAGCAACAGGTGGAGACCTCCTCCGTCCGTTTGAGGAAATTGATCAAACAAGAGCACCTCGAAGAGGCCATCCACGTGGAGCGAACGGACAAGGGGCTGTTGATCCGTATCAGCAACATGGTTCTGTTCGACCTCGGCAAGGCGGAGATCAAGCCCGACGTTCACTCCATTTTAGACAAACTCGTGAGCATTATCGCCCAATGGGAAGGACCCATCCGGGTGGAAGGGCATACGGACGATCTGCCGATTCACACCGCACAGTTTCCCTCCAACTGGGAATTATCTACTGCCCGGGCCGTCAAAGTTCTGCGAATCCTTATCGAAAAAGGAGGGGTGAATCCGAAAAACCTGTCGGCGGTGGGATATGGAGAACATCACCCCATTGTGCCGAATATCAACGCCAGAAACCGCTCGAAAAATCGGCGCGTGGAAATCCACCTCGAGATGGACGCGGAGCCTTCTTCCGCCCCCCCGACTCCATTCCAGCCGGATACGCCGAAAAAGACATCCGTGCCTCTTGAAAAAGCAAGCGCTCCCATTGAGTAAGTAGTAAGTAGACGGACAGAATTAAATTTATATAATCCACACTGCAGAGCACGCAAAGCATACAGAGAAACACCCTGTGAAAGTGGGTAAGTTGGAAAGAGGGAGGAGGTTCACCGTCTCCCCGTCTCACTTTCTGCACTCTGCGAACTCCGCGGACTCTGCGGTGAGCATAAGAAAATAATTTTGTCTGAGCACTTAAAAGGAGGTTCCTGTGGCAAAAGAAGAGGTCACTGCAAAAAAAAACCAAAAAGATGGGGCCATGAAGCTGGTTCCCATTATACTCGGGGCGGTGGTGCTGGAGGTGGTTCTGGCCTATTTTCTGGTGACCAAAATCATCGCTCCGCAAATGCGGGCAGCCGTCCAACAGACCCCCCTCGAAGAGGAGGGTGTAAAAAAATCCAGGACCATCGGTAAAATTTACGAAATCAAAGATATCATCGTCAATCCGGCGGGAACCGACGGAACCCGCTATCTGAATACCACTGTGGGCTTAGAGGTGGAAAACGATCAGCTCATCGCGGAATTGGAAAGCAGAATGCCACAAATTCGGGACAGCCTCATAGACATCCTCGTTGGAAAAACCATCGAGGAATTGGATGGAGTCGAGGATAAGCGCTTGCTGCGCGAAGAGATCCTGACCCGGATCAACGATCTATTGCCGGAGACGAAAAATGGGAAAGTGGCCCACGTATATCTCATTGATTTCGTGATCCAGTAAAACGTGAAACGGGAGGCGTGAAGCGTAAAACGTGACACGGAACCTTCACACGGGGCGTCCATCGCTCCCCTTTTCCCTCTGAGGGCTTTCAGGCTATGGCGAAGATTCTCTCCCAGGACGAAATTGATGCGTTGCTTTCGACGGTCTCCTCTGAAGTTGAAACCCAAGTCGCTCCCACCACGGAACGAGGGGAGTCCTCTCGTTCTGTGGCGACGTATGATTTCTCTCATCCCAGCCGTGTATCCAAAGACCAGTTGCGGACGATCCGCAACATCCACGAGAATGTCTGTAAACTATTGAGTTCGTCCCTGTCCGGATTCCAGCGTACGGTGGTGGATGTGGAGCTCGTAGATGTGGATCAACTCACCTATGCGGAGTTTATTCTTTCTCTCGCCAGTCCGAGCTGTTCGTACACCTTTTCCATGGATCCGTTGGAGGGTGAAGCCATCATCGAATTCAGCCCTACCATTGCCTTCGCTTTCGTGGATCGCGCCTTCGGAGGCGAAGGAACCGCTTTCACTTTGGAGCGGTCGCTGACCGGGATCGAACGAAGTATTGTAGATAATGTCGCCGCCCGGGTTTTGGAAGACCTCGAAGAAAGCTGGAAGCAGTTGTATAAGGTGGCCATCGAGATGAAACGATTTGAGACAAATCCGGAATTTATGCAAGTAGTCCCTTCCGGAGAGATCGTCATTTCAATCACGCTGGAAGTCAAATCCCCCACGGCATCGGGGCTCCTCAACATCTGTTATCCTTATATGACCTTAGAACCGGTGATTATCATGTTAAGCGGGCAACATTGGCTTTCGTCCGCGTGGAAAAAGAAACAAGTGGATCCGAAGGTGATGGAAGATTCGTTGCAGCATGTTCAGTCAAGCGTTCAAGTCCAGTTGGGGACCACGCAGGTAACCGTCAGAGATTTATTGGAACTTGAAGAGGGACACGTGATTTGTCTCGATATGAAAAAGGATGCTCCGGTGGTGGTATTCGTGGAGGATCGGCCCAAGTTTTACGCCCGGCCGGGATTATTGGGAACGAGAAAGGCCATAGAAATCCTTTCGCAAATCGAGGAGGAGAGTGAATAGATGCCGAACGAGCAAACGGTGAGTGCAACGAAGGATAGCCAGGAAGATACTGATGCCCTGGCGAAGGAAGAAACTCAGGAGGAGGAGCAGCAGAAGTCCTCCGACGACGAGGCGAAAGATGCAGACGCCCTGGTCGAACAGCAGATGCTGGAGGCCCTGGCGAAGGAAGAAACTCAGGAGGGGACAACCGATGGGAAAGACTCGGAACCGATGGCGCAAAACGTACTCCCCGGGGAGCCTGGAACCACTGTAAAACCTGCGCAGTTCCAGTCTTTGAACCCGGCGGCTCAGGAAGCCCCCTCGAAGAACATCGAAATGCTGATGGATGTGACCCTCGCGGTCTCTATCGAGTTGGGCCGAACCACGATGCAAGTCAAACGAATTCTGGAGCTGGGGCCCGGATCGGTGATCGAGTTGAACAAAATGGCCGGGGAACCGGTGGATGTCCTCGTCAACAACAAGCTGATAGCACGTGGGGAAGTCGTCGTCGTGGATGAGAACTTCGGCATTCGCGTCACCGATTTGGTAAGTCCTTCGGAACGCCTCAAAAGCCTGTAACCTCAGGGGACTGGGGACAGGGATCGGGGGCAGGGACAGACGTTCCCCTACCGCTGTTTCCTGATCCCCGAAAGGTATGGCCATGAATTGTATGCTGGGTATCTTCGCTGTCTCGGCGGCGGATTCGCTCCATCGGGTGGATCCAGTGGTTCGGTCCGCGGGCAGTTTGTGGGGCCTGCTTCTGCACCTCGTGCTCTACCTGGCCCTGATCGTGGGGCTGATCTGGGGTTCCGTCTATCTGATGAAAAGGATGAGCGGAAGAAACGCAACCAAAAACGGGCACCGGATCCGCGTGGTCGAATGCCGGTCCATCGCTCCGAAAAAGGCCATCTACATCGTGGAAATTGGCGGTCATACGATGGCCCTTGGCGTATCGGAGGCCCACATCACTATGCTCGCCGAACTTCCCGATCTCCCTCTGGAGACGGAGACGGCCGAAGAATCGAACGCCTTTTCGAAATGG
>Ga0164318_10005566_pt1 | contig 12176 bp, 9 predicted proteins | sample GuaBasSedimGuay9_FD_113734 | JGI IMG/M metagenome (GOLD analysis project Ga0164318, IMG submission 113734) | Subseafloor sediment microbial communities from Guaymas Basin, Gulf of California, Mexico - Guay9, Core 4571-4, 0-3 cm | ecosystem: Environmental > Aquatic > Marine > Hydrothermal vents >... | reverse complement strand
GATTCAGATCCCTCTTCCCTTGTCGGCCGGGCAATGGAAGAATTTATCCTGTCACAAGACCCTCTGATTAATGAAGAAATTCTTTCTACACTTTCGAATCGCGGGAAGGGGGCCTGGGAGGGAGTTGCCATCGGAAAGGCTAAATTTGTCAAGGCAAGAATCCTACCCCTTCATGATGAGGATTACAGTTACCTTGGTGCTCTTCTTACCCTGGAGGATGCCTCCTTAAGTGCTTCGGTGAAAGATTATCTAACCGAGGCTGAAAAGCACCAATACACAGCAGAGCTGGCGGCCGGAGTGGCCCATGAAGTGAACAATCCACTTGGTATCATCAATAATTATCTGGAGTTGTTGAAACTTAAAAACCTTGATGATGACGGTTTGGTTAAGCTTGAAAAGATACAGAAGGAAATACGGCGGATTACAGAAATTGTCGGCAGCCTGTTGAGTTTCAGCCGGCTGCCACGGAAAGACAAGTCTGAAGTAAACCTGGTTGAGCTTCTTGAAGAAGTGCTTTTACTTCTTGGCCATCGTTTTGATAGAAAACGTATTAAACTTAAAAAGGATTTCCAGATTAATCCAGCCTGGATAACAGGTGATGAAAACAGACTCAAACAGGTTTTTATCAACCTGCTGATGAACAGTTTGGAAGCCGTGCTGGATGAAGGCGTTATAGCTGTTGAAATATCAAAAAGCGGGGAGTTTTATCAGGTGAAAGTGTCGGATAACGGCCACGGAATCCCCGGAGATCTTGAAGAGTCGGTATTTCAACCTTTTTTTACAACCAAACTGACGAAAACCAATACAGGGCTTGGACTTTCTATCTGCGATCATATTATAAAAGCCCATCGGGGAAAGCTCTCCTATGAAAGTATTCCCGGGGAATGGACCAGCTTCGGTGTACGGCTCCCCTGGGCATCTCGACCAGTCGGGCCTTGAACGCGTATGATAGGCGCGATATGGATATAAATGGATTAGTTGTCTCCACATGGCTTGCCGGTCTCGGTATATGGCCTCTTGTTATCGTTCTCGTTCCCAACCTGCTGTTTCGAAAGTATGGTCAGTCGGCAGGAAAAAAACGAATGTCGTCTCTTTTTCAGGCAATCGCCGTCTTTCTAATTACCACAGTGGCCGCATTTATAGTTGAGAAAGAGTTAAGTGATAAGTATTTGTTTCTTGCCGTTGGGATTGTTGCTCTCGTGCTTTATCTGCTGCGGGCGAGGGTTTTCCCCTATAAGCTCAAATGTGTGGAATGTGATGCCACCCTTGATTTTAAAACCATTTACTTTATGGATGATAATCTCTGCACCGACTGTCACTCGAAAAAAGTTGCAGAGCAGGAAGCGGCCGAGGAAACTGCAGAAATACCGGCAGAAAAATCCGAAGATGAGTCTGAGGATAAACCTGATTAACAAATCCCGGTCAGCCCGGGGGTATGGTAATATTTACCGAATCAGTTCCTCGGTTTCCGGATTGAAGAATGAGATTTTTTCAGGACGAATTTTTATTGAGATACTGTCATTCATCTTTGTGCTGGAGAATCCGGATAGTTTAACGGCGAGTTCTGTCTCTCCCCGCTGGAGAGTGATAATAGTTTCACTGCCTGCAGGCAGAACGGAGTAAACGTTAAACGCTTCGGACTGGTTCTCCGAAGAGCTGGGAGAAACCTCGATATCTTCAGCCCGTACAGCGGCAATGATGTCGCTGCTTTCAGTTTCGGGGGCAACAACCCCTTTTAAGTCCAGTTTTATAGCTTTGTTTTTAAAAAATAGATTATTATTTTCCTTAATAATTCTACCCTTCATCAGATTGATGGGAGGGCTTCCGACGAACTTTGCAACAAACAGATTCTGAGGATTCATGTATATGGCTTCCGGCGTATCACACTGTATAATCTTACCGTTGTTCATTACGACGATACGGTCTGATAAGGTTAAAGCTTCTACCTGATCGTGGGTAACATACACAGTTGTGGCTCCCAACTCATTGTGGAGATGCTTGAGCTCACTTCTCATATCAATACGGAGCATGGCATCCAGGTTGGAGAGGGGCTCGTCCATCAGAAAAATATCAGATTTTGCGGCAATCATTCTGGCAAGGGCCACCCTCTGCTGCTGTCCCCCGGAGAGTTCTGAGGGAAATCGGTCTTCGTATCCTTTCAGCTGAACCTTGTTTAGAACGTCATTCACCCTTGTTTTAATCTCTGAGGATGGAATTTTTTTTGACTCAAGGCCCAGAGTGATATTCCTGGTTACATTCATATGGGGCCAGAGGGCGTAGCTTTGAAACATAAAGCCGAGATTCCGCATCTCAGGGGGAACGTACACACCTTTCTCTTTTGAAAACAAAACCTTCTCATCGGAATACAACTCTCCGGATGTGGGTTCTTCCAGGCCGGCAATCATCCGCAGGGTGGTTGTCTTACCGCAGCCGGAGGGACCGAGAAGGGTGAGAAATTCACCTTCTACAACATCGAGATTGATACCATCAACAGCCGCTACTATACCGAATTTTTTTGTTAAATTATCAAGACTGATTTTACTCATCACTTACCCTAGATTTATTGATTGGCCGGTTTTGGTATTGGCAAACTTTTTAATAATGATATTTGCCAAAATAATAATTACTAACAATATGAGTGTTACTCCATTAACGTGCTGGGTCTGTTCCTGGGTTTTGTAGCTGAATATCATCGTAGTGAGTAAACCTGTATTCGGTGCAACCAGGAGAATTACCAGTGAGAGTTCCCTCATGGCCGTGATGAAGGTAAGAAGCATTCCGGAAACGAACCCGCTTTTACATAATGGGAGGATAATCAGTCGAAATCTTTTCAGCCAGGGTATTCCCTGTATACTGGCCGTTTCTTCCAGGGACTTATCCACCTGCAGCATGGCGGCAATACCGGAGCGTGATGAGAAGGGAAGATTTTTCACGATCACGATCAGCAGAATCAGAGAAAAGGTACCGTACATTGCGGGAATCGGCCCGAAAGACTTTGAAAACATGCCCAGGTATATGGCGCTGAATGCTATACCGGGAAAGACATAAGGTGCGAAGGCAACCCCTTCAATGAGTTTGGATAATCGGGTTCCCCGGTTTTTAACAACCGAATAACCGATCAGAAGCCCCAAAAAAGCATTTACAATAGAGGCCAGCACACCAAGTTTAACCGAGTTCAATGTGGCTCTGAGCACACCCCGGTTCCGGAAGATGCCCGGTTCTCCACTTGAAATCATGGCAACACTTTTTCCCACCCAGAAGTGGCTTGTCAGGTTGGAAAACGAGTAATTATCGGGAAGGAGCATAAAAGTGCTCCATGTAAGCATAATAATGGGAAGTACGATTATCATAATGATAAAAACGATCAGAAGTGCGACAAGAACAGGCTTTGCTTTACCCAGTTCCATAGGTTTTGCCCTGAACCCTTTGCCCTTCATGGTAACAAAACTTTTACGTACCCCGATAATTTTATTGTTTATAGATATGGCTGTAATGGCCATGACAATAAGGACTAAGGCCAGGACAAAACTGTCACCCATGTTTCTGGCATTTATCATGGCGTAAATCTGTGTGGGAAGAGTAAAGAAGCGAACCGGGAGTCCCAGTAATGCCGGGGTTCCGAACGTTCCCATACTTCTGGTTACCGTGAGTACAAAGGAAGATCCCAGAGCCGGCAGCACCAGGGGAAAGGTTATTTTTCTCAAGATTTCCCTGCGTTTCAGTCCGGCAATGGATCCCGCCTCTTCCAGTTCAGAGTCGATGGTCTGCAGGGCTCCGGACATCAGAAGAAAAGTGTAGGAATAATAATGAAGGGCCAGGCAGATAACGATGGGTACAAAACCGTAGGAAAGCCAGTCCGGCACATCAATATGAAAAAAGGTACTGAGTACGCCCGACTGCCCGCCGATTCTTGTGTTCTGAAAAAACAACTGCCATGCCAGAGCAATAACCCAGGATGGAATCATGTAGGGAACAACAATAACGGTTTGAAAAAACTTTCTATGGGGAATATCAGTTCTCACAAACAACCAGGCCAGGAGGGATCCGAGAATCATGGCGATGATGGTTACACTGAAGCCCACACCGATACTGTTTAATAGAGGCGTGATGAAGAACGATTTTGTTAAATCACTGGCAAAAACTCTCTGGTAATGGAACCAGGTAAAGGCCCCTTGTACAGCACCTCTGGCAAGACGCAGGTCGTAGGACTGATAGGTAAATGTTGTGTGAATCATTTTCAGAAACGGAACAACAATCAGAAATGAAAAGACAATGATGAAAAAAATGGAGAGAATCAGCTCCGGCTTTGATCTCAGTTTTGCCCTGTAGAATTTAAGAGTCTTGAACATATATTTCCCAACCTGGCTTGAAAGGATTACAGGGGCTGAATACAGCCCCTGTAATGGTTAAATTAACGGAAGATTTTATCTTGCGGATTCTTTAATCCAGAAATCCTGAACTTTTGGTGCGTCGTACCACATGTACTCAGGATCAACCACCCACATGTTCATCTCATTCCAGGCCTCACCGCCTTCAGGAAGGGGTACATCATCTCGGGGACTGACAGATCCGATTTCGTAATAAGGTGCCAATCCCTGGAGAATCTCGAGGGATTTTCCTTCGGTAAAGGGCTTTTCGATTACTGTATCCAATGTTATGGAAGGATCTCCCAGCATGTATGCCGTAAAGAGTTTAGCTGCATTGGGATGGGGTGCTCTGGCGGCAATTGCCGTATAGGTGGGATAAATAACACCGTCGGCAGGTTCTACCGGGTAGACTAATCCGTTCACATATTCCTTGGTACCGTTGTAACGCAGATATGTGAAAGAGGTGATTGATACCGGGGGATCGGTCTGGCCTTTTTTTCCTGAAGCGCCGGTTGTTTTACTTCCGGAATCCAGGATAATCAGGTCGTTATGGAGCAGGCGGTAAAGAAACTCATAACCGGCATCCGGTACGCCTTCGCTCAAAACAATATCTTCACCGGTAAAATCTTTATAGGCTTTCTTCATTTCATCGGCATGCTGCGTGATTGTTGCCACACCCATCAGGTTGGACAATGAAGCCAGAGGGTCCTTTATGACAACTTTGCCCCGGTAGGCTTCGGTAGTGAGCTCCCAGAGATTGGTAATGGGAGGAGCATCGTTAACTTCGGTGTTGTACATGAAAACAATGGCCTCCATGATACGGACCAGCGCAGGCTCTTTGTTTTCTTTTGCAATTCGGTCGGCAAACATGGAAGGTACAAAATTAACAACCCGGTTGTTTGCAATCAGGTCGTAGATGAAGTTTCCGCTTCCGCCGGTTGTAATGATATCAGCATTGAAAATTCCGGCTTCCTGTTCTCCAACTGTTTTTTCGAAAGTCTTCACCGATCCCAGATCGTGGGAAGTTACTTTGATATCCGGGTATATCTTGTTGAAAGAATTCCCGACTGCGGCCATTCTTGAAGATGAAGAGTAGATGATTACTTCGCCTTCTTCTTTGGCCAGGGCGATAATTTCATCCCAGTCCTGTTTTTTGTCGTATTTTCCCAGCTGAGCTTTCTGCGCCCAGGTATCCATTTCCGGGGAATAATCTGTTCCTGCAATTTTCTGACTACAGCTGGTGAAGGCAAACGAGCCTGCTGCCAGACCGATAATCAGGCACAACACAAGAATCTTCTGCGTTTTTTTCATAAACTTACTCCTTTTAAGGTATTGAAAGATGTCCATCAAGGACGACAATAACGCTAAGTTATCATAATCTTGCTGTCAATGAGAAATATTCCAGTTTTGAAAGATCACTTTTGTATGGTTCTGCCTGTTTGCTGAGGAAAATCCGGCTGCAGCAAAAAAAATGGCCGTCCCGGCAAAACGGAACGGCCAGAGTAATGTATTTCTATACGGCCAGCTGCTCGTTGATGGCCTTTGCCGCCCGGCGGCCCTCTCCCATGGCCAGGATAACCGTTGCCGCTCCCAGAACAATATCACCTCCGGCATAAACCTTATCGATAGAGGTTTTACCGGTGGCCTCTTCAACGATGATGTTGCCCCATTTATTCACCTCCAGATCCGGTGTGGTCTGCTTGATCAGGGGGTTCGACGCATTGCCGATAGAGGTGATACAGGCATCACACTCCATGATGAACTCGCTGCCCGTAATGGGAACAGGGCGCTGCCTGCCCGAATCATCCGGTTCTCCCAGTTCGTAGCGCAGGCATTCAATGGAGGTTACACGTCCCTCCTCATCGCCGAAAATTTGTGTGGGGCTTGTGAGAAAATCAAAAACTACACCTTCCTCCATGGCATGATGTACTTCCTCAATACGGGCGGGGAGTTCATTCTCGGTACGCCGGTAGACGATGTGAACCTCTTCAGCCCCCAGGCGGACGGCGGTTCTGGCGGCATCCATGGCCACGTTACCACCACCGAAGACGCAGACCTTCTTTGCCGAATACATGGGCGTTTCCGCCTTGTCGGTGGCATAGGCCTTCATCAGGTTGGACCGGGTAAGGTATTCATTGGCCGAGAAAACGCCCACAAGGTTTTCTCCGGGAATATTCATGAACTTGGGCAGTCCTGCACCGGTGGCGATATAAAGGGCGTCGTACCCGTCTTCGGCGAGCATATCATTGATTTTCCGCGTTCGGCCTACCAGGAAGTTCGTTTCAAAATTCACACCCATGGCAACGAGGTTCTCAACATCCCTCTCAACGATGGCCTTGGGAAGGCGGAATTCGGGGATGCCGTAAACCGTTACACCGCCGGGCTTGTGGAAGGCTTCAAAAACAGTTACCTCATGGCCTTCCCGGCGGATATCAGCGGCCGCTGTAAGCCCGGAGGGCCCGGAGCCGATTACCGCCACTTTTTTCCCGGTGGGGGCAGATACGGGGATGGGCGTAGCAGCATCATGCTCCATTTCCCAGTCGGAAACGTAGCGTTCTATACGTCCGATGGCCACAGATTTTTCCGGATCTTTAAGCATTTTCCCCACGGTACAGGGGAGCATGCACTGCTTTTCCTGGGGACAGACCCTTCCGCAGATAGCCGGAAGGAGGCTGGATTCCTTGATAACGGCAATGGAATCGGAAAATTCACCCTTTGCGGCATAGGCGATGAATTTCGGTATATCGATGGACACGGGGCAACCGGCAATACAGGGTGCATTTTTACACTGGAGGCATCGGAGGGCCTCCACTTTAACCTGATTCTCAGTGTAGCCGATGGCCACTTCTTCCATATTACAGCGGCGGTCTTCGGGATCCTGGGTGGGCATATCCTGCTGACCGATCACCCGGCGCTCTTTAACCGAAAGCTCCCGGCCGCCCAGATTTTCCCACAATTCAGCAGCTTCGGTTTCCATTACTCCCGGTGATACGTATTCGCTCATTTCGTTCCTCCGGAACTCGTTCCAACCCGGCATTTATGGTCTTCTTCCTGGGGTTTGTAGGCTTTCAGGCGGAGCATCATGTTGTTGAAGTCCACCTTGTGACCGTCGAATTCCGGTCCATCCACACAGACGAACTTTGTCTCATCTCCAACGGTTACCCGGCAGCCGCCGCACATTCCTGTTCCGTCCACCATGATGGTGTTCAGGGAAACCATGGTGGGAACCTTGAAGGGGCGGGTTGTTTCCGCGCAGAACTTCATCATAATCGGCGGTCCGATGGCCACAACCTGGGAGGGAGGGGTATCGGCTTCACAGAGTTCTTTCAGGGGCTCTGTTACCAGTGCTTTGCGTCCATAGGAGCCGTCATCGGTAACGATAATAAGTTCATCGGCCAGGGATTTCATCTCTTCTTCCATGATGAGAAGATCTTTATTCCGGGCTCCCATAATTACGATGATTTTATTTCCGACGGCTTTGTTGGCTTCAACAATGGGGTGCATCGGTGCCACACCGATACCGCCGCCGACACAGACTACCGGGTTCTCTAATTTTTCAATATGTGTGGGCATTCCCAGAGGACCCAGAACGTTGGCGATGGAGTCCCCTTCTTCAAGAGCCGCCAGTTTCAACGTGGATGCACCTACAGCCTGGAAAATGATATCCACAGTTCCTTTCTCCTTGTCCGCATCGGCGATGGTAAGGGGAAAACGCTCGGCGAAATCGTTGTCCAGCTGGACGATAAGAAACTGTCCGGCCTTTCTTTCCCGGGCGATGTTCGGGGCCTCAAAGGTAAAGCGGAAGACGTCTTCTGACAGATTTCGTTTTTCGACAATACGGTTCATGGTACAACCTCTTTGATTGTGAATATAAATTGACCCCTGCCGCGGCCGAGGGCTAACACGTTTATTGTTATGATAAAGGCTTATATATAATAATTAATCTATATTACCTAATAATTACTATTTGTGCAAGAATTATTTCACCGGGGGGGGTTGGACTCAGTATCATCCGATTGTGTAAGTTGTCAGAATGAAGTTGCTGCTGTTCTTCGTCGATGGACTCGGACTGGGTAAAAATGATGAATCAAACCCCGCCCGGTTTTTTCTCGATGGTATTGCCGATATTCCGTTTGTAAAAGAATCCGCGCCTACGGAGTTTTCCGAAGGTTTTCTGTTTTCCGCCGATGCCGCCGGAGGTGTTCCGGGGCTTCCCCAGTCCGCCACCGGACAGGCCATGCTCATGTGCGGAACCAATGCACCGGCCCTCCTGGGGTACCATCTGACGGCTCTGCCGAATGAAACACTGGTGAATCTCGTCCGTGAAAGAAATGTCCTGCGGCTGCTGGCTGAAAAGGGCGTGAAGGTAACGGCGTCAAATCTGTATTCCCCTGAATACTTCACCCGAAGAGACGATCTTCAGGAAAAACGGGGGAGAAACGCCTATCCGGTTTCAGCCCTGTCCATCCGCAGTTCCGGTACATCATTCCGGCTCCTTTCGGATTACCATGAAGGAAAGGCTCTGTTTGCCGATCTTACCAACCGGTCCCTCCGGGAGAGGGGGTATGATATTCCCCTGATTGAACCCGAAGAGGCCGCCGGCCTCATGGTGAACATCCTGGGAGAGGCGGACTTCGTTTTTCACGAGTACTTTGTTACAGACACTTACGCCCACAAAAAGCGCCGGGGAGATCTGGAAAGGGCTTTGAAAGAGGTGAACCGCTTTCTGGTTCATCTGAGGGAGAAAACCGATCCTCAGGACACCGCCATCCTGGTGGTGAGCGATCATGGGAATTGTGAAGATGCCGAAACCGCCGACCATACCCGTAACGAGGTGCCGGTACTGCTGTTGAGCCGCAACGAAACGGCCCGGAACGCCTTCCGGGGTATTACCCGTCTTGATGAGGTTCAGGCGGGAATACTGGCGTACTTCGGTTTACCGGTAGAGGACGAGATGCTGGAAGACGGCGGCGCCTGGCTTTAAGCGGCCTGAGTTAAACCTCTCCGCAGGCGGAGTACAGGTTGGAAAACAGCTGAGGAATCTGAGCTTCCGGCAGGGAGGAGTAAGCCACTCTGACAAGCTCGCCCAGTGCAATTACCCCGGTATCATAGTCCTTCAGGAGTTTCTGTCTTACCGCTTCTCCATCTCCTCCGGCCACTTTAACGCACATGAAATACCCCGAGTTGAAGGGAAGAGCGGTGAACCGTTCAGAGTATTCGGGATGGGCCTTCAACTCGGCAACCAGGGCATCATGCCGGCTTTTGAGCAGGTTGAAAGCCCGTTTTTTCTCTGATCCGTAGGATGGATCGTCGTAGGCGGCCAGAAGCAGGGACTGGGCCAGGTGAGAATCGTTGGAGATGCTGCCCCTTACCCGGCCGGCGGCCTTGTCTTCCAAAGCGGCAAGGGCTTTAGCGCTCAGTCCTTTTCCGGCGAAGCTGATAAAGCCCACCCGGAATCCCCAGACGTAGTCTTCCTTGGTTGCACCGTCCACTTTGCAGACCACAACATTCTCATGAAGGGATGCAAAGCGGGTGAATGTGGATTCCCCGGCCACGCCATCCCGGAATACCAGGCCGAAATAGGCATCATCGGTAATGGCCAGAATGGTTTTACCCGCCTGGGCGGCTTTTTCAACCGCATCGATAATTGATTCAAATTCACTTATCGTCGGGGAGTAGCCCGTGGGGTTGTTGGGGAAGTTCAGCAGCAGTAATTTTTTTTCTCCACCGGACATCAGAGCCTCAGACAGGGCTGCAACGTTGAACCGGGCATCCGGTCCTTCACCGTCGAAGGTTTCAAAAGTTTTCATCACACCGCCGTAGGCCTCGGAAAATACCAGACGGTAATTTCCCCAGTAATGATGGGGCAGAATGATTTCATCACCTTCATCGACGAACATGTAGCCGGCAACTGCCAGTCCGTGGGTGAGGGCGTTGGTGGCCACCGGCCGTGAAAAAGGCGTATTTCCCAGGGAGGGGTTTTTCTCCCGTATCATTTCGGCCCAGCGGTCCCGTAAAGCGGGCTTACCGAAGCTCGGGGCGTAGCTGAAGGCATCTGCCGGAGGGATGTTAATGAGGTTAGCCAGGGGGGCCAGGCGCAGAGGTGTACCATCGTCTTCCTTCGCCTCTCCGATTGAGGCGTTGATAGTTTTACCCTTTGCATCAAGACCCTGGGCCACCAGGCCCTTACGGGGGAAAAAGATAGCCTTTCCCTTTTCGGAAAGGAGCTGTAGTGCGGCATGTCCTTCGGCTTTCAGGACGGCGTTGAGTTCGGCGGCTTGGGGATTCATGACTGTTTCTCCTGTATTTCGGTGTAATGAAGATTATTCTACTGAAAAATGCCCCTATGGGAAGGGCCTGGAATACCGGGGAAACTTAACTCGACAGGGCGGGAGAGGTCATTTAGTATTGAAAAATGAATATGATAAAAAAAATACTTTTCGTATTGATAAATGCCCTGATGAATTTGATATCAAAATTTGTTCTGGGAGTTGTCATTCCCATAAAACTGAATGTCCGCTACAAAAATATCAAAGTGGTTTATTCCACCCGGGGCCCCTTCATGTTTCTGCCGAATCATACCAACCAGTGGGACCCTTTTATTCTCTGCTTTGCCATGCTGAGGCCGATACGCTGGGTGGCTTCAGATGGGGTAATTCGAGATCTGGTGAAAAACCTCATAATCTGGGGAGGGGTAATCCCCAAGGTTAAAGGTCAATCGGACATGATTACCATTGAGGGGCTGAAAAAGGCGGTTTCCATGGGTTATCCGGTGGGAATCTTTCCCGAAGGGGAGCAGAGCTGGGACGGCAGGTCTAAAGAGCTGATTCCTGCGACAGCCAAGCTGGTGCGTTTTCTCAAAGTACCGGTAATTGTGCCGATTTTCAAAGGCGGTTATCTCACCAAGCCACGGTGGAGCTGGCAGATCCGGCGGACCCGTATAGACGTTCATTTTACCCGAATTATTGACGGTGAAGAAATCAAGACGATGAAGCTTGCGGAGATTGAGCGACGTATCAATGAAGCCCTCAAGCATGATGACTATGAGTGGCAGAAAGAAAATATGGTGCCGATTCACAGCAGAAAAAGGGCCGAGCATCTGGAGCTTGTTCATTATCTCTGCCCTTCATGTGAAACTGTCGGTAACATGAAATCAAAAGGAAATACCCTGTTCTGCAGTTGCGGTTATAAGGTGGAAATAGACCGTTATGGATTTTTTCAGTATCCCCAGGGAGGACCTGATTTTGATTCTCCAGGGAGCTGGGTGAAGTGGCAGGACCGCCTGCTTGTCCTCCGGATTAAAGAAGCGCTGGACTCTGGGACAGCCGGTATTGGGGAAGCCGATCCGGTGCTGCTTCGAGACCCGGATGTTACTCTGATGAAAGGGGAGCGGGCCAAACCGATGAAGCCGATTGTTACCGGAGAGGCCCGGCTCTACAGAGACCGGATTGAAGTCGGTGAAACCGGTGGTGAAATCATCAGTCTTGTACTCAAAGAAACCTCCGCCGCCAACACCTTCAAGCAGCAGAAGTTCGAATTCCGATACGAAAAAAACCAGTACCGACTGCAGCAGCCTAACCGCAGTGCTTCGGGCTACAAGTGGGAAGTGGCCTACAATGGGCTCCGAAAACTGCTTGTTGAACGGGGAGAGTGGTAGGGGTGCCGGGCTGGCTGAAGAAGGTTAGCCCCATCATAGCCTGCTATGTGGCCGGAATGGTTGTCGGCGTTTATACCGTTTGAATACCGAATCCGGCAGCGATATCCCGGGCCCTTTCTGTGTCCCGGAGTTCTTATCTGCAGTTCATACCG
>Ga0164318_10005565_pt1 | contig 12178 bp, 8 predicted proteins | sample GuaBasSedimGuay9_FD_113734 | JGI IMG/M metagenome (GOLD analysis project Ga0164318, IMG submission 113734) | Subseafloor sediment microbial communities from Guaymas Basin, Gulf of California, Mexico - Guay9, Core 4571-4, 0-3 cm | ecosystem: Environmental > Aquatic > Marine > Hydrothermal vents >... | reverse complement strand
GTTAGATCACGTCCGGGTTTTACTGGTGCCTGATTCTGGATATAATCATGAACTTGAGGCCCATCTTATCCAAAATCTTACTGCCAAGTTAGGTCATGCCGTCAGAATAACGGTGCAGACCGTAGGTCAAATTCCCCGTGGTCCTCGAGGTAAATTTACTTCAGTAATTTCTAAAGTAAAGCATTTATATCCTGATCGGATGTAATTTATTACTTTAATTACCTGCAAAAACCTTTTAAGCTTAAGTTGAGTGCGGTCAAAATGATACCAAGTGAAGCAAGCAGCCCCGAAAGGGTAAATTGGTGGCTAGGATTACTCGTAACACTAGCTTTAAGTTCAGTCACGGTCTATATGTTTCCCTCCGGAGGTTTTCAATATGTTGATCTAATCATAGTACCCATTATTGCTATAGCTTTTTTATTTTTTAATTCTGAACTTGAAGATCGCGTACGGCGGCACGTGTTATTTTTATTATTTTTTGTTATATGGGCCAGTATCGTAAATATCGGGTTTTTTTTATACTACCAATATATTAACATTTTATATAAGTTGATTAATATGATATATATTTTTTTTATACTGTATGCTTTTAGTGTGGCTTTTGCGCAGATATTAAAAAAACAGGCACTAAGTTATATTTATATAGGGTTAGTACTATCTATAATTGCTATTTTTACAATTTCTGGAAATTATGAATGGACTGGAGCCCGCAATTCCTATTCTTTTAATAATCCTAACCAATTAGGGTTATATGCCATTATTCTCTATGCCACGGTGCTACTATTGATGCGCTATAAACAAGAGTTCAATATCAATAATTACTCATATTTTATTATTGACATAGGACTAATAATTGTTTCACAATTTTTACTTTGGCAAGCTATATCGCGCTCGGCTCTGGCAGCTTCTCTTTTCCTGCATTTTATCCTGATTAAAAACATATTTTCGAAGCGGTTATTTGTGCCGATATTTTTGGCGCTAACCGTATGTTTCAGCTATATTTTGGTTGTTAACCCAACCTATATTCAAGAACGGATAGCAGCTCGTAATCCCGAAAAATTGGCGCCTGGTTTTGTTCAAAGGAGAGTTGAATCGTGTATCTTGCTGCCCTTGGAACATGTTCATGGCATCCAGATACTAATTGGAACCAGCGGCACCTATGTTATTAACGCCATGCGTGGAGAAAATTCTGCTCTTTTAGGCGCAAAGAGGTCCTATTTGCCAGAAGTCCATAACATGTTTGCCAACGTCTTGGCTACTTACGGCCTCATTGGTTTAGGTTTTTTTCTGTGGTGGATTCTTAAATCAATTTTGGAATGCCGTATCATTAAAGACGGCCTCTGGGTTTGGGCGGCTATTTTAACTTACAGTTTTGGCGGGGTAATTTATAGATTTAGACCTTTTTGGATTTTAGTGGCTCTGATGATGGCTTTAATCAACATTAAAATCCAAAGCAAGATAATTATGGATCCGTCCACCAAGGCGAACGAGGGAGTAGAAGCATAAACCGCAGTTGGCTTCATATCCCCCGCTCCCCTTCTCTCGGCCGGTAAAACGTATATTGAAAAATATTAGCTGCGCTAGCCCTCGCTGATAGTTTTGCCATTTGCTAAAGGTAGGTAGATTAATCTCTTAGCAGCGGTTTATTGTTATTCCATATCCTATTCCGCCTCCCAGAGTGCCTCCCCTGCCTTGCCATTAGCTATACAACGATAATAAACCCCTCCAGCATCATAACGATCTCCAACAAATCCGGCAGGCTGGCTTGTGCTTGGATTATCACCCGCGTTTCCCTGAATAGTTCTCACCGGATACTTGGAAACCCTGGCAATATCTTTGGTGTTGTCATAATCGGCAGTAAAACCCGATGAGTCGATGTAGGCGTCATCAGCTCCATTTCGCAATTTGAACTCATTAGTTGCCATTGTGCTAGGATCATAATCCACAGTGAACAAAGGGACGTTTGAGTGGGGAGATAAATTGGTAAACCAATCTGCGTTGTCGTCGTCGTCGAAACCATCGAACATAATTTTGTCCCCATCACTGAAGCCATGCGCTCCATCGGTCGTTACCAAGGTCTCCGCCGCTCTGGGGATAGCTGATATTCCAACACTAGACTTTGCATTAGCGATACTCAGGTTAATAAAACTCTCACCCCGGGTTATACAATCATTGTTGACAGTAGAGGATATATTGCCACTCAGATATAACCAACAGTGGTTCTGTTCCTCCTTTGAATCAGTTGGACTACTATAACCGGCAATCCAAAATATTTTATTCAATGCACAATTAAAGATGCAATCTTTAAAAAACGCTCTGGCTTTCGGCTTAAAATGGTAATGCAAATCTTTCCATCCACTGGTACGCAAAGCGTAACCAGTTTCAGACCCGATAGTCTCATTATTACAATTAAATGTGCAGTTTTCACATATAGTAGTCAGACCTCCAATTGAGCCCTGTGGATACCCGTATCTTATTCCGCCACTAAGAGAACTATCAAAAGTGCAATTCACAAACTTGACATATTCGTCGGGCCAATCATCCCAATTGACGTTACCGTACATATGGAGTCCGTAAGCTGCGTAGCCGTCATGCTTGCTGTCATTAGAAAAAATACAATCGCTGTAGGTCACTTTGCAGCCACCGAGGTGAAGATAATTAACTAAGGGAATCGGACAGGATCTGCAATGGGCTGCAGTATCGTCTGGTTCTGCATAAGAAATTAATTTACAATTTGTAAAGTTAACAGTGCCAGCATTGATCATTTTAGGATTAGTGCCTACATAAAGTACAGAATCACTAATATTAATCTGGCCCTCATCAGCAGATATAGCTACGCTGGCCCAATTCCCTTTGCCAAAATATAATCTGGTAAGATTTATATACTGACTGGAACCACCCGCCGAAGGAAGACTTAAATAGAGACGTCCACCATTCAAGATGCGCCAATCACTTCCGGTTACATAAAAATCATCGTAACCTTCCATCCATATCCCACCTGGATCGGTATCACCATAACTCAGAATATCATGAGCCGCCAAAGTAGTCCGCCTGCCACTCATGACCACAAAACCCTTACAGCAATTTTCCGCTTCAAACTGATACAAACTGCAAACTGTGTTACTGTATGGATTGAAGGCTGCAGTGCAGCTCCGTTTTATAAAGGTCTTTTCCATAGCCCAATGGAGTCTGCCCTCAATATTATTACTGGAAATAAACACCGGAACGCATTGTTCACGTTCAAAAGCTTGATAAGGCCCAGCATGAACATTGTCGGCGTCAAGCACTAAACATTTTATTAACAGGGCATATCGGTCAGAATCAACATGTTTATTGTACTTATATCCCCCATAACTGTTATCTAATAGTCTGCTGGTATTGCTGTAGGGCACATCCATTTTGAGTATTGCCCGCTCCTTAAAACGATCCCGACCATCCGCTGGTCCAGTCAAACAGAGCTTATTTGTGTCTGTAGGCAATTTAACGGCAGTACCTGCAACATCAAATAGATAAGTGCCAGCCGGGAAATAAAAAAGCACTCCCTTACCACTTTCATGGGCTTTGAAATGGTCAAGCATGGCTTGAAATTTTGCCCTATTATCAGTTTCACCATCATTAAGCAGGGCATAGGAAGATAAATCAGTACCGTTGACAGTACCGGGATTGGTTACAGCAATCAGATAATCCCGGTCGTCATCCTCAATAGTTACATAACAACGGTAAAGTCCTAAATTGCCGTTCCTAGGGTTTTGCAGGACTACTCTGAATTTTTCATCCGGCTCTACTGTTCCATCATCATTGATATAAATTGTTATTGTTGCAGAAGTAACTCCAGGCGCAAAGACAACCGTGCCAGAATTATGTCTTTGATCGCCATTGGCCGCTGTGTTCCCCTCAAACTTAACATAATAATCCTGGCCGGAGCCATAACTGGTATATTGCGCTCCATCCCAGGCCTCTATATCTTCGAGTTCAAAATCAACCGAAACAACGTCAGTTGATGACTCCGAAAGGATAACAGTGAGATTAACAGAGCCATCATTCTCAGCTACCGAAACCTGACCCTTAGCAAAGCTTATCTTCGACGCAGCCTGAGCCCAGACCACCGAGCCCACAACCAGGCTAAAAGTTAATACCAACGCAGTGGATATCTTTTTCATTATCCCTCCTCAAACAGCATACCAGGTTCCGACTTTAGCAACCACAAACCACTGGGTCGCCGTCAAGAGTTTAATGGTAATCGATGCCTCGTGCTTTTCTAAGGCCTGGTCATTAAAGATATACCCGCCTTCTTTTGAAGACCCTATTTTATCAGAATCCGCCGCAGTAAGGGTTACCTGTTGATCAGTGGCCTTGACCAAAGTAAGCCAGCGGCCCACATCACTAGCCTCGACCGAAGGTAAGTTAATAATAAGGCTGGCTGTATTGGTGCAAAGAATAGTTTTGTTTAGGTCGTTTTTAGTCAGCAATCCAGAGGTACTTTTCTCTATTACTCCCTCCCCCCAAATTGCGCTCGGCAGATTGGCTAGCCGAACCTTCTTCTTGTGATAAGCATCAGTACTGTCTTCAACAAGAATAATATCGGCATTAGCCGGGGAGAGTTTTTCACTAAAGCAAACAAAGTCCCCTGCCGCTCGCTGCAATTGCGCGTGGTCTGTAACATTGCCCAGGCCAACCTGAGCCTTAGTCACCGCATGGGGATTTTGGAGATTGGCCAAATGAGCATCTATCTGGGCATGGGCGTTAATACCACTCCCATTCAGGTCCTGATGGGCGATGTTTCCCGGCACCACATCAATATCTACTTCTTTATTGGCAACATCGTGAGATACCTGAACCTTATTTGAGCCAGCATTAATATTTCTAAATTGCAGATCAACACCAACTTTGGCCTCGAACAGGCCAACCCCCCCGACACCTTGGTTCGATGCCGTATTAGCTTCTCCTGCCGCACCCGGCAGCTTACCTACCTGAACCTGCTTTTTGTTGTAAGAATCAGCGCTGTCTTCAATGATAAGGAGGTCAGCGTTGACGGGACTACCTTTTTCAACCAGGCTGGAAAAATCGTCAAGGTCTTTTAAAACACTATCTATATTTTCCAGGGCCGCGTCAAACTGGTTTTTTTCGGCTTGTCCTTTAGCCCCTAAGTCTGGCTTATAAAACCAGCCAAAAGTAGTGTATTCGCCCATTTCAGTTTTTGTGTCCTCCTATTAACCTAAAAAGTATTGATCATTAAAGCCTGTCCAGCCCTTGGGTGCCAAGATATTTGTTTTTGGCTCTCTTAGGTAGTACTCAAGGTTAAGTGATTATCGATTTAACATTCCCGGTCCACTTGCCCTAGCTGAAATCCTCGAAACAGTTTTTTAATTTGCCTTGTTCTTTATCAGAAGATATATAATCTGGCCAGAAATGCTGGGATAATTGTCACTTGAAGACCGGTCAGGGTCCCACCCCAGTTACCAGGCCAGATAGCAAAAGCTGAAATTTCCCTAAGAAAGGTTAGAAGATGTGGTTATCCATAACAAAATCAGACAAAAGCCGGTGATTTTATTTCATGTGACCACCGTTCCGCAAACCTTGAACTTCTTTCGGGGGCAGATCGCCTTTATCAAGGAACGCGGTTTTGAAATCCACGCGGTCTCTTCTCCAGGCGTAATGTTGCAAGAAGCCGAGGCTCGAGAGAGTATTCCAGTATATCCGGTGGCAATGCCGCGCAGAATTTCCCTAATTGCAGATCTAAAGGCACTGTATCAGCTTTACCGGCTGTTTCGTCGTTACCACCCGGACATCGTTCACGCTCACACCCCAAAAGGTGGACTTTTGGGAGTTCTGGCCGCCCGCCTGGCCCGGGTTCCCATAGTAATTTATACCATGCGAGGCTTACCCTATATTACAGCTACCGGCTTGAAGCAGAAAATCCTGATTTCGACTGAAACTTTGGCCTGCCGGTTAGCTGACCGAGTGCTGGCGGTGAGCTTTTCCCTGCGTCAACGAGCCGTAGCTATGAAATTCTGTCCGGGGGAGAAAATCCGGGTTTTGGGTTGCGGCAGCTCCAATGGAGTAGAGGCTAAAAGCCGCTTCAATCCAGAGAGGATAAATCCCGATGCCCGACGAACTATAAGAAACTTATATGAAATACCCCTAGACGCATTGGTAATAGGATACGTTGGCCGGATTGTCCGGGACAAGGGCATGGTTGAGTTAGGGGAGGCCTGGCAGCGATTACGTACCGCCTTTCCTGATCTCTATCTTATGTTGATAGGCCCGCTCGAACCACAAGATCCCATACCACAGATACTCTTGAAGCAGTGGCAAGACGACCCCCGGGTTGTTTTTACGGGCCGTATCAAAGACATGGTTCCTTATTATGCCGCGATTAATGTGTTGGTACTTCCTACCTATCGGGAGGGCTTCCCCAATACCCCTCTAGAGGCAGCAGCCATGGAGCTACCGGTAGTGGCTACTCAGGTGGATGGCTGTGTGGATGCGGTGGTCGATGGCGTGACCGGCCTCTTGGTCCCCCCTGGGGACCGCGCGGCCCTGGCCCAGGCCATTGCCCAGCTTCTTCTCAATCCCGAACAGCGGCAACAGATGGGTAACATGGGACGGCAGCGAGTGCTACGGGATTTTCGCCCCGAAGTGATCTGGCAAGGCTTATATGAGACCTATGTAGATTTGTTGCACTCGTGATTTGCCCCAGTAACCCCGAAGACCATTAATGGCAAGGGGTCTGCACGGCATTTTCTTGAGGGCGCTTCGCCGAAGCTGGACCTGGTCCTGGGTAAGTTAAAGGTGACCTTTCGCTTGCCGACTGCCAGTTTCATCCAGGGCCACTACGCCCTGGAGGGTCTTGGCTTTTAGGACCGCGGCCAGCCGGCTGGGCTTGATTTTCCACTGGGGCGCATTTATTTTCGCCTGCGGCGCAGCAATCTTCCAGGTGGGTTCCGGGATCTTCCAGTCCAACCCGGTTTCCTCCGGGACAGTCTCGGGCTCCGGAGCAATGACGGGTTCGGCCGCTCTCGTCCAGGTCTTGCCCGTGTAAGTCTTCATCACACAGGCCACATAATTCTTGGTTTCTTGATAAGGCGGACAACCAGCATAGCGCTCCACCGCCTTGGGTCCGGCATTGTAGGCCGCCAGGGCCAGGGCCACGTTCTGTTTAAATTGGTTCAGGCACTGCTTCAGGTACTTTACTCCACCGGCCAGGTTATCCTCGGGGTCGAAGGGATTTTTAACGCCCATTAACTCGGCAGTGCCGGGCATCAGCTGCATGAGGCCCATCGCCCCTTTGGGGGAAACGGCCCGAGGGTCGCCCCCCGACTCCTGCTGCATGACGGCCCGGACCAGCCTTTCATCTACCCCGTGCACGCCGGCGAATTTACGGATCAGGGAAACCAATTGGGAATTTTCCAAAGGCTTGCTTTTCCGGGTCGGATAATGAGAGAGCTTCGTCTCGTTCCCTTCGGGGAGGGATGGCCGGACCGGCATTAGGTTTTCGGGAATGATAATCTTACCCTGCACCGTGGGCGCTAAAACCGGAGCCGGGGCGGCTTGCTTGGCAATCTGCTTGGGGGATAACTGATGCAAACCCGGTAGGATCGGAGCCGGCGATGGTGTTCCCATCGGCTGCAAGGCCATCAGACAATAAATCCCGAGCGTTTTGAGCACGTCCAGACCATCCCTCAAAATGTTATAGATGCGTATTGGGGGAAATCAGTGCAATCCTAATGCCAAAAACCTGGAACTCAGAAGCTGCTGCTTAGCTCCCCAAAACCGCCGGAGGGATTGCCATAGAATTGTTAAACTAAGGCTGGCTCTGTATTTAGCCATGAACAGGGCAGGCAGCAATGAAAAGGCGGTTTCCCTAATTTTACCGCGCCACAGGGCTCAGAGATTAATATTTAATCCTTTGGTTAAAAAAATTAACACTATTTATGCATATAATATCAATCAGATAAGCTAATATAAGATCCCCTTTGTTTCAATTAATTGACATCATACCTTTATCTCCGGGCATTATCTGGTCGGAGATTATTTTTTTGGAAAAAACTTCTGGCGTAATACGATTAATCCCACTAGACCGGAACCCAACAGTCGCATGGTGGAGGGCAGGGGACAGACTGATCCAGGAGAATACGATCCGACAATTTTGCCTTGATCGTTAATACCATAGGCATGGGTTCCATATGTTCCCGGGATAATTAAGGTCGATGTTCATAAAGATAAACATCGTACCGACTAGCATTTTTGCGGACCTAACCGAGCCCTCGGCCTTGGGGGGCCTGACTTTCCCGGCGGCTGAGATGCAATGGGCTAGAGAAAAATTTGTAATTTGTCGTTTAACATGGTAAATTGCCGATAATGTTTTACACACGGAGGCTTGCTATGTGTCATTGGGGTCGAGGGAAGGCTGTCCTGGCGTTAGTAATCCTGGCGGGGTTAATTGGTGTCATTGCTTGTGCCTCTATGGAAGACAAGCGGGACAAGTATATGGCCCAAGGAAAGGCGTCTTTTGAGCAAGGCGATTTCGTTACCGCCCGACTGCATTTTAAAAATGCCCTGCAAATAGATCCAAAATTTGGCGATGGGTTTCTCTGGCTGGGCAAGACGGAACTCCGCCTGAAAAACCCGCGGGGTGCGTTTCAGGCCATTTCCCAAGCCGCGGAACTCCAGCCCGATCTGATCGAGGCCCAGCTTCTCCTTAGTCAGATGTATCTGGCCAGTAAAAAGTTAGAAGAAGCTGAGGCCAGGGCCAATGTAATTTTAGAAAAAGAGCCGCAAAACAGTGATGCCTTATTAATCCTGGCTTCCGTCGCCCTGGCCCAGGAACAGCCGGATAAGGCAAGGGAAATTTTAGGGAAAATTATATCCCAGGATCCGCATAAGACCGCTGCTTACTTGATGCAATCAGCCATTGCCATGCAACAGCAGCAGCCCGAGGCCGCCGCGGCTGCCTTGGAGGCCGGGATCAAGGCCAATCCTAAGGAAATCGCCTTATACCTCAACCGCGCCCGGCTGGCCGAATCCCAAAAGCAATTTGACCTGGCTGAGGAAACTATTAAAAAGGCCATCGAGGTGGCACCCCAGGACGCCAAGCTTCAAGAAGAACTGGCCCGCCTCTATGCCATCCTGGGACAATCGGTGAAGGTGGAGCAGGCCCTGAAAAAGGCCATTGAAATTGAGCCGAAGAACCCTAAATTCCAAAAAGAGCTGGCTCGCCTCTATGCCGTCACCGGCCAGTGGGATAAGGCCGAGCAAACCTTGCGACAGAAAATGACAGTGGAACCGGATCAGGAAGTCCACGCCCGGGATCTGGCCAATTTTCTTAATGCTCGGGGTCGATTTGATGAAGGGGAAAAGGTTCTGATGGATTTTATTAGACAACATCCCCAAAATTTCCAGGCCAAATTCCTGCTGGCCGAATATTACCTGGCCGCCAGGAAGATCGGACGGGGCGAACGGCTACTGCAGGATATCGCCACCAGCGACCCTAATGGCCCTAATGGACTCCGGGCCAAAGGTCAACTGGCAGCCTTAAACCTGGCCCGCAACCAACTGGAAGCCTCGGAAAAGCTGGCTCAGGAAGTGCTGCAGAACAATCCCAAGGATATGACCGCCTTAAGGATTCAGGGATTAATCGGTCTGGCCCAAAAAGATGGCCTGAAGGCGTTGAACAACTTCCGCATTCTGACCCAGGAGCAGCCCCAAAATCCTGAATTCTGGTTCCTGCTGGCCAGGGCTCATTTGATTAATAAAGAGCCCGGACTGGCCAAGGAGAACGCCAAGAAGGCCCTGGCTCAAAAAGCCGATTATTGGGAGGCCAGACGTTTTCTATATAATATCTATGCCCAAGATAAGGCTTACGACGAATTAATTAAAATTATCAAGGAACATTTACGCTCCAACGAAAAAGATCTGGCCAGTTGGGGTTATTTAGGGGATGTCTATATTCTTAAAGACAATACCGCCCAGGCCCGCGCCGCCTTTAAGAAAATGATCGACCTGGAGCCCAAAAATCCCCAGGGCTATTTCAAGCTGGCCCTGCTCAGCCTGAAAAACAACCAGCCCCAAGCGGCGGTCAAATTTCTGGATAACGCCCTTACGCAAGACCCCAACTTTTTGCCAGGCTTACGGCTGCTGGTAACCCTTCACTTGAAAGAAAAGCAACCGGCCAGAGCTATGGCCGCGGTGCGCGCCGCCCTGATTCAAAACCCCAGGAATCCAGAATTACACCAGATTCTGGGCGAGTTGCTGCTGGCCCAGGGTCAACCCGAAGCCGCCGCCGCGGCCCTGGAAGATGCTTTAACCCTCAAACCCAACGATGCCCCGGCCATGGGGTTGTTGGTGGCCGCCTATGATAAGGCTCCCGACGTCAAGAAAGTCATAGAGGAATTGGCAGAGAAAACCGCCGACCCTAAAAATCCGGTTTTTTACGCCTTTGCCCTGGCCCAGCTCTACGAAAAACATCAACAGGCCGACAAGGCCATTGACCTCTATAATCAACTGCTGGAGCGCAAAGTAGCGGTCCCTTTAGTGCGCAATAACTTGGCCTACCTGTTGGCCGAATACCAACCTACCCCGGAAAACTTGGACCGGGCCAAAAAGCTGGCCACCGAGGTGTTGGACGATTACCCCGATGACCCTCGTCTGCTCGATACCATGGGTTGGATTCTTTGCAAGCAGAATGATTTTGCCGGAGCCAAAAAATACCTGAAGCAAGCGGTAGCCCGATCCCCTAAACAACCAGTGCCCCTTTATCATTTGGGGTATTGCCTGGCCAAACTGGGAGAAGTTGACCAGGCCCGGGAAGCCCTGCAAAATGTCCTCACCGCTCCTGGCGACTTTGCCGAAAAAGCCGCGGCTAAAAAACAGTTGCAAGAGCTAGGGATTGCCGACCAATAAGCTGGGCTTAATGTCCGGCTATCCCCTCCCCCTTGAGGTTGGGGTGGGGGTGATAATTACGTCCCCCAGCCCCCTCCCGCCAGGGGCGGGGAGTTTACAGAGGTATACTGTAAGGTTTTTTTACAGAAAACAGAAAACAGAAAACAGAAAACTCGGATTAGGGCAGGCCCTGAATGAAGACCATCACCATGCCCAGGGCCAGGGCTAAGCCATAGGGGAGCCCGGGGGTCGGCTCAATCTGCGGGGCGCGGGGGTTTACGCCGCCATGTCGGCAGAGGATAAAGTTGACCACGAAGACCCCGGCCTGACGGAGCTTAAGCCATAACAGGCCGCGCCACCATAACAGGCCCACGGCCAGCACCCCGCCAACCAGGGCCATATAGCAAAAGAGATAGAGGGTGAGCGTGGGCCCCAGCCAGGCCCCCAGGGCGGCCAGGGCCTTGACATCCCCGGCCCCCATGCCGCCCAGGGCATAGGGCAGGATGAGGAGACCGAAGCCCAACAGGAGTCCGGCCCCCCCGTTCAGCAACCCGCCCCAGCCCTGGAAGATCCCCTGGAACACCAGCCCGCCCAGGGCGGCGCTCAAGGTCAGGTAATTCGGGATGCGCTGCGTCCGGACATCGCCCCAGGCAATCCAGAGCGCCAATAGCAGCGGGACCACCAGGTAGCTGGGGGCCAGGAGGCAATTTTGGATAGGAATAAAAATTTTAGGCAAACCACCATACCTCGGTTAAGGGACGGCCTAAAGATTTTAGGCTGTCCCTTAAGAATTATTCACCTGGGTCTACAATTTGGTCTCCGGCAGAATTTAAAGCCGTAGAAAGTTGTCCATAAAAATATTTTACTGCCACAATTAATCCGATAGTTACCACTGAAGCCATCAGGGCGTACTCCACGGCGCTGACGCCCGACTCATCTTTAAAGAAGTTTTTGATTTTTTCCATTGCATTTCCCTCCCAATAAGGTTTTGGCGATTGGTTGATGATTAAGCTTAAATTTACCTAGATCGACAGTTTAAAGGTGTTTGGTCTTCCCTGGCGAATCACCTCCTTTAACGCTTTTGGTTGTCTGGAAAAAATTCCTCATTATTTTTTTTATTATCCTCCCCCTAAATTTTTTCTTTCCGGGGGAGGGGCTTATACCGTTTTCAGTTTTCAGTTTTCTGTTTTCTGTTGAAATACTTAATTTAATCAATGTATTAAGCCATGAGTTTGTTGCATTTGAATAAGAACTTGGTATTACGTACAGACCATTATGATATTAATTCCTGGAAACT
>Ga0164318_10005564_pt1 | contig 12181 bp, 11 predicted proteins | sample GuaBasSedimGuay9_FD_113734 | JGI IMG/M metagenome (GOLD analysis project Ga0164318, IMG submission 113734) | Subseafloor sediment microbial communities from Guaymas Basin, Gulf of California, Mexico - Guay9, Core 4571-4, 0-3 cm | ecosystem: Environmental > Aquatic > Marine > Hydrothermal vents... | reverse complement strand
TTTAAGAATAGAAGTTTTTATGCTGTTGGAGAGATTGGGATAGATTTGTATTGGGATACGAGTACTTTAGAGATTCAAAAAAACGCATTTAGAGAACAAATTCAATTAGCAAAAAGGCATAAGTTACCTATTGTTATACACTGTAGAAATGCCTTTGATGAAGTGTTTGAAGTGTTGGAAACAGAAAAAGGGAATGATCTATTCGGAATTTTTCATTGCTTTACTGGAACTGAAGAACAAGCATATCAAGCTATTTCATATAACATGAAATTAGGAATTGGTGGTGTGGTAACTTTTAAGAATGGAAAAATAGATCAGTTTTTGAAAAATATAGACCTTAAGCATATAGTATTAGAAACAGATGCGCCGTATCTTGCTCCAACACCACATAGAGGAAAAAGAAATGAAAGTAGTTATGTTTCTTTAGTTTGTGAAAAGGTAGCTGAGGTTTATGGAATTTCAAAAGATGAAGTTGCAAGGGTTACTACCAAAAACTCCAAAGATGTTTTTGGAATTTAAAATTATTATTTAATGAAAAAAGAGCCTAACATACTCCTTATATATACAGGAGGAACTATTGGAATGATAAAAGACTCTGAAACGGGAATGTTACATAACTTCAATTTCGATGATTTGTTAGAGTATATCCCGGAGCTAAATCTTATAGAATGTAATATAGCTACAAAAAGTTTTGAAGAGCCTATAGACAGTTCGAATATGAATCCCGATTATTGGGTTGATATTGTTACTATAATAGAAGAACATTACGATGATTTTGATGGTTTTGTAATTCTTCATGGTAGTGATACGATGTCTTATACAGCTTCTGCTTTAAGCTTTATGTTAGAGAACCTTAGTAAACCTGTAATATTTACTGGCTCACAGTTGCCTATTGGAGATTTGCGAACAGACGCAAAAGAAAATTTAATAACATCTATACAAATAGCTTCACTCTGTGAAAACGAAAAACCTTCAATAACTGAAGTGTGCCTTTATTTTGAGTATAAATTGTATAGAGCAAATCGTACTACAAAAATAAGCGCAGATCATTTTGAAGCATTCGCTTCGTTAAATTACCCGCCTTTAGTTGTAAGTGGAGTTAATTTATCTATCAATGAGCAAGCATTGCTAAAACCTAATGGACAAGAAACATTAAAAGTTCATAAAAATTTAGTTTCTGATGTTCTTTTGATAAAAATGTTTCCCGGAATAACAGAAAATGCTATTAATCATTTATTTTCTTACCCTAATATTAAAGGAATGGTTATTGAGAGTTATGGAAGTGGGAACCTAACGGATATGGATTGGTTTATTATTGCATTGAAAAAATTAATAGATAACAATATTCCAGTAATTAATGTTACACAATGTTCTGGAGGAAGTGTAGATATGGGAATTTATAGTATAAATAAAAAGCTAAATAAAATTGGTGTTATTTCTGGAAAAGATAGCACAACGGAAGCTGCTATAACTAAATTAATGTTTTTGTTAGGAAAAAAAACACCCCCTAACATGTTCAAAACCATATTCGAAACATCATTACGTGGAGAAATGAAGTAAATTAACTTGTGAAATATTTCATCAAACTGTTTTTTTTTTGTTATTTGGCAGACCATTTGGCATTTTTGTTAAAATTATAACAACTTAGAGAGGTGGCCGAGTGGTCGAAGGCGCACGCCTGGAAAGTGTGTATACGCCACAAGCGTATCGAGGGTTCGAATCCCTTCCTCTCTGCAAAAAAAAACAGGACAACGTTAGTTGTTTATTATTAAACGAGAAGTTAGAATTAACAAAGTAAATTTTTTCCTCTCAAATAAATATTTATTCTTGGAGATTAAGTATTTTTTTATATCTTTAAAACCTTTAATTAAAACAAATTTTAAGTCGATAGCAATGAAAAAATTATTTTCTATTATGGCAATTGCCACGTTGGTTTTTTTAGGAACTCTTAATGCAAATGCAGCAACAGTTCAACCAATATCTAGTAATGTACAATCTGTAATGACAGCAGCAACTGTCTCCTTAATTCAAGATGAAGACGGAACTGCAACTGAAGAAGTTGGTTTTCATCAAGAATTGAAAAATCGTTTCGTAGAAGGTGGTCCTGCATTTATGGGGATTGTTCTTTTATGTTTAATTCTTGGTTTAGCATTTGCGATTGAAAGAATTATTTATTTAAATCTTTCAACTACAAATACTCAAAAATTTGCTGATAGTGTCGAAGATGCATTAAAAAGCGGTGGATTAGATGCAGCAAAAGAGGTTTGTAGAAATACAAAAGGACCTGTAGCTTCTATTTATTATCAAGGACTTGAACGTTCTGATGAAAGTATTGATGCTGCTGAAAAAGCAATTATTGCATACGGTGGAGTTCAAATGGGACAATTAGAGAAAAATGTTTCTTGGATTTCATTATTTATTGCAATTGCACCAATGCTTGGTTTCATGGGAACTGTAATTGGTATGATCGATGCTTTTGATAAAATTCAAGCAGCGGGAGATATGAATCCATCTCTTGTGGCTGGAGGTATTAAAATTGCACTTCTAACGACTGTATTTGGTCTAATTGTTGCAATTATACTTCAAGTTTTCTATAACTATATTATTGCTAAAATTGATAGTATAGTAAATAGTATGGAAGACGCTTCTATCACATTAATAGATATGTTGGTGGAAAATAAAAATAAATAATAATTTAATACACCAAGTATAATGGGTTTACATAAAATATTAAAAATTGTAGGGTTGATTCTTAGCCTTGTAGGTGTTTACTTTCTAGCAATGATCATTATGAAAGGTGATGATGCTATCATTGAAAGCGGTACAGGTATTGACGGATTCTTATTTACAGCATATGTAATGTTTGCATTGGTAGTAGGTGCAGTTTTAATTTTCGGATTAAAAGCACTTTTTACTGGAAATATTAAAAACACGATAATAATCTTAGGGGCATTTATTGCCGTAATTGCTATTTCATACGGACTAGCAGGTAACACACCTATGGTTCTTAAAGATGGAGATATGTTATCTGAGTCTGGCTCAAAATGGGTTGGAGCAGGATTATATACTTTTTATATATTAGCTGTTATTGCTATTGGAGCAATGGTGGTTAGCGGATTTAAAAGAGCAAAATAATGGCAAGAAGATCAGCACCAGAAGTTAATGCGGGATCTATGGCAGATATAGCATTCCTACTTCTTATATTTTTCTTAGTAACTACTACTATGGAAAAAGATAAAGGGATTTCTAGACAATTACCTCCTATACAAGAAGACGCACCAGACATTCTTATTAAAGATAAAAACCTTTTTATCGTATTAGTAAATAAGAATGATGATTTGCTTGTAGAGGATGAACCAATGCAGTTAAGTGATTTGCGTCAGGCAGCTATTGACTTTCTAGATAATGGAGGAGCATCATCAAACAGTCCAGAATATTGCAATTATTGTAAAGGTAAAAAGGATCCATCTTCATCAGACAATCCAGATAAGGCTATTATATCTGTTCAAAATGATAGATTAACATCTTATAATACTTATATAGCTGTACAAAATGAATTGGTGGGAGCCTATAATTTCCTTAGGAATAGAGAATCACAGCGTATGTTTGGCTGGGAATTTACAGATGTTAAAGCTGCTGTTGATGCAGGAACTTATATAGGAGATAGAAAGAAAGCTGAAGATAATTTAAAAACGATACAAGCATTATATCCTTTAAAATTATCTGAAGCATCACCTAAAAAAACAGGTAATTAATAAATTAAGGAGATTATGTCAAAGTTTACAAAGAAAAAAAGTAATGAGTTACCTCCTGTAAATACTGCATCCTTACCGGATATTGTATTTATGTTATTATTCTTTTTTATGGTTGCAACGGTAATGAGAGAAACTAATTTATTAGTGGAACAAAATTTACCAAAAGCAGACCAAGTTGAAAAACTTAAAAAGGATAGATCTGTTTTTATATTTGCAGGAAAACCTAGTGATCAATATAAAGAAAAGTATGGGAATGAGGGTAGAGTGCAGATAGGCGATAAGTATACTGATATTTCTAACATAGGAATGGCCTTAAGCGAAGCAAGAGGAAAATTAATTCCGGAGTTACAAAATAAAGTTGTAGTTGCTCTAAAGGTAGATGATGATACTAATACAGGTCTAGTGTCAGATATAAAAGAAGAATTACGGGAGTTGAATATGGTTAGAATAATTTATATCACTACACCAGGTAATCAATTAGATTAAAAAATAATAAAATATTTATCATTTAACGCCTTGTACCGACCATCGGATTCAAGGCGTTTTTTTATAAATAAAAATCTTAATTAGTTTTTGAATATAGATGTATAAAACAGTAAGGTATATATACTTTTTATTTATTTTCCTTTTTGCTAATAACAGTTTAGCTCAAGATACTAATTCTAAAAATGAAGGGGATACTAAGTATAGGGAAGATCAATTTTATGTAGGTGTTACTTATAACATTTTGTCTTCAATGCCTGGTGGTGTTAATCCAGAAGGCTTAACAGGAGGGGTTAATTTTGGGTTCCTTAGAGATATGCCTATTAATAAAAACAGGAATATTGCAATTGCTGTTGGTGCAGGGTTTTCTTTTGATCGATATGGTCAAAATATTTTTATAGATGTAGACTCTGAAGGCAATACTATATATACCGTATTAGAATCTAATGTAAGTTTTGATTCAAATAATATTAAAACAGGGATAGTAGAACTGCCAATAGAGTTTAGGTGGCGTAGTTCTACACCTACTTCTTATAAGTTTTGGAGGGTTTATGCTGGCTTTAGACTCGGATATACCTTTTGGAACGAATCTTCCTTTAAAGACTCCTCAAATTCAATTTCTCACACAGATTTAGAAGATTTTGAAAAGCTCAGGCTTGCTGCTACGATGAGTTTAGGTTTTAATAAGTTTAATTTTTTTGTGTATTATAGTTTGAATCCATTTTTTAATGAAGACGCCATCACAACTAATGGACAGGAAGTCAACTTTAATACCATAAAATTAGGGTTGATTTTCTATATCTTATAGCCAAAAGTTGAGCACAATAAGCTGAGGAACTATTCCTAAAATAAATCCTGTTATTAATTCAGGGTAAGTGTGTGATTTTGTATGTAATCTTGAAGAGGCAACCCAGCCGTTACAGAAAAAAAAGAATCCAATTCCGTATAAGAAATTTAATTTAAAATGAGCGCTTAGTGCTATTAAAAACATAGTAACTCCTGCAATCCCCATTTGATGTAAACTAACTTTAAATTTAAGTAGGACCAGTATTAATGCTGCAATCGTTGAAAACAAAACTCCAATAAAGAAAAAATACATTTCGGGGCTTTCATAAGCACTATAAACCATTTTAATAATCAATAGTATTAATAAGGTTTGAATCATTAAAGGAAACTTCCTTTCGGTAACATTTTCTAATTTAATGCTATCTACAATTCTTAAGTTTTTCAGTAAAAAAAAGGTAATTAGTGGAATCAGTACTGTAATAATAATGATTGCAAATAATTTAGCTTGGATAATAGATGGCTCAATAAATCTAGGTGTATACCAATAATAAAGTGAGGCTCCAAAAAGAGGCATTAATAAAGGGTGGAGTATATATGATGCAACACGCAGGAAAGAATTCATTATATTTCTTTTCGTAATCTAGCAACAGGTAGATCGAGTTGCTCTCTGTATTTAGCTATTGTTCGACGAGCGATAGGGTATCCTTTTTCTTTTAAAACCACTGCTAATTTATCATCTGTAAGAGGTTTCTTTTTGTCTTCTTCAGAAATAATTATTTCAAGTATTTTCTTTATTTCTCTAGTAGAAACATCTTCTCCCTGACTATTTTTCATAGACTCACTAAAAAACTCTTTTATAAGTTTGGTGCCATAAGGGGTGTCAACATATTTGCTGTTGGCAACTCTTGAAACAGTAGAGATATCCATATCAATTTCATCAGCAATATTTTTTAAAATCATGGGTTTCAATTTTTGCTCATCCCCTGTTAAAAAATATTCTTTTTGATGATGCATAATAGCATTCATCGTAATAAATAATGTTTGTTGCCGCTGTTTAATTGCATCGATAAACCATTTGGCAGCATCTAGTTTCTGTTTTATAAATAAAACCGCATCCTTTTGTGATTTTGTTTTTTTCTTAGTCTCTTTATACCCTTTCAACATTTCGGTATAATCTAAAGAAACATGTAACTCTGGAGCATTTCTTCCGTTAAGTGTGAGTTCTAATTCTCCATCTATAATTTTAATAGCAAAATCTGGAACTACATGTTCTACAATTTTAGTATTGCTAGAGTAAGAACCTCCCGGCTTAGGATTTAACCCTTCGATTTCATGTATTGCATCTCGTAATTGATCTTCTGAAACATCAAACTTAGCAAGTAATTTTTTATAATGTTTTTTTGAAAAATGATCGAAGGAATCTTCAATAAGATGAATTGCTAAGGAAACAGCAGCAGTAGTCTTTTTACGGTTTAATTGAATTGACAAACACTCTTGTAAATTCTTAGCACCTACCCCGGCAGGATCTAGCTCTTGTACCAGTTTTAAAACCTTTTTTATTTCTTCTCCGGTTGTAAAAATATTTTGGGTAAATGCTAAATCGTCTATTATATCTTCAATACTTCGGCGGATATAACCACTTTCATCTACACTCCCAATTAAAAAACGAGCTATTTCTCGTTGATCATCGTTTAATCTATAGGTGTTGAGTTGTTTTAATAAATATTCGTTAAAAGAAATTCCAGCGGCATACGGTATTTGTTTGTCTTCATCATCCGGACTGTAATTATTTGCAGATAATTTATAGCTAGGTGTCTCATCATCACTAAGGTAATCATCAATATTTATTTCGGTTTCTATTACTTCAGTCCCCTCATCAAAGTCATTTTCTAAACTATCATTATTTAAATCCTCATCTAACTCGCTTTTTTCTTCTTTCCCTCCTTCTAGTGCAGGATTTTCTTCAATTTCTTGAGAAATGCGTTGTTCAAAAGCCTGTGTAGGCAATTGTATAAGTTTCATCAACTGAATTTGTTGAGGAGATAGCTTTTGAGATAGTTTAAAATTAAGTTGTTGCTTTAGCATTTCACATTTATAGTATGATATAAAAATAAAAAAACAACCTACATATTGCTAAGTAGATTATTTTAAAATCTATCAAAAAAATTAATAATAGATAATATATTATTTATAACGTGGAATTATTTAAAAACTTGCGCTTCCAGGATATCTAGGATAAGGAATTACATCTCTAATATTACCCATTCCAGTTACAAATTGGACTAATCGTTCAAAGCCTAAACCAAATCCACTATGAACAGCGGTTCCGTATTTTCTTAAATCTAGATACCAATCTAGTTCTTCTTTGTCAATATTTAGAGCTTCCATTTTTTTAATCAGCACATCGTAACGTTCTTCCCGTTGTGCTCCTCCAACTATCTCTCCAATACCAGGAAATAGAACATCCATAGCTCTTACTGTTTTTCCATCATCGTTTAAACGCATATAAAACGCTTTAATATTTGCAGGATAATCAAACAAAATTACTGGACATTTAAAGTGTTTTTCAACTAAAAAACGTTCGTGTTCACTTTGTAAATCTGCACCCCATTCATTAATAATATATTTAAATTTTTTCTTTTTATTAGGCTTACAATTTCTTAAAATCTCTATAGCTTCAGTATAGCTTACTCGTTTAAAAGTGTTTTCACCAATAAAAGCTAATTTATCTCTTAAAGACATTTCACTTCTCTCAGCTTGTGGTTTGCTTTTCTCTTCTTGCAAGAGCCTGTTTTCTAAAAATTCTAAATCGTCTTTGCAATTTTTAAGAGCATAATCCACCACATATTTTATAAAATCTTCAGCTAAATCCATATTTCCGTCTAGATCACAAAATGCCATTTCAGGTTCAATCATCCAAAATTCAGCTAAATGTCGAGAAGTGTTAGAATTTTCGGCACGAAAAGTAGGTCCGAAAGTATAAATCTTTCCTAGCCCCATTGCATAAGTTTCACCTTCCAACTGTCCACTAACGGTTAGATTAGTTTCTTTTCCGAAGAAATCTTGTTTATAATCAACATTTCCATTTTCATCTAAGGGAGGGTTTTTAGGATCTAGAGTAGTAACTTGAAACATTTCGCCAGCACCTTCAGCATCACTGCCTGTAATTATTGGAGAATGCATATAGTTAAAATCGTTTTTCTGAAAGTACTCGTGAACTGCAAATGACAACTTTGAACGAACTCGCATAATTGCACTAAAAGTATTTGTTCGAATACGTAAATGAGCTTGTTCTCTTAATTTCTCTAAGGTGTGTCTTTTAGGAGAAAGGATAGTTAATTTCACCTCTTCTGGATCTGCACCACCTAAGATTTCAACATTAGAAACTTGGACTTCTACAGTTTGACCATGACCTTTACTCTCCACCAAAACACCCTTGATATTTAAAGCAGCTCCAACGGTGATGTTTTTTAGAAGATCTTCATTATAATTCTCAAAATCAATAACACATTGCATGTTCTTAATAGTGGAGCCGTCATTTAGAGCAATAAACCGGTTACTTCTAAAGGCTCTTACCCATCCGTTAATGCTAATTTCATTAGGGGTAGGTTCACTCTGTAATAAATCTTTAATATTTAATTGTTGCATGGTTGTTATTTTGAAAGGGTAAAGATACTTTTTAGTTATAAAAACACAAATTTAATATTCCTGAGTATCGTCTAATTCTTGATCTGTTAATATTTTTAATGCTGGTTTTTTTAGTGTTTCTTTATTAGCAATACTGCGCTCTAATGATAAAAGCAGAGAAGGGAGCAATACTAAATTAGATAGCATAGCAAACAATAAGGTAATTGAAACTAGAATTCCTAAAGCTACGGTGCCTCCAAAACTAGAAATTGCAAAAACCGAAAATCCAAAGAAAAGTACAATGGAAGTATAAAACATACTTACTCCAGTTTCTCTTAGAGCGGCATAAACAGATTTTCTAATTTTCCAATGATTGGCAATTAACTCCTGCCTGTATTTTGCTAAGAAATGAATGGTATCATCTACAGAAATACCAAATGCTATACTAAAAACCAGTATGGTTGAAGGTTTTATAGGAACTCCAATGAACCCCATCAATCCTGCTGTAATGATTAAAGGCAACAGGTTAGGTATAAGGGACACTAATATCATTTTAAAACTTCTAAACATCCAAGCCATAAAAAGAGCAATTAATAATATGGCAAGTGAAAGTGAAAGGATTAAGTTATTTACAAGAAATTTCGTTCCTTTTTGAAAAACTAATGCTTTACCTGTAAGTAAAACATTGTATCGTTCTTTAGGAAATGTTTTACTAAGTTTTGCTTTTAAATCTTCTTCAATACGATCAAACCTCTCTGTTTTCGTGTCTTTCATAAAGGTTGTAATACGAGCATATTGACCAGTACTATCCACATAATTTTCTAAAAAATTTGCGTTATCAGAATTACTTTTTGCATAAGACAATAAAAAAGCTCTTTCTTGACTATTTGGTAATTGGTAGTATTCAGGATTGTTATTATAATAGGCCTGTTTAGAAAATTTCACTAATTCTACTACAGAAAGTGGCTTAGAAAGCTCAGGCACTTCTTTTATATAATCCTGAATTTCATCCATACGTTTCAAGGTAGCCAGATTCATTACACCTTTTTTACGTTTGGTATCAATATAAATTTCTAAAGGCATGATGCCTTCAAATTCGTTTTCAAAAAATTTAATATCACTAAAAAATTCAGTTTTTTGAGGCATATCTTCAATAATACTTCCTGAAATCTTTATATTAAAAATGCCGATAATACTTGCGCAAAGGACTACTACTGATACAATATATATCCCCACTCGTTGATGTTTTACCGTATGTTCTGTCCAATCTACAAAGCCATTTATCCATCGTTTGTTTAGATGCTTTAAATGCTTGTTTTTTGGAGTGGGCATAAAGCTGTAAGCTATAGGAATAATAAATAAACTTAATAAGAATATAGCGATGATATTTATGGAAGCTACGACACCAAATTCCTTTAAGAGTTTACTATTGGTCAAAATAAATGTTGCAAATCCAGAAGCCGTAGTAAGATTAGTCATTAGAGTCGCATTTCCAACTTTGGCAATTACTCGTTGTAATGATTTGGCTTGGTTTCCATGAAGTTTTATCTCCTGTTGATATTTATTAATTAGGAAAATACAATTTGGGATACCTATAACAATAATAAGAGGAGGGATTATTGCCGTAAGTACAGTAATTTCATAATGTAACAATCCTAAAATCCCAAATGCCCACATAACCCCAATGATTACCGTAAACATCGATATTAATGTTGCTCTATAAGATCTAAAGAAAAAGAAAAATAGAAGGGATGTTATTAGAAGTGCTGCACCTACAAAAATTCCAATTTCGTCTATAATGTTTTGAGCATTTAGAGTACGTATATAGGGCATTCCTGAAGAATGTACATTTAGCCCAGTTTCTTCTTCAAATTTATTTATAAGTGGAATTAAATCTTCTATTACAAAATCTTTCCTTGCTGAAGTATTAACAATATCTTTTTTTAAGTATATAGCTGTTCTAACGGTTTTCTTGTTTGGGCTATAAACCAATCCTTCATAAAAAGGAAGTTTGTGAAAAAGAACATATTGAAACTTCTCTAAAGATTCTTTCGTTATTATAGAATCTTGAATTACAGGAACTAATTTAAAGGCGGTAGTGTCTTTTCTTTTTTCTAGCTGTTTTAAATCACCTATGGAAATAGTAAAGTCTACTTGGTTAAAATCATTTAATTCTTTTGCTAAATGAGTCCAAGCAGTAAATTTTTCTGGTGTAAATAGGGTTGAATCTTTTACACCAATGATAATTAGGTTGCCCTCTTCACCAAACTTATCTAAAAAAGTTTTGTACTCTAAATTTATCTCGTGATCGTCTGGAAGTAAATTTGCTTCAGTAGTTGAAAAACGCATGTTTTCCCATTGCATTGCTAACGCAACAGTAATAGCAGCAATAACTAAAAGCAAAAAGATTCGGTTTCGTAAAATAAAACGAGCTAGAGCATTCCAAAAACCGATGCTAAAAAGTTTATTCAAAGTATGAAATTATTTTATTATCTACCAATTTAGCAGAAAGGCGTAAAGGTATTAAATTAGTAGTAACTATGTAGCTTTATGGCTCTTAAAAGTTAAGACTACTGAAGAAAAAATAAATTTTATAAGAGATAAATTATCTATGACTAAACGGTCATAATCTCTTTTTCTTTAGCAACTAAAGATTCATCTATTTTCTTAATATGATTGTCTGTCATATTCTGAATATCTATCTCAAGATTTTTTACTAAGTCTTCAGAAATGTCAAGCTTTTTAAGTTCGTTATTTGCGTGTTTTCTGTCATTTCTAACACCAATCTTTGTGTCTTCGCCTTCTGCTCTGGTTTGCTTGACCAATTCAATTCTACGCTCCTCGGTTAAAGGAGGTACACTGATAATAACACTTTCCCCATTATTCATTGGATTAAAACCAAGGTTTGCCAAATGAATTCCTTTTTCAATTTCTGGGATTAAAGATTTCTCCCAAGGCTGAATAGAAATTGTCATCCCATCCGGAGTAGAAACGTTAGATACCTGGCTGAGGGGTGTAGGAGCACCATAATAATCTACCATGACACCAGCAACCATTGACGGAGTTGCTTTTCCAGCTCTAATATTTAATAATTTTTTTGATAGATGAGCTAATGCATTATCCATTGCCTCTTTTGTGCTGTCTATGATAAATTTTGCTTCTTCGTCCATGGTTAACTATATTTAATAATTGATAGCAGAATAGTCTAACTATAAATTAACTTTTGTTCCTATATTATCTCCTGAAACTACTTTTAATAAATTTCCTTTTGTGTTCATATCAAAAACAACAATAGGTAATTCATTTTCTTGGCTTAATGTAAAAGCGGTGGTATCCATCACTTTTAATCCCTTTTTAAGGACATCATCAAAACTTATAAAATCAAATTTTGTTGCGTTAGCATCTTTTTCAGGATCGCTTGAATAAATGCCATCTACACGAGTTCCTTTTAAAATTACATCTGCTTTAATTTCTATAGCACGTAAAACTGCTGCCGAATCTGTTGTAAAATAAGGGTTTCCTGTTCCACC
>Ga0164318_10005562_pt1 | contig 12182 bp, 10 predicted proteins | sample GuaBasSedimGuay9_FD_113734 | JGI IMG/M metagenome (GOLD analysis project Ga0164318, IMG submission 113734) | Subseafloor sediment microbial communities from Guaymas Basin, Gulf of California, Mexico - Guay9, Core 4571-4, 0-3 cm | ecosystem: Environmental > Aquatic > Marine > Hydrothermal vents... | reverse complement strand
GGCAAGATAATACGGGTAGTTGTAGTACTTCTGGTCAGACTTTTGCTGCAGGACAGTGGTATTGTGTATATGCTGCATTGGAGAAACCAGCCGGTCACTATTTTGTTGCAAGTCAGAAAGGAACAAAGGAGCTTTCTCATGCTCCAGGCCCCAATGATTGTGGAGTTTGGTAAAAACCACCCTTACTTTATTTAGTTAGGAAATTAGCATAATACGTGCTAAGAAAAAATTAGTCTTGTATCTTTTGTGGATACAAGACTAATTTTTTTTCTTAACTCTTTACGTTATCTACGTATAATTATAAAATAAAAATAACAAAATAATAAATAAAAAACCCAAATATAATGTCTTTTGTTTTTGTATTTCTATTAGGGCTGAGTGTTGGTTCTTTTTTGAACTGCGTAATTTATCGACTCGATAAGAAAGAAAGCCCTCTATTTGGAAGATCTTTTTGTCCTCATTGCCATCATAAGTTAGAATGGTTTGATTTAATTCCAATAGTAAGTTTTCTATTGCTCAAAGGAAAATGTCGTTATTGTCACAAAAAGATTTCCTGGCAGTACCCAATTATTGAAATAACTGTTGCGCTTTTGTTTCTTTTATTAGCCGTTTGGCTTAAATTGAAGATTCAATTGTCTTCTCTTTTGGAATTTTCTTTTTTGGCTATTATTTTTTCTTTTCTAATTATTATTTTTGTGTACGATTTGAAAAAATATATTATACCCGATAAGGTTATTTTTCCTGCGATTTTTATAGCTTTTTTCTATCAGATATTTAAAGCTATTGAATTTGAGAAAAAAGGTTTTGATGTTTTCTTTTTCTGGTGGGCTATTTTCTCAGCATTTGTAGCAGCAGGATTTTTTCTTTCTATATATCTTATCTCCAAAGGAAAATGGCTGGGGTTTGGGGATGTAAAGCTTGTATTCTTTATGGGTCTTTTTCTCAGTTGGCCAAAAATCCTGGAAGCTATTTTTTTAGCTTTCTTGATTGGTGCTATAGTAGGAATAATCCTTATTGCTAGAGGCAAAAAGACTCCTGACTCAGAAATTCCTTTTGCTCCTTTTCTAGTTACAGCAACATTAATTGTCTTTTTTGAAGGAGGAAGATTGCTTCAATGGTATTTGTCAGGATTCTTTTGATTTTTCTTAAACGCATTGATTGTATACAACTCAATATTATGCTAAGATAAAATAATAAAATTAAAATTTATAAAAATATGAAATTTTTTAAAAAACATTCAAAAAGCTTTACTATTATAGAGCTTATTATAGCAGTAGCCATCATTATTATTCTTTCCGTAATAATCATTGCTAACTACGAATGGGGAGGATATCAAATAGAACTTCAAGAAGCTACTCAGAAGGTAGTTCAGGATATGTCAAAGATTAGAAATGAAACACTTTCTTCTCCAATAACCTCATCACCTCCCGGGATTTATATAAAAGTTTCTTCTTCTAAGTATGTGCTTTTTAGAGATCTTGATAGCGATGGTGAATATGATGAAGGAGAGGCACAACAGATAGTTGATTTAGGAAAGGATATATATTTCCAAACATTTGAGTGGGATCTAGAAAATGACGAGAGAAAAGGTACGCCCGGTTCTCTTACTCTCTTTTTCATTCCTCCAGAACCAACTGTAAGGATTATTGTGGGAGGAGAGCAAAAGAATGCTGCGGTTATTATTCTTTGGAGCAAGAAAGCCGAAGCTACTTCTTCAATTTTAATCACTGAAACCGGATTAATTGAGGTTAGATAATTTCTAAATAATGGAAAGTAAAGGCTTTACCATTATTGAGTTAATAGTTGTTGTTTTTATAATAATTGTTCTTTCGGTAATCGTGGTTGCAAATTATGAATGGGGAGGATATGAATTAGAGCTTGGGCAATCTGCTCAGCAGTTAGTTGGAGATCTTCAGTGGGCAAGAGAAAAATCTATTTCTTCGGGCGATAAATCGTATGGCGTTTGTTTAGAGACCCAGACTTCTACCTACATTCTGTTTGAAGATAAAGATAATGATTTGAAATATGATGCTTCCCAGGATATATTATTGGAGAGAGTAAGATTAAGAGAAAATATTCTTGTGACAAAACTTGATATTGGGGTAAGTACTCCTACAGCCTACATAGTCTTTGTTCCTCCAGAACCTTTAGTAAGAATCAATACAGATAAGAGTTATGTGTATATTACTTTATGGAGTCAGAAAAGTAATGCCACCACTGCTGTCTTTGTACATCAATCAGGATTAGTTGAAATTAAGTAAATGGGAGATATGCAAAAAAATGCTTTTACAATTATCGAATTGATGATTGCTCTCTTTATTCTATCTATTGGGATATCAGGGGCTTTTATTGTATTGAGAGATATTTCTGTGGCTTCATCTATCTCTACTTCTCGGCTGACAGCTGTTTTTTTAGCACAAGAGGGGATAGAGGTAATAAGAAATATCAGGGATTACAATTGGGCTAAAGGTGTTGAATGGGATACAAATATCGATGAAACAACAGATACTCGACTTCAATATGACAGTGATAAATTTCCTGATACCGATATTACCAGCTGCGGTACAGCCGGTCATCCTTGTTTTTTGGCAGTTTATCCAGGAGAAGAAAAAGGTTTTTTTATGTGCAGGCCTGCTGGTGAATTTAAAAGAACCATTACTGTAGAAAAAAAGGATTTGAATGGAGATGGAAAAGACGATAAAATGCATGTCATTTCTGAAGTAGAATGGCAACAGCGGGGAAGAACTTTTAAGGTCTACGCAGTTGAAGATTTATATAATTGGTGGAGAGCCCAATAATCAAATCTCTAATTATTATGATGGTTGAGAATTCAGAAATGAAAAAAGGAAAAAGAAAAAAAGGGTTTACCTTAGCTGAAATTTTGGTTAGTGTTACTGTTTTTTCTTTGGTTTTTGGTGCAATAGCAAGTCTTTATGTTATGAATTTAAAGGCTCAAAGAAAATATTTAGCTGTTCAGCAACTTTTAACTGATGCAGGATATGCCATGAGTTATATGAGTTCTCAGTTAGAGAGAGGTTTGACTCAAACCTATTCAAATTGTCCTGACACCAATTGCTGTATAGGGTTTGGTAGTGAGTGCCCAGACGAAGTCTCTTATATGACTACATCTGTCGGAATAAGATTTATAAGTCACAGAGGAGAATGCGTTGAATTTAATTGTCTACCGGCCGAGAAACGGTTATATCAAACAGTTTCTTGTCCTCCCATATCTCTGCATGCTGGTTATATTACTGCTTCAGGGCTGAGCGTTGATGCGTTTCGGATAAATATAATAAGAGGCAATACTACGACAGAGTCAAAAGCCCCAAGGATAACAATTTATCTCAAAATGAGCACTGCAGGCAAAGAGAAAAGTTCAATAAAACTTCAGACAACTATTTCTAAGAGAAAATTTTGATAATATAAAAATATGAGGTTTACAAAGACAAAAGAAAAAGGAGTTTCGATTTTTCTTGCTTTAGTAATTTTAGTAATTCTTTTAGTTACTACTTTTGGACTCATCGATGTTTTGCTAAGACAAAAAAGGACAACAAAGGAAGTTAATTCTTCTGCTATTGCTTTGGGTGCGGCAAATGCTGGTATTGAGAGAATGTTTTATTTGGATAAAAGATGTATTGAGGATTCTTTTTTCTGTAGTAATGGGATGTGTGATGGTAAGCGATGCTGTAAAAATGATTGCTCGGGACTTAGGTCAGGAACTACCATACATGGCACTGTTGATGTTCCTAATTCTAGTGAATCGGCTACGTACTCAGTAGTATTTGGAAGAAATTGTGGTATAAATACAGCAACCTCTACAGGTTCTTATAAAGGAATAAACAAAACAATATCTGTTTCTTTTGGTAAGTCAAAAATAGGTCCTCATCTGAATTCAGCTACAGGAACGTGTCCATGTAATCCACCAAGCTGTCAATATTATTCCTGTGATGAGATTTGTGAAGCTTTGGATTGCGCATGCTATACCGTAGGAACAAATAAAGATAGTGCTCCAGAGAGTTATGATCAAAAAGCAGTTTTTTATAATACTACAACAGGCCATTGTGATATAACACCTGTTCAACCTCCATGGAATCCTTGCATTGCCCAGATAATAAGAACTCCTGAGTGTGGGATAGGAGGAGTTCCTCCTCCTCCCCAACAAATTTGTCCTAGCGCTTATCATGAAGCTCATCCTAGTGCTTGGACCTATTGCTATTGTACTGGTACTTCTCAATAATATAAGGTAACTCTCTTTTTGGTAATCGTTCTTGTTGGCAAACAAGAACTTTTGCTATGACAAAGTCAGAAGCAAAAAAAAGGATCGAGAAACTAAAAAAGGTGATTGCCCATCACCGTTATTTGTATCATGTTCTTGACAAACAGGAAATTTCTCCAGATGCTCTTGATTCGCTTAAGCATGAGCTATATCTTTTGGAACAGAAATATCCAGAGTTCATTACTCCAGATTCGCCAACTCAAAGAGTAGGAGGGAAGCCTTTGGATAAATTTGAAAAAGTAAGACATTCTGTTCCAATGCTTTCAATTGAGGATATTTTTTCCGAAGATGAGCTTCGAGATTGGGTAGAATATCTGAAAAAGTTAGCTCCTGGAGAGAAAATAGATTTTTTCTGTGAACTAAAAATAGATGGTTTTGCTATTACCTTAATTTATAAGAATGGCGTTTTTGTTAAAGGAGCAACTCGTGGAGATGGAAGGGTAGGCGAGGATGTAACTCAAAATCTGAAAACTATTGAAAGTATTCCACTTTCTCTTTCTTTGCATCATCCTCTTCCATTAGAAATGAAGGATATAGAAGAAAGATTGAAAAAACTAATTAAGAAAGGGGAAATCGAGATCAGAGGGGAGGTTTATATGACAAAGAAAGATTTTGAGAAATTTAATAAAGAAAGAGAAAGAAAAGGAGAACCTACTTTTTCAAACCCTCGTAATTTAGCAGCAGGTTCTATCCGGCAACTTGATCCTAAACTAGCCGCTTCTCGGCCTTTAAGGTTTTTAGCTTATGATTTAATAACCGATGTTGGTCAAGTCACTCATTCTCAGGAGCATAAAATTCTTCCTGCTTTAGGGTTTAAAACTGATCCAGGTAAAGAATGTAAAACTATAGATGAGGTTGTTGATTTTTGGAGAGAGGTGAGCAAAAAAAGAGATACACTTCCGTTTCAGATAGATGGCATAGTGGTAAATGTAAACAACAATGCTCTTTTTCAAAAATTAGGAGTTGCAGGGAAAAGCCCACGAGGAGTGAGAGCTTTGAAATTTTCTCCTCAGCAAGCTACTACAAGAATTTTGGATATTAAATTGCAGGTAGGAAGAACAGGAGCAATAACTCCAGTAGCTTTCTTGAAGCCGGTTCAGGTAGGCGGTACTACAATTACCCGAGCTACTCTTCACAATGAGGATCAAATAAAAAGGCTAGGAGTGAAGATAGGAGATACAGTAATTGTAGAGAGGGCCGGCGATGTAATACCTGCAGTAGTAAAGGTTCTTCCTGAGTTAAGAACTGGCAAGGAAAAAACATTTAGAATGCCTCGCTTTTGTCCAGTATGCAAGACAAAATTAACAAAACCTCAAGGAGAAGTAGTATGGCGTTGCCCAAACCGTAATTGTCCTGCCCGGAAAAGAGAATTTCTTCATCACTTTGTTTCTAAAAAAGCTTTTGATATCGAAGGATTAGGTCCCAAAATTGTTGATCAATTAGTTGAAGAAAATTTAATATCTCAACCTTCAGATATTTTTACTCTCAAAGAAGGTGATTTGATACCACTAGAGAGATTTGCTGAAAAATCTGCTAAGAATTTAGTTTCTGCAATTCAAAAAAGTAAAAAAATTCCGCTTGCTCGCTTCATTTATAGTTTAGGCATCCGGCATGTGGGAGAAGAAACAGCAATTAATTTAGCTCAATATTTTGGAGATATTGAAAAACTCAAAAAAGCCTCCAAAGAAGAACTTGAGAAGATTCCAGATATTGGTCCTGAAGTAGCAGATAGTATCTATAAGTTTTTTCGCTCTCCCGACAACATTCAATTAATAGAGAATTTACTTAAAGTAGGAATTAAAATTATTCCTCCCGAAAAATTTGGTACGAAGCTTAAGGGGAAGAAATTTGTATTGACCGGTACTCTAGAGAGTATGACAAGAGCAGAAGCAGAAAGAAGGATAAGGCTGCTTGGGGGTCATCCTTCAAGTTCTATATCAAAAGAAACAGATTTTTTGGTTGTTGGCAAAAACCCAGGATCAAAACTTGATAAGGCTAAAAAATTAGGTGTCAAAATAATTACCGAAAAAGAATTCCTTACTCTTATAAAGTAGCGTAAAGTAACAAAAAGAGTTTTTCTAAATCCAAATTAGTTTTATTTCTTTTTTTGAGTCTTGAATACTTTATTTATGGAATGGAATAAAATTGCGAGCCATTTCAGGAAGTTTGATTGGGTTCTTGTACTAAGTGCTCTTTTGTTGGTAAGTTTTGGTTTGCTTTCTATCTGGAGTAGTTCTCTTTCAAAGAAAGAGTTTTTCAATTTCAAAAAACAGATTGTTTTTTTGGTAGGAGGAATTTTTTTAATGTTTTTGGTAAGTTTTTTTGATCTTCTTGTTTTGAAGAATAATCCTTATCTTATCTTGCTTTTTTATTTTTTGTCTCTTCTTTTGTTGGGGGGTCTTTTTTTTGTTCCTGAGATCAGAGGAGTTAAAGGATGGTATAAGATAGGTCCTGTTTCCTTCGATCCTATTGAGATAACAAAGCTTGTATTAGTAATACTCCTTGCTAAGTATTTTTCTATGAGACATATAGAAATGTATAGATTAAGGCATATTATACTTTCAGGAATTTATGTTTTAATACCTGCTGGTTTAATTTTCCTTCAGCCAGATTTAGGGTCAGTATTGATTCTTGTTTTTTTGTGGATTTCAATTCTGATTATTTCTGGAATCCGCCTCCGTCATTTTTTAATTCTCTGTTTGGTGCTCATATTGATTGGAATATTTAGTTGGTTTTTTCTCTTAAAAGATTATCAGAAACAAAGAATTTCTGCTTTTTTAAATCCTCGAGTTGAACCACTAGGAATAGGGTGGTCTCAAAGGCAAGCAAAAATTGCTATAGGAGCAGGTGGTATTTTTGGAAAAGGAATAGGGAAAGGTTCTCAGACCCAATATGGTTTTTTGCCAGAATCTCAGACAGATTTTATTTTTGCTGCTATAGCAGAAGAAACAGGAATAATAGGAGTGGTTATTTTGCTTTTGCTGTATTGTATTTTGATTTGGCGGATAATAAGAATTGCTCTTTTTGCGAAAACTAATTTTTTTCGTTTTTTTGCTTCTGGGATAACTGTGGTATTGATTTCCCAGATTTTTATTCATATTGGAATGAATTTAGGTATTCTTCCTATCATCGGTATCTCCTTGCCTTTTGTAAGTTATGGCGGTTCTGGGTTAATTAGCTTATTTGTAGGGCTGGGTATGCTTCAGAGCATTAAAATTAGAACCTAAATTCTTTTTGAAATACCTAGGATTTATCCACATATTCTTCTTTTTATGAAGATTTTTTGATATAATTAAGTAAATCTCGGATATCCGATATCGAAAATATGGCAAAGGAAGCAAAAAATAGATCTGAATACATTTCTTTGAAAGAAGCTACTAAGTATTGTAGTTATTCCCAGGATTATCTTTCCCTTCGGGCAAGGCAAGGAAAGTTGAAGGCAGTGAAAATTGGAAGAAACTGGGTTACAAAAAAAGAATGGGTAGAGCAGTATTTGAAAAATCTAAAATCATTTCCTAAGAAAAGAAAAAAATCTTCTGCTCAATACTCACAAGTGCAAAACGAGATTCTTTTTTCTGAGCTGCAAAAAAAGAATCTCATTTTGGGTTTTAGGGTTTTGGTAGTGATGAATATTTTATTAATGGTAGGAATATTGTTTTTTCTTTGGAAAAATCAAACAGAATATGCTCTTGGACAGATAAAAGACAACTATCTTTCCAAAGAGATTGCTATAGTTCTTGTATCGGAAGATCCTTCTGCTTCAGCTTTTGAAACATTTCAAGAATTTAGCATATGGCTTAAAGAAAAGTTGCTTGTCGTAGGAGATTATATTAGCCAAATACCTTCTTTTGTATTTTCAAAACCAGAAAAAGAAAAGATCGCCAAAGAGATTCAAGAGAGTAAGACAAAAGAAGGAATAGTGGTAGTGAGTTCTGATTTAAAGAAAGAAGAAATAGAAAGAAAGATAAGAAAGGCTTTTTCTGATAAGGTGAAGATAGAGCCCAAAGATGAAACTTCCGGCATTATTATTCCTCTTTTTAAAACAAAAAAAGAACAGAAATATCTTTATATAATGGTGCCTGTAGAAGAACAGAATTAATCAAGAAGTTATGTTGTTTTGCATTAAGAAAATAGAATTACAAAGAATTTATCTTGTGGGCATAATTCTGACAATGGTTGGGTTAATTTTGTTTTTTGGTTATCCAAAAGTTTGTGCTCAGGAGTTTTCTAATTTGAGGATTTTCTATCAAGGAAGTTTGACCGATTCTCAAGGAAACCCTGTTGAGGATGGTAGATATAATATGAGATTTTCAATTTATGATGCTCAAGAAGGAGGAAATATTCTCTGGCAAGAAGAATATACTTTCTGGGATGCTGTGTTTGTAAAAGAGGGAAAATTCCAAGTGATTCTTGGAAGAAAGAATCCAATAGATCTTGATTTTGAACAAGGACCTTATTGGTTGGGAGTAGCAGTAGGAGAAGAAACAGAGACAGGCCAAATTACTTGGAATATAGGAATAGAGCCCAGAAAAAAAATAGTAACCCTTTCCCAGATTATTGAGCAAGAAGAATTATCCCAAAAAGAAGTAGAAGATATCTCTCAACTAGTGGAGGAGAAATTGGGTAAACAGCCAAATCTAGTGATTGTGTTTAATCTGGAAGATATTGAAAGAATAAAAGAAAAAAGCACAACAAGTGGGGGTTTTTCAATTAGGGTATTTCAAGATTTACTTAGCTTTCTCAGCGAGAAGATATCCTGGATAGTAGATAAACTTTCTGAGATAGGAGAAAAAATTAATCAGATTTTAACTAAATTAGAAGGAATTAAATCAATGGTGGTGGAGATGGCAAGAAAGATTGATGTTCTGTACAATGTTCTGATAGTAGATAAAGGACTTGCTCCCAAAGAAACACACTTTTCTTCTCCCGAACAAGAAGCTCACTATACCCACAAGAAGGTAGAGAGGCTGATTCTGAAAGGAGGAGAGAAATCGGTAAAAGTGTTCAATGATTTAATAAAAGAAAACAGTTTAATATTTGTGAGTTTTCTTGATGATCCAGGAAGTGCTTGGTGGATTTCAGAAAAAAGAGCGGGCGAATTTACTATATCTCTAAGAGAACCAGCTCCAAAAGATCTGAGATTCAATTATTGGATTTTGACTGAAGTAGGAGAAGAAACAGCTCCAGGAGAGATTATCAATCCTCCAATACCAGAGCAAGAGGAGAAACCATTGTTTATCTCTACAACTTCTCAAGAAATTATTCCCCAATCTACTTCTACCTTCTCTGCTACAAGTTCTTTAGAGGAGATAATTCCTCCTACTACTTCTGCTCAAAAGGCAAAGGAGGAAGAAAAGGAAGAACAACTACAAAAAGAGAAAGAGAAACTACAAAAAAGTTCTCAAGAAGCAACTTCTTCAGAAGAATCTCCAACCCAGCAGGAAGCTCTTTTACCAGAAGCTACTTCTTCTCAGACGCAACAAGCAACTTCGTTGCCCGAACAAGAGTAGTTTTTACTTTCTATGAAGGTTTTTGGCATTGATATTTTTAAAAAAACAGAAATTATTATCCTCCTCCTTGGGATAGTAGGAAGCTTTGTTTTTGCTTTTGGTGCAAGGAGTGAATATAGAGTAGAGAATCCCAATATTGAAATTCAGAAAATTTCTTATCCTCAATCTATTCCTTTATCTGTAAATAAAAATAATTCCGAGGAAATAAAAGGAACGGTATTGCTCTCAGATCCCTATCTTATCTCAGAGATTCCTGAGAATGAGTTTTTAGCAAAGTATGGATATCTCAATTCTGGATTTTTAGATCTAAAGATTTCAATTGAAGCCAATAAGCCGCTTTTTAGAAAAGAAAATTTTTATCATAAACCTTCATTGAAAGAAAAAACGAAGTCATTGATAGGAATGAAAACTCTTCCCACTTGGCGGTTGATAAAAACAGTAAAAGAAGATGAAAAAACCCTGGAGAGCGAAACAAATGTTCCAGGTTTTGGTTTTAGAACTTTTTACAGAGAACAGATAGAGGAAGGAGATCGTTTTATACAAAAAAGAAGAAGAGTAAAGCAAGCTCTTGTTTTTTTGAATACATCTGATAAAGAAATCAATCTTCAGGTATCTTTTTCTTATATAATCAACGCCACTTCTGTTAGTGCTGGAGGAACGCAATATTTTATATCTTCTGTTCCTAAACCGATTTCCCCTAACTCAATCAACTCTATCTATTTTTACTCAGATGGAGAAATTTTCAGTTATCATTTCTCTGATTTATTGGAATTTGATCCTCAATTATGGATATTTAAAAAGGACAACCAGAATATTCTTTTGGTTAAAATCTTTGTTTCTTTAAAACCAAATTCTTCGGTGGAAATTGATCCTGCTCATCAAGTAGATACTGTTGCTGCTGGTTCTTTGGCATGTTGTTGGTCTTTTCAGAGAAAAACCTGGTGGGATGGGTCAAGGTATTGGGTAGCATTTTGGTCGGATAGCGATGACAGGATAGAGTTTTGGTATTCGAGCAATGGTTCTTCTTGGTCAGAAAACACAAGCGCAAGACTCTCTGTTGATACAAACGATTTTTCTATTCTTGGTGATTCTTCCAATCTTTTTATTGTATACAACGATAATACTGATATTCGTGCAAGAAAGGCAACCTCATATCCGGGAACAAGTTTTGGATGGGGAAGTGCTTACTCAATTTTTGGGATAGCACCCGCTGTTTATTATGATTATCCTTATATCAATAGAGATTCATCAAATTATCTTTGGGTAATAGCTCGTTTTGAAGATACTCAGAAAATTCCTGCTACTTACAATGTTAGAGTAGCTCGAAGTTCTTCTGCAAACGATGTTTCCAGCTGGACTAACCAGACTAATATAGGAGCAAATAGAAATGATTCCAACAAATACGGCGTGATTGCTCCTCGAAATAATCAGAATATGTATGCAGTTTGGATTGACGGGACGACAATCTATGGAAGACCTTATGATCCTTCTGTAGGATGGGGTACTACGGTTACCATTTCTTCCTATGGACAGACAGGACTGGAGAACAATATGTCCATTGTCCATGATACATCTAATTGGTATCTTCACCTTGTTTACGTAGAGGGTGGTTCTTCTCCAGGTATATATTATAGGAAATACACAACTTCTTGGCAGTCAGCCGTGCAATTAAGCACTCAAGACGATGATGTCTATCCTACTATTACTATCAACACCAACAACAATGATTTATATGTCTTCTGGAGAGATACAACCTCTACCATTATCTACAGAAAAGGAGAATCTCCCTACAGCTCCTCAGATTGGGATAGCGCGGTTACTTTCCGAAATGCAGGTTCAGGTACTACGACAGAGTGTCTGACTTCAAACTATAGGGATAACAACAAAATTTTTCTTGAATGGAAGGAAGTGCCTCAGGCAGCCATCACAGGTAATATTATGTGGGATGAGATTTCTTTAAATAGTCCCCCAAGTGTAGGAACAGTGATCCTTAATGGAGGAGATAATATTACCTTGACCGAAAATTCAACGACTACGGTTTTGGCAACAACTACTGTAACTGATGCTGATGGATACTCTGATATTGCTTCGGTAAAAGGAAAACTATATCGAACAGGTGTAGGAAGTAATTGCAGTTCCAATGATAATAATTGTTATGTTGTCACTTGTGCTACTAGTTCTTGTTCAGGGAATAGTTGCACTGCTACCTGTGAGTTCAATGTGTGGTTTCATGCCGATCCAACTGATTCAGGAACTTGGGCAACAGAAGCATGGGAGGCGTATATTAAAGCTGTTGATTCTCAAAACGCTTCAAGTTCAGCTACTTCCTCTCCTGTGGAGATGAATTCCCTCCAGGCATTGGACGTAGGAACTGTAAGACAGTACTATAATAGTGG
>Ga0164318_10005561_pt1 | contig 12183 bp, 8 predicted proteins | sample GuaBasSedimGuay9_FD_113734 | JGI IMG/M metagenome (GOLD analysis project Ga0164318, IMG submission 113734) | Subseafloor sediment microbial communities from Guaymas Basin, Gulf of California, Mexico - Guay9, Core 4571-4, 0-3 cm | ecosystem: Environmental > Aquatic > Marine > Hydrothermal vents >... | reverse complement strand
TAATTTAAAAACCAAGAACAATGAAAAAATTATCGTTTTTAATTATTGCCCTGATACTCGTTAGTGGTATCAAAGTAAAAGCCGACGAAGGCATGTGGTTGCCCATGTACGTTAAAAGGTTAAACTTTATTGATATGCAGAAAAAAGGGCTTCAACTAACGCCCGAAGAAATCTACAGTGTAAATAATTCAAGTTTAAAAGATGCCATTGTAGGTCTTGCAAACAGCCCCAAACCCAGCGGTTATTTTTGTACCGGTGAAATTGTTTCGGCCGAAGGACTTATGTTTACTAATCACCATTGCGGTTTCGATGCGGTTCAAAAACACAGCTCGCTGGAACACGATTACCTTGCTGATGGGTTCTGGGCAATGAACCGTGCAGAAGAACTGCCCAACGAAGGTATGACAGCTTCTGTATTGATTTATATGGAAGACCTTACCGACAGCATTATCCCAAATTTGAGTGACACACTTAGCAAAGCAGATCGCAAATCGGCCATTAAAGAAATTACTTCACGTATCAAGAAAAGAGCTTCCGAGGATGGGAAATACAATGTTATTGTAAAGAGCTTTTTTGAAGGAAATGAATTCTATATGTTTGTATATGAAGTGTATAAGGATGTTCGCCTGGTTGGAGCACCTCCTTCATCTATTGGAAAATTTGGCGGTGACACCGACAACTGGATGTGGCCTCGTCATACCGGTGATTTTACCATCTTCCGGATTTATACCGCCCCCGATGGTACGCCTGCAGAGTACGCTGAGGAAAACATTCCCCTTAAACCAAAACATCATTTGCCTGTTTCAATTGATGGCGTAAAAGAAAATGATTTTGCCATGATTTGGGGCTTTCCCGGAGGTACCGAACGTTACCTTACATCTTCTGGAATTCAGTGGAAAATGGACTATTATTATCCACCACTGATTGATGCTTTTGGAAAAAAACTGGAAGTTTGGAAAACACATATGGATGCCGATCAGGAAGTAAAAATTAAATACGCTTCAAAATATGCCGGCATTGCCAACGGATGGAAATATTTTATCGGCCAGTCGAAAGGGGTGAAAGATTTAGGTGTTATTGCTGAGAAGAAAGCATTTGAAGATGAACTGGAAGCCTGGATAAATGATGACGAAATCCGCATGGAAAAGTATGGTGCAATAATGACTGATATAAATGCAGCCAACCTGGACAAATCTGATGGAATCGAGGACTTGATTTACGCCAGTATTTGTGGTATCAGTGGTACAGACATTATTGGTTATGCCCAAAAATATTCCGGTTTGCAGGGAATGTTAAAGCAGTACAAAGAAGAAAAAGACAAGAAGAAAAAAGCCAAGAAGGAGGAACAAATCCGAAAAGCTGCCGACAATATGCTGGCCTCATTGTCAGAAGATTTTAAGAACTACGACAAAGCAACCGATCAGGATGTTTTTGCCGCTATGACAGAAATATATTTTAATGAAGTATCAGCCGACCTTCATCCTGAATTATTAGATCAGATGGAGAAAAAATTCAAAGGTGATTTTACAGCTTTTGCTGACTATGTTTATTCCAATTCATTCTTGTCGGATTCGGTAGCAGCCAAAGAATTTTTGAACGACCCAAGCCTCAAAGTAATAGACAAAGACCCTGCATTCTTGTTGATGCAAGGCTATATGCAAATTATTATGGCTGCCGGTGCTGAATATGGTGAAAAGGGCAAAGGCTTGCACGATGCAGAAAAACTTTACATCACGGCCATCCGCGAAATGGAACCCGACAAAGCATTTTATCCCGATGCCAATTCTACCATGCGTTTTACATACGGACAGGTTATGGATTATTCACCAAAAGACGCTGTTAATTACAATTATGTAACGCATTTGAGTGGGGTAATGGATAAAGAAGATCCTGATAATAGCGAGTTTTTTGTCGAGCCTAAATTGAAGGAATTATACGAAACCAAAGATTATGGTCCTTATGGAACAAAAGACGGAAAAATGGTGGTTTGTTTCCTGACAAATAACGACATTACCGGTGGTAATTCCGGCTCTCCGGTAATTAACGGAAAAGGCGAATTGATTGGATTGGCTTTTGATGGCAACTGGGAAGCCATGAGCAGCGACATTGCTTTTGTCCCTGATATGCAACGCACCATTGTTGTTGATGCCCGTTATGTACTTTTCATCATCGATAAGTTTGCCGGTGCTGGCCATTTGGTGGACGAATTGACCATCAGTCAGAAGATGCCACAACCAGAGCGTACAGAAATGGAAGTTGTTGAGTAAAGTTAAAATTCATCCCGAAGGGATAGAATAAAATTAGCCCGGAGAATTCATTCCCGGGCTTTTTTGAACCCGCCAGACGGCCTTGCTTCTGGCGGGTTGGAAATAAATTTAAAATATCTGGGTCAGTATATTTCAACCTGCCGGGAATAAAACTACCCGGCAGGTTTTTTCAGCTCATCAGGAAAACAGCCCTTACTATCAAATAAACCCCAAATCCAACCAAAGCAAGCCCTGCAATTTTATTTACAAGAATCAGGAATTTATCATTGACAAATTTCTTGAGTTGAGACGCCAAAAAAGTTTTGGCCAAATCAGTAGCAAATACTACGGAAAGTGTACCCACGAAAAAGAGAATCATGTTGTTGGTATTACTACTAAAGCGTGCCAATATTCCAACTGAGATTCCAATCCAAAATAGCCAGACAAAAGGATTGGCAACATTCAGTAAAAAGCCTTTTGCAATATAGCTTAAGGGATGTGGCGAGTTGGTGATTTCAGATTTATCGGTCTCCTCAGTAGAAGTCTTTTTTTTGTAAGTAACAAATCCGAAAACAATTAAAATAGCCCCACCAACAATTCCTAGTAAACTGTAATTTTCAGTATTGCCAAATACTTGTGCAACACCAAGTAAGGAAAGGGTTACAACAAAGGCATCATTTAAAACAATTCCGAAAGCCAGTAATGCCCCCTGCCAAAATCCCCGGTGAATTCCAGTTTGAATCAAAGCAAAAAATGCCGGGCCAAAGCCGAACAAAAATGCCAGCGACAAACCCAAAACCATTCCTTCAATAAAAATGCTCATTTTAGATTATACTTGTGTAAAACAATCATAGTTTGAAGCACCAAAAAACAAAAGGCAAATAACAAAACTTGTCCGTATGGATAAATTCCAAATAGCAATAATCAAATCTCCAATATTGCAAAACCCTATTAAAGAAACTTGTTTATTGTATATTTTGAGATTTCAATTTTTGAAATTTATTTGTGTTTTGATTTTTGAAATTTGTTTTTTCTTAATAAATCAGATGTATTTCTTCTCCCTCAAATAAGCTTCCCACTCTTCAATTCTGGAATTTTTTAACACCCTCGGGAATTTATTGGCACTGCCCTCTTTGCCTTTTAGTTTCAAATAATCGTAAAAAACCTGCGTAGGTAATATCCGAACTTCCACATCTTTAATGGCTTCCATTCGTTCAACGCGGTAATCGTCGTTCAGGTTTTTTAAATAGGAATCAATTTTTTCGGCTGCTAATTCAGCATCCAAAGGCTTATCACAACCAATGTACCAACGATGAGCAAATAAATTCTGATGCCGGAATCCCAGTACGGTAAACTCTTTGATTTCAATATTCATTTCATCCTGAAGGAGTTCGATGGTGCGGTTCATATTTTCCTGCGATAGATGTTCACCACAAATACTGATGAAATGTGCTGTTCGCCCGGTAATGACAATTTCACTCCTGCTTTTGTCGATAAACTTAATGGTATCACCAATCAGGTAACGCCAGGCTCCTGCATTGGAAGAGAGCAGCAAAGCGTAGTCGGTATTTTCTTCTACATCAGCAATTGTAATCGCTTTTGCATCCTCACGAATATTTCCTTCTTCATCAAAATTTTTGTTGTTGAAGGGAACAAATTCATAGTACAAACCATTATCCAAAACCAGTTCCATGCCTTCCGAATGCGGATTACTTTGAAACGCAATATATCCTTCTGAAGCAAGATACGACTCATTGAAAACCAAAGGCCGGGCAATGAGTTTTTCAAAACTTTTTAAATAAGGCTTAAATGAAACCCCACTATGAACATAAACAGCAAGGTTTGGCCAGATGTCGTGAATGGTTTTTACCTTATGCTCCTTAATGATTCTTTCCATAAGAATTTGTACCCAGGCCGGAACACCCACAATAATACTGATGTCCCATTCGGGAGCCATGCGTACCATTTCGTCCAGTTTGGTATCCCAATCGGGAGCTTTGGAAATGCGCTTACCGGGCTTGTAAAAATGTTGAAACCAAAACGGAATATTTCCGGCAGTAATTCCCGATAAATCCCCTTCAAAATAGGTTCCGTTATATTGCAGGTGGGTACTGCCGCCAATCATTAAAATCCCTTTTTCAAAAAAGTCGATAGAAAAGTCATAATTAACGGTCCCGCTTAATTGACTAAAACTGGCACGTTTAATGGCGCGGAGCATGTCGCCTGTGATGGGAATGTATTTACTGGATGAATCGGAAGTACCTGAACTCAGTGCAAAGTATTTTACTTTTCCGGGCCAGGCAACATAGGTTTCGCCATTTAGTGCGCGGTACCACCAACGTTTGTACATCGATTGATAATCGTGGATAGGTACTTTTGTATGGAATGCCCGCTCAATATTTTTTGATGCAAGCATTTTCGAGAATTTATAATGTTCGCCAAAAGCTGTAAATTGTGCTTTGCGTATCAACTTGGCCAATTGCTTTTTCTGGGCAATTTCAGGCGCAACTGTTCGCCGTCTTTTTTCGACGGGTTTGTTTTTCAGCGCGTAAGCCTTTTTAATTAAACTACCCAGTAAAGGCATATTTTTTAATCTTTAATTTGAGCGGCAAATGTATTAAAAAATGAAAATTTGTATTGGACAATTTTTCTCCAGGCAGTACTTAATCGATAATTATTACACATTCCTTTTCCCTTTTCTTCTGTAAGCTTTTAAGTTCTGACAGCTTGATTTCATCTTCAAGAAAAAGATTGTTTTTCAATAACAGTAACTTCAGGTTTCCCTTTTTTGCTAGTTTCCACGGGATTTTCCCAATGGTATTATCCTGAATATCGACTTCGTAAAGATTGGGCATTTCTGAAACATCAGGAAAATTAATAAGTTTATTATAACCCACATCAAGCACTTCGAGGCTGTCGATTTCTGTTATCCAGTTTGGAATGATAATCAGTCCGTTGTGATGAATATAAAGTCGTTTCAGTTTTTTCAGCGTGCGCATTGTATCAGGCAAAACTTTAATGTTGTTGAACGAGAGATAAAGTCGTTCTAGATTTTGAAGATTGGCAATTTCAATGGGAATTTCATCAATGCTGTTGTAATAAAAATCTAAATCTTTTAAGCTTTCTAATTGTGTAACTTCAAGGGGAAAATGCTGGAATTGATTTTCATAAAAAATGACGCTTTTCAAACTGTCGAGTTTTGAAAATGAGGAAGGTAATTCCGAGAGTTTGTTTTTAGAAAGATTTAAACGTCTGACATTTATAAGTTGACCAATATTTTCAGGAAGAGATTCAAGGCCATTTCCGGCAAGTAAAATAAGCTTGATGTTTTGGAGCCTTTTTACTGCAAATTTGTTCAGCTTTATCTGGTTATAATTGAGGTTGATTTCTGTTAGGCTGTCCATTCTTTTCAGGAAACGGGGTATCCGTTTGATGCTGTTATTAGCTTGAAAAACATGTGCAGTACTGAAGCTGTTTAAATAGATGCGCTTAAGATTTTTCATTTTCCTGATCGAAAAGGGAATTCGATTTAATTTACAAGCTTCCATTTTTATGGAAACCACAGTATTGTTACGGGGAATCTTTAGCCGTTTTATCGGGTTTCCGCTTAAATTAACAAAGCGGAGACTATCGCTTGAAAAAGCTGATTTGGGAATTTTGGTAAATTTATTGCCATCTGCATGAAGTTCTTTTAACTGGCTAAATCGCGAAATATCCGGCATTTCGTTTAGGTCCAGATTGTTCATGCGTAAAATCGGAAGGCTGTCAGGAAGTTGATCATAGTTTGCCAGAAACTCCTCACGCGCAATTGTTCTCTTTTTTTCCTCCTCTTTCTGCCAAACCAGTAGCAACGAATCAACTTGGTTTGCGTGAATTTTTGCTGGAAATTTTTCCTGCTTTGTCGAGTCAAGCCGGATTACTTTGTCTTTAAAGGAGTTTGGCTCTTGTGCAAAAATGTGTATTGTGGGAATAATGAGGAAAATAAAAAGGAGAAAGTTTTTCATGTTCGATTGTCTCAGATTTTGTAAAAGTACTTAACTTGCCCCAAAAATAATATCATGGGAAAAATTATAAAAGGCTTATTAAAAATTATTGGATGGTTTGTGCTTGTCGTTGTTTTGGTGTTTGCAGGCTTTTTACTGTTTATTACGCTCAGTGATTACAAACCGGAACCAATAGAAATTTTGGTTGAAAAAACTGATGTGCCGGTAATTGAGCAGGATACTTTTAAGCTAATAAACTGGAATGTGGGTTATGCAGGCTTGGGCAGTGAAATGGATTTCTTTTACGATGAAGGAACGAAAGTACGTCCTACAAAAGAATTAGGTAGAAAGTATCTTGATGGAATAAAAGCCTTTGTAACAGCTAACGACACTGTTGATTTTTGGATGCTGCAAGAAGTGGATGTCAAAGCAAAACGCAGTCACCGTATGAATGAGGTTGCAGAAATTAAAGAGGCAAAATCAGAAAGTTTTGGTGTTTTTGCCAAAAACTATGACGTTCCTTTTGTACCGGTTCCGGTTTATGAACCCATGGGATGCGTTGAGGGCGGATTGATGATTTTTTCGGAGTATTCTCCATCCGAAGCCTTAAGATATGCTTATCCTTTGATTGCCGATTGGCCTGATAAATTGTTTTTGCTGGATAGGTGTTTCGCTTTGAATCGCTATCCGCTGCAATCTGGCAATGACCTTGTTGTAATCAATACCCATAACTCGGCTTATGTTTACGACAGTGCGCTCAGGGTACATGAATTGCAAATCCTTAAAAAGGTCATGCTGACCGAATACAACAAAGGAAATTATGTTATTGCCGGTGGTGACTGGAATCAAAACCCTCCGGCTTATCAACCCGGAGGCTCTTACAATGGCCATAAATTTTTTAAATCGGAAGTACAAATGAATGTTGATTTTATGCCGGAAGGATGGATTTGGGCTTATGATAACAGTGCACCCACAAACCGTCAGAATTACCAGGCTTTTGTAAAAGGTGAAAACGGAACCACCTGTTTGGATTATTATTTAACGTCTCCCAATGTAGAAGTACTGGAAACTCGTGTCATCGATTTGAATTTTGAAAACAGCGACCACAATCCTGTTTATTTGAAAATTGCTTTAGGGGAATAATATGAGAACATCCTTCCAGCGTCAGCATGACCTGGAAGTGTTGTATTTATCCAATCAGACCCTTCCATGTGCAAACACGCTGGAAGAGGTCTGTGGTAGTGATTACAAATCGTCAGGAGCTGCGTACACCCCTCTGCTGCAAGCGTCCACGCTTACAGCTTCACGCACTAAAAACAGTTAGGGCTTATACAATGTATTTCAAGCGAGGACGCTTGAAACAGGGAGTTTTTACATCAAGGAGCTGCGCACGCTGGAAGGTCAATCAGTAATTACATCAATTTCTGCTGAACCTTCCACCAGCGATCGGGAATTTCGTGTTTCATGGCAGCCTGGTAATCAGGATAAGAACAGGGTACAAATTGATGCCGGCGGTATTTGGTATTTGTTTCGTTATTCACACTTACTTCCAGCCACCAACGATCAGTTTTCTTGCTTTTCAGAAAAACCAGATCTTCGTTCAAATCCTCGCTTTTCACAATAAACCGGATGTAATTTTCTTTGTTTAATTCGGGACGGTCGTCTTGCCGATTAGCAAAACCATCAATAAAATACCACATCATCTGCGCAAGTAAATTAGCAGTCTGGTCTTTTTCGTCGAAAGCAGGATTGTATTCATAAAACCCAATGCTGGTGAGTTTGTCGCTCATTCCCGCATAGCGGCAAATCTGACAAAGTTCTTCACCATTAAACCCATTTGGGAAAGTGTATGCTGTTCCCGGAGAATCGGCATGTTTTATCGCCGAAACATCAATACTTAAGATGTCGGCATTGCGTACCATGGGTTCAGCTTCCTGTAAATTGGCTTTTACATTTCCCAAACGATTGGTATCGAAATACAGGTTCTTCATTAAGTTGACCGCATCGGGGTTTACCAAATAAGTTTGGTAACCAATGTTGGTAAAATTGAAAAGGAAATTGGGTTGATGTAGAATAATACGGCTTAGGTAAGACCTCGAATTAAGCTCGTGTTCGTCATGTCCTAAATCAAAAATAGGATCGACAGCAGCAATATTAATTACGCGACCGATGTCTTCGTAAGCAAGGTAATTGGCATAAGTTAAATCCTGACTTCCACCAATAATAAGTGGAATAATATTGTTTTCCAGCAAGTAAGCAACAACATCCTTAATGGCAAAATAAGTGTCATCGATGGAATGACCGGAGATGATATTGCCCAGGTCGGCAATTTCAACATTGTTCCAATGCGAATACAACGTATAAAAATGTTTTCTAACAACAGATGAACCATGTGCACAGCCTTTGTTTTCCAATGCTGCACGATCTTCATTCACGCCAATAATGGCCAACTGCACTCCTTCAAGATCGGGAAAACCATTCGACTCAGAAAATATTCGGGTAGTACTATGCAGACGGGAAGATGCAGATTGTTCATTGTCTGCTAATTCTTCAAGGTTAAGCGGTTCAAAATAAATGCTGATATCCATTACTTCAATAAATCAAGCTGTTAAATTTATTTTTTTAAAAAGCTAAAAATACCAAATAACAATTACCAAATAACAAATAAATCTCAATGACTGAAATTTCAATATTCAAATATGAGTCAACGCTAAAAGGAAAAAGAGGATTTAATCAGTATAAAACTCAGAAAATCATAAAGTAAGAGAGAATATTAGACTTAATGATTTTTTGTGTTCTTGTGTCTTTGTGGCCATAAAATTATTTAGTGAAATAGCCTTTTTGGCCTAACGAGTACTATTTCTTCTTCTTAAATCCGCCACGCTTTTTGGAAGCATTTTTCGGGTCTTTGGCAATTTTGTAACAATCTTCAAGCGTCAGCGTTTCTGCTTCAGTACCTTTTGGAAGCTTGTAGTTTTGCTTCTTGATTTTCAAAAATGCACCCCATCTTCCTTTCAACACCTGAACATCTTCATCTTCTTTATAGGATCTTATTATTTTCTCCAGGTCAGCTTTGCGCTTAGCTTCAATCAGTTCAATGCTTCGTGCCAGCGTAATGGTTGCCGGGTTGTCTTCTTGTTTAATCGAAACAAATTTATTGTCGTGTTTTACATAAGGGCCAAACCTTCCGATGGCAACAGTTACTTCTTTTTCTTCAAAATTTCCGAGTGCGCGTGGAAAGTCAAAAAGGCGCAAAGCTTCTTCCAGCGTAAGGGTTTCTACACTTTGGGTTTTCCGTAATCCGGCAAATTTGGGTTTTTCTTCCGATTCGGTATCTCCAATTTGTGCGATGGGACCAAACCTCCCAATCTTTACATAAACATTTTTCCCTGATTCAGGATCTATTCCGAGTAAACGTTGTCCACTAAATTTTCCAGCATTTTCCTGAGTGTCAACAATTTTTTGGTGGAAGGGACCATAAAAATCTTTGATCATTTGGTTCCACTTTTTGTGGCCATCGGCAATTTCGTCAAACTCTTTTTCTACACTCGCAGTGAAGTTGTAATCCATTATTTTGTCAAAATATTTGACCAGAAAACGGGTAACCAAAATCCCAATATCCGTAGGGAATAATTTTGTTGATTCGGAACTGATGTTGTCCTGAAGCGTTTCTTCAGTGATTTTTCCTGATTTCAGGGTCATCAGTTTAACATCATTTTTTTCCGTCGGACGACTTTCTTTAATAATATATTCCCGTCTTTGGATGGTTGAAATAGTTGGGGCATAGGTAGATGGACGGCCAATTCCAAGTTCTTCCAGTTTTTTAACCAGGCTGGCTTCTGTGAATCTTGGCGAATGTTTTGTAAATCGTTGACGGGCACGCATTTCATGCAGGAACAATTGATCACCTTCGTTCATTTCAGGAAGCATGCCTTGTTTTTCGCCATTTTCTTCATCTGTTCCTTCCAGGTAAACTTTCAAAAAACCATCAAATTTAATGACTTCACCATCAGCTTTAAAATTGTCATTAGCTCCTGAAGTAGAAATTGAAACCGTTGTTTTTTCAAGCTTTGCTTCACTCATTTGCGATGCAATGGTTCGTTTCCAAATAAGGGAATATAATCGCACTTGTTCAGAAGTACCATTAATTTCCTGATTATTTAAATCAGTCGGCCGAATGGCTTCGTGGGCTTCCTGTGCACCTTTTACTTTGTTTTTGAAACTCCTGATTTTTACGTATTCATCTCCATAAAGGCCACTAATTTTTTCCTTTGCCATCGAAAGCGCAAGTTTCGATAGGTTTACAGAATCAGTACGCATATACGTAATTTTACCTGATTCGTAAAGTTGTTGTGCAACCCGCATGGTATTGCCTACCGAAAAACCCAGTTTTCGTGAGGCCTCCTGCTGAAGGGTGGAAGTAATAAATGGAGGTGCAGGTGATTTTTTCGCTGGTTTCTTTTGTATGGAAACAACTTGGAAGTCAGCGCCAATTTGATTTTCAAGAAAATCTTTGGCATCCGTAAACTCTGAAAAACGTATGGGATATTCAGCTTTAAAGACAAGGGTTTTTTTATTATCGGCTGTTTTGAATTCAGCTACTATACGAAACGAAGATACGCTTTTGAAGTTCTTGATTTCTTCTTCTTTTTCAACAATCAATCTAACGGCAACCGATTGCACTCGTCCCGCAGAAAGGGATGGTTTTACTTTTTTCCACAAAAGTGGAGAAAGTTCGTAACCTACCAAACGGTCGAGAACGCGCCTGGCTTGCTGCGCCGATACCAGGTTTTCATCAATTCCCCTGGGGTTTTCAATCGCTTTTTTAATGGCTGTTTTGGTAATTTCATGAAAAACAATGCGCTTTGTTTTTTTCTTGTTAAGGTTCAAGGCTTCTACCAAATGCCACGAAATGGCTTCTCCTTCGCGGTCCTCATCCGATGCCAGCCAAACACAATCTGCAGTTTTAGCAACTTTCTTTAAATCAGCAATTACCTTCTTTTTATCAGGGCTGATTTCATATTCAGGTGTAAAGTCATTATCAACATCAACACTTATTTTCGTTTTGTTCAAATCCCTAACATGTCCAAAACTACTTTTGACAACAAAGTCTTTTCCAAGAAATCCTTCAATAGTTTTTGCTTTAGCAGGGGACTCTACAATTACCAGGTTCTTCGCCATTTTTTTTATCGTTAGTTTGTGTTTTAAAAAAGCGGGGCAAAAGTAGCACAATAAAATAATACAAAACAAATGTGATTTAAAAAGATGATATTCAGGGTAATAAAAAATATTACCCACTGTTGGTGTCCTCACCAACAGTTTCAAAACACGGAGTTATTTCGTGATTAATCACCTATTTGTTGGTGGGGACACCAACAATGGAAGATAGAAAATTAGCTTATTCTTTCAAAACTATTTCTTCAATTTCTTCAAGTGTATCCGGATTTACAACACGCAGTGAAACTTTTTTACCATCAATTTCAAACAGCATGAGGGCGTACTGGGTAGAGAATTTTTCAACAAAAGCGGTCCAGGGAAGTTGCTCCTGTCCGTAGTAAGGTGCACCTGCGGACCCGTTTGTAATTTGCCAGAAAGGACGGGATATTTTTAGCTTATTACCTTGATAATATTCTGGATAAATGGGAGTTTTGTTTGTCAATTTTAAGCGGCTGTAATTGTGTTCATCACCACAAAGTAAGGCAACAGTTTTCTGACTTTTATTGATGATAATATTAAGAAATTCATCCCTTCGTTCAATAATCCCTTTTTCAACGGGGTGTCCGGAAACAGTGGGACGAATCTTGTTGTTGCCATGATACCACATATCGTTATTGGCATGACCACCATTGGGAAAAGCCGGTGTGTGAATGGTGACGAAAACATGATCAATATTGGGATCGTTCTCAAATTTGTCAATTGTTTCTTCCAGCCAATTCAATTGATTGTCCATAATG
>Ga0164318_10005560_pt1 | contig 12183 bp, 7 predicted proteins | sample GuaBasSedimGuay9_FD_113734 | JGI IMG/M metagenome (GOLD analysis project Ga0164318, IMG submission 113734) | Subseafloor sediment microbial communities from Guaymas Basin, Gulf of California, Mexico - Guay9, Core 4571-4, 0-3 cm | ecosystem: Environmental > Aquatic > Marine > Hydrothermal vents >... | reverse complement strand
CTCCTTGGATTTAAACCGTCAGGGAAAACCGCTCTTCCCGCCAGACGTGAGGTCATCCTTTCCGGATTTCTGGCAGGAACAGGCAGTAAGTGATGGATAGACAAGCCGCAGCTCATATTATATCAGACACCTTTGACCATTCCTTTGATGAAGTCAGGTTCCAACGCTTTGTCCTCAATATGCTCAATGACCTTGATAGCTCCAAGACCTTTGACCGTTATGGAAATTTTATTCCAGATTCATTTAAGGGCCGTATCAGGCGGTATAAACGATTGGGTAAATATCATGATCCGGCAGGCAACGAACTTGAAGTGCTTACCGTTCAGCTTGTCCGGGAAACTGCTCTTGAGAGGGCAAGGACTACTCAGCGGAATTTTGTGGCCTGGTATTTGAAAAATAAGGGAGAAAAGGACGCGGCTCTCGTTGCTTACTACACAGACAATTCGGAAGACTGGCGATTTTCTTTTGTACGGATGGAGTACAGCCAGGAAATCGCGGAATCAGGTATAGTCCGTGTTCAAGAAAAGCTTACCCCTGCCAGGCGCTATTCCTTCCTTGTGGGCAAAAATGAACCGAATCACACGGCCCAGGCTCAACTTCTGCCTATTCTTGAGAATGTTCGCCAGAATCCCACCATAGAAGATATTGAAAAGGCATTCAGCGTAGAGGCCGTTACCAGCCGCTTCTATAAAGAATACCGTGGTCTCTTTGAAGAACTCACAGAGGAGCTGAAACATATTGCGGCGAAAGACCCCAAGGTCGGTAAGGAATTTGAGTCAAAATCCATCGATGCCGGCAACTTTGCCAAGAAGCTGCTGGGGCAGATAGTATTTCTCTACTTCCTGCAGAAGAAAGGGTGGCTTGGAGTTAGACGGGATGAGCGAGGGAATTTTAAATCCTGGGGACGTGGGTCAAAGGATTTCATTAAGAAGCTCTTTAACAAGCGTTTCATCAGCTATGAAAATTTCTTCAACGACATACTCGAGCCTCTGTTCTACGAGGCTTTAGCCACCGAGCGGGAAAACGACTACTACGCCCAGCTTAACATAAAGATTCCCTTCTTAAATGGTGGACTTTTTGAACCAATAAACGGCTACAACTGGCAGGAGACAGACATACTCATCAGCAACGATTTCTTTGACGAGGTTTTCAGTACATTCGATACTTACAACTTTACAGTATGTGAGGACGAGCCACTTGAAAAGGAAGTGGCGGTTGACCCTGAAATGCTGGGAAAGGTCTTTGAAAACCTTTTGCCGAACAACCTGCGGAAGGGCCAGGGGACTTATTATACCCCCAGGACTATTGTTCACTACATGTGCCAGGAAAGCCTTATCCATTACCTGGATTCTGCGATCAATACGGGTAAGGTGCCCATCATGCCTGATGCGCCCGAACAGACAGAGTTGTTCGGAAGTTCCAGTCCCAAACAGATGCCGCTTAAAACTTTCGGTCGGAAAACAATCATTCCGAAACAGGATATCGCGGACTTAGTGCGCAAGGGCGAATTTGCCATTGAGCACGACGTTGCCAAAATCCAGGGCACGAAATCCTACAAGTATCAGGTGCCTGAGTCCATCCGGAAGCACGCAAAGATCTTGGATGAAAAACTCAAGAATATAAAGGTATGTGATCCGGCCATCGGCTCCGGTGCTTTTGCAGTGGGGATGATGCACGAAATTGTGAAGGCCAGAAGCGTGCTTTCCACCTATCTTGAGGATGAGCCTGAGAGAAGCATTTACGACCTTAAACGCAACTGCATCCAGCAATCCATTTACGGTGTTGATATCGATCCGGGCGCCATCGACATCGCGCAGCTAAGGCTCTGGCTTTCCCTGGTAGTGGACGAGGACGATTATCACTCCATCAAGCCCCTTCCCAACCTGGATTATAAGATCATGCAGGGAGACAGCCTCGTAGAAAAATTCCACGGGATTTCCCTAGATACGACCAGGAAAAAGACCGGCACCGGCGATATCTTCCGAGGAAATCCTGAGTTTGACCGCATGATTGAGGATCTGTACCGAAAGCAGAATGACCTGTTCAGCGCCATTCATGTGGGGGACAAGAAGCGGCTGAAGCGGGAAGTGGAAGAGGCCATTATGGGTATCTTTCATTATGAGATTGAGCGGCAGAAGAAGGACTACTTCAAGGAAATTGACCAGGTGCAAGAAACGGCTTCCAGCATACCCAATGAAGGTGAACGAAGACGATGGATTGAGGCTGAAAAAATCAAGCTTGATGAGAAATATGGTTTTAATCCCAAGTCTCTTGAGCGGGAACTTCAGGAAATGACCCACGGAAACATGGCCAGGAATTTCTTTCCGTGGAAGCTCTATTTTGCCGACGTATTCAGGGAAAAGGGCGGGTTTGATATCACAATCGCCAATCCTCCATATGTACGACAGGAGACCATCAAGCCCCTTAAGCCGAAACTCAAGGCCGAATTTGGAAAATTCTTCTGCGGCACAGCCGATCTATACACCTACTTTTATAAACGTGGTCTGGAGGTGCTGAAAGATGGCGGTCATCTCTGCTTCATCGCACCGAACAAATTCATGCGGGCAGCGTATGGCAAAAATACTCGGGAGCTTCTGACCACAAAGGCTGCGCCAAAGGTGGTGATTGATTTTGGTGATCTTCCGATTTTTGACGCCACGACCTATCCGGCAATCCTTCTCCTTGAGAAAAATGCGCCTCAACCGGAAGAAACGGCCATGGCCGCCACCTTTATCGAAAAAGAACAGATTGAACAGGTGGAGAACACCTTGGAGGACATCGGCTTTCCAGTGAAGGTCTCCGTCTTAAGCGAGCAGGGATGGAACCTGGAGCGGCCCGAGGTGCTGGCCCTCATGGATAAGCTGAAGGCCGCAGGGATGCCGCTTGGGGAATATGTAAGGGGGAACTTTTACCGAGGAATATTGACTGGCCTCAACAAGGCCTTTGTGATTGACAGTGCCACCAGGGAACGGCTGATAGCTGAAGACCCGAAAAGTGAGGAGCTGATAAAGCCGTGGCTTCGGGGGCGGGATATTAAGCGGTGGAAGACAGAGTGGGCAGGATTTTATGTGATTTTTACACGCCGGGGAGTGGATATCAATAGCTACCCTGCTATAAAACGGTATTTAGAGCAGTTCCGAGAAGACCTTGAGCCAAAGAAGTCATCTAAACAGAAACACGGACGAAAACCTGGATCATACAAGTGGTATGAGATTCAGGATAATATTGCCTATTACAAAGAATTTGAAACTCCAAAGATAATATGGGGAAACTTGGCAACTGAACCAAAATTTGTGTTGGATTACTCGTCTAGTTATGTGTGTGCGCCAGCGAATATTATTCCATTCAATGACGTGTACCTCCTGGCCATACTGAATTCCAAAATCTGTAAATGGGTAATTGGCCTGCAGGCTGCGGTCCGATCTGGCGGCTTCTTAGAATTTAAACCGATGTATATTGAAAATATTCCTGTTGCCCTCGCTTCGCCCATTCAAAAAGCCCCCATCATCGATCGTGTAGAAAAAATCCTATCTGACCCCGACAGCCCAAACGTCCCCCTCCTCGAAAAGGAAATAGACGCCCTGGTCTATAATCTCTATGGTCTCACTGCGGAGGAAATCGCAATTGTGGAAGGGAAGGATGGATAGACAAGTGGGTGTCGCGAGACCTTGAAATCTTGCCATAGGGTCTAGCTATGGCGATCCACGGGTGGCACATGATGCCAAGTAAGGGAAACTAGTGCGGAAAGAGTTGAACCTCCCACATCTTTTTTCTCTTGACAGTTTGCATCAGTAAATATTAAGGAGTTTTATATTCAACAAATTATTTGTGATAGATGGATTGTCCCGTGAAATACGAAATCGAAGGCGTTTCCATAGTCTTACTTGGCAGTTTTAATCCTGTTATTTTTCAGCCGGCGTGGTTTGTGCTGAACAAGATACTGCCCAATTACGACGTTCTGGAGCAGGAAGTAAACATCGTTCATAATCAAATAACACAGTTTCGTCTGGATTGGTTGAAGGTTGATGTTACTCAGGACCGTTTTTTCGCCTCGACGTCAGAAACGGCCAATTATACGACTTTGCGCGATTTTGTTGTCTCTACCTTTGCGATTCTTGAACATACGCCGATAACGAAACTCGGCGTTAACAAGGATATCCATTGTCGGGCTGAGAACGAAGAGACATGGAACAAAATTGGTGACACTTTAGCTCCGAAGGACATCTGGCAGAAGACCCTCCGTGAACCTGGCCTAACCAGCTTGAAGATTCAAACTCTGCGGGATGATGACTTGCCCGGTAGAATTAATGTACAATTGGCACCATCAGCACAAGTAACCCCCTACGGCGTTTTTATGGGAGTCAATCACCACATTGAACTGGACGAATTAGCCAAAGACGACGAGCAAACCTCAGAGCAGTTGGCAGCGATTTTGGAAAACAATTGGGACGCGCTGCTTCAATCTGCTGATAAAATTATTGAAACGACAATAACAAAGGCGATCTAATGTTAACAGAACCCATACTCTTTTCCAGATATGGAACAGAACTCCTGCGGGACGCTATCTTATTGAATGACCCAGCCGAGAATTTTGATGTAGAGATGTCGCAGGAACATAATGGGCAAACGGCACACCTTGAATCTGGGCCAGCCGCTGGGACAGGGACCAGTCAGACAGGACATCCGGTTGATCGTCATTTTATCTGGCCTGTTTTTAATGTTGTGCAAAGTGATTTCAAGCTCTTGCAATTATGGCAGGGCCGTGTGGAAAAAGTTGGAACCGATGAATTTGTTGCCACCCTATTTGATAAAACTCATCCTCTGAGTTCCCCGGAGCAGGTCTCAATTTCTATTGAAGATGTCAATCTGGAAGACCGAGAATTGTTGCGGCCTGGCGCGGTGTTTTACTGGTCCATTGGTTATGCGAATTATTACAAAGGCCCCAGACAAAGAACTTCCCGCATCCGCTTCAGAAGGCTGGTGATACCCAAAAGAAAAATGGTTGAACGTAAAAATGCCGCAAAACAACTCGCCACTTTTTTTGCCAGACATTAAGGTTGACCCTCCGTCCCTGGATGAACTTGAAATTTCACTATTCGGCCCTGGCCGTGGCGAGTGCGTTGTTGTCCATCTTGGCAATAACGACTGGCTGGTGGTTGATTCATGTCTAGACAATACAAGCTCCCAGCCAGTTGCCCTGCGCTATCTCGAAAACTTAGGTGTTGATCCTCGCGAAGCCGTCCAGCGGGTGGTTGTAACCCACTGGCATGACGATCATATCAAGGGGATATCCGCAGTGGTCGAACATTGCCCGTCTGCCTATATCTATTTTTCTCAAGCGCTTTTAAAAGAAGAATTTTTCGAATTGCTAACTGCCTTTTATTCCTTTGATGCACGGAGTGGCGGCAAAGTGGCGGACATGATCGATTTTGAGCGGCCGGAGGGGCTCACCAGCGGTGTGAGTGAAATAGCGAAGATAGTCGCCCATGCCTACAAACATGATTCCGCAAAAAGATACAAACGTAGAATCCATTATGCCGGTGATTCGACCATTGTTTTTGAGAGCGTTGCCCCAAGAGTACGGATTCGCAGCCTTTCACCGTCGGCAAAGGCAGTGAACAGTGCTCTGGTTCATTTCGCTGGCCTGGTGCCCGATTCTGTCCAGCGCGGGGTAATACCAGCGCAGATAAAAAACCATTGTTCCATCGCCCTGTGGATAGAATTTGAAAATATCCGGATGCTTCTGGGCGGCGATCTCGAGCAGGTCAATGATCCGGATATGGGCTGGAATGCAGTTCTTGAAGGACCAAATCCTGTTCAAGGAAGCAAAGCTTCTGTTTTCAAGGTCCCTCACCACGGTTCACATAATGGTCACAACGACCGGGTATGGAAGGATTTGCTCGAGGAGGACGTTAATTCAATTCTGACCCCATTTTATGGTAGTTCCAATCCTCCCCCTACTCAAAATGACTTAAACAGGCTCCTTTCCTTAACTGACAGTGTATCCATCACCGCACAACCTAAAATACCCAAAAAGAAGTACACTGACCATGTTGTTCAAAAATTGCTTTCCGGAATGATTTCTGAGCGGCGGACACTTGTAGGAAAAATGGGACATATTCAGATTCGCGCTTTTGACGGTAGGTTTTCTATAGGTTTTGACGGACCAGCCCGTCAAGTTGATAAACGTTTCATGCGTGAATTTTATTCGGCATAAAAAAGGTTTTTCTGCTTCTCTATAATTGAAGCTGGTAATACTCACGGGGAAAAGTCTGCATATAGATGCGTGTTCAACAAGTACTAAGGCGCGCTTAGTTAATCACAAGAACCTTTCTGATATCATCCAAATCATTCAAGAAATTAAGGAGAAAAAAGAAAAGAGACTTGCCATTGGGCATCTCCAAAGTATATGCTGAAATGGGAATGCCGAAGTTTATATGGGTGTGAGAGCTTACGCAAAGTGGCTCAGGCCATGCTCTTTGGTCTGAAATGATTTCCAAAATCAAAAGGGCAGGGATGAAATGGCAGAAATAACTCTCTCCTATTTACAAAATATTCTGAAACAACACCGGCCAGAGCTTATCAGTGGCTACCATGTTCAGTCACTGGGACTTTTCGGTTCGTATGTCCGGCAGGAGCAACACCTGGGCAGTGACCTTGATGTGCTGGTCTCCTTTACCGAGCCTCCAAGCCTTCTCAAGTTCATTGCTCTCGAAAATCACCTTACAGATTTGCTCGGCGTAAAGGTTGATCTGGTTATGCAAGACGCCCTGAAGCCCCACATTGGACAACACATTTTGCATAAAGTCGTTGACGTATGACATCTTCATCCTTCATACCCCATCAATCATCCTTCAAGAAAACTTCCTGGGCCTATTCCTATAAAACCTCTTTTGTTGGTCCTGACGGGAGACCTGTAGACATCCTCCATGACTTTTATATCCCGGCGCTGCGTCAGGCTGTTCATTATGACCGTGTGGTTGGGTACTTCCGCTCATCTTCCCTGGCCATAGCCTCACAAGGATTTTCCGCCTTTACCTCGGCCGGCGGCATAATGCGGCTGGTGGTGGGCACAGACCTGGACGAGGAAGATGTGGCGGCGATCCTGGCCGGCGACTCCCGGCGCATGGCCGACCGGCTGAACGACGAACTCGGAGAACCGGACTCCTGGCCGGAGGATGTCACACTCGGCATGGAACTCTTAGCCTGGATGGTGGCCCGCAGCCACCTCGAGGTGCGGGTCGCCTTCCGGGTACACGGCAAGAGCGGCAGGCCCCTGGACTTCTCCGCCACTGAAGACGGCTATGTTCATGAGAAGTGGGCAATTTTCACGGATTCTGATGGCAACCGGCTTTATATCTCCGGATCTCTTAACGAATCAAGGACGGCCCTTGTCCTGAATGCTGAGAACATTGATGTCCACGCTGACTGGTGGAGTGATATTGAGCGGCAACGGGCCGATGATGCGCAAACGGCTTTTGAGAACATCTGGAATGACAGAACCCCGTATCTCAGGGTAATGACCCTGCCGGAGGCAGTCAAAAAAAGGCTTATCGAGATCGGCCGGTCAGTGACATTGCCGAGCGAGGTTGACGCCTCCACTGACTGGGCGCCATCGATAGAGCCGCCGTCTGCTATGGAACGATTGCAATTCGCGCTGATCAGGAACGGACCGAAGCTGCCGGGCGGACGCTTTGTCGGCATGGAGACCGCGCCTGTTACGCCATGGCCGCATCAGGACGTGGTGGCGCGTCGCCTGATTGAGACCTGGCCATACAATTTTCTGCTATGTGACGAGGTCGGCCTGGGCAAGACAATTGAGGCGGGTTTGGCCATCCGCTCCCTGGTGCTGTCCGGCCTTGCAAGAAGAGTGCTGATTGTGCCGCCTGCCAGCCTGACCAAACAGTGGCACCGGGAGATGGCAGCCAAATTTTTTCTCCCTTTTGGACGCGCATCAGGCGGAGCGTCGGTCAGGCATGAATATATCTTTCCCAAGGAAGAAACGAGGCCGTCAACCGGGCTGTACAAGCCGGACCTGTGTATTATTTCTACAGGGTTGCTCAACCGCAAGGAAAGGAAAAACGACCTTATGGCCGCAGGCAGATTTGACATTGTCCTGGTCGATGAAGCGCATTATGCCCGCCGGGAAAATCCTGCTGCCAGGGACAACTGCCGGGTGGTACCGAGATTCAGCAGGCTTTATGAAATAATACGGGGCACACTCCGCAAGCGGTCCGAATGCCTCTGGCTGGCCACGGCAACACCGATGCAGCTCGACTGGATCGAGGTGTACGACCTTATCCACCTGACTGACCGGGTCGGTCCATTCCAGAACGATCTCACCCTGACCCGGTCATACTATGATGCCCTTGAAAGGCTTGTCCGCAACCAGTCCATTAACGCCTACCAGTGGGAGTTTTTGCAACGGGCGGTGAAGTCCATTGACCGGCATGATCCCTTCCTGTGGAAATATTTTAATGAGGCGGTCATAGACGGCCGCATCAGGACTATAGCGCATCAATGGCTGGAACGGGGCCGGATACCTAGAGGGGCGGATCTCAGGCATATAAGGCGGTTGATGTTTTCTGCGGCGCCCCTGTCACGGGTTATGCTGCGGCATACCCGCCCTTTGCTTGATATATACCGTGACCGGGGACAGATGGCCGCGAAGCTGGCAAAAAGAGAGATTCTTCCCATTCCCAGGATCGTCTTCACCCCGCTGGAGCAGAAGGCTTACGAGGAATTAGAGACATTTTGCGCAGAGCTTACCGAACAGATCCAGAGACATAGTGACGAAAACCTCTCAACCAACAGCCTGAAATTTCTGCTCAGCTTGCTTCGGTTGCGCTTTGCTTCGAGCCTTTACGCCATTCGGGAGACATTACGGAGGCGGCGTGAACGGGTGGCCGCCCCCCTTAAACATCAGCAAAGTATCACCGAGCCTGACATTGATATCAGCGACATGGAAAGTGTTGAATATGAAGATGTTGATGAGAAATCTATTGAGACCCTGCTGAAAAATCGTTCACCGGAAGACCTGGAGTGGGAGCACACCCGTCTTGCCGGGATGGTTGCGACCATGGAGGACCTGTCCGAAACACCTTCCAAGATGAAAGCGCTGCTGGATATTCTAGGAGAACGGCAGAAGTCCGGGCGTATTCGGCAGACCGTTATTTTTACCAGATTTTATGATACTCTTACCGACATTGTCAACCGGTTGCGCCGGATCGACACATCAATGCTGATAGGTACATACAGCGGCAGAGGCGGGCAGTATGTTGATCCGAAAACCAGGCAACTGCGGGGCGTGGACAGGGAAGAGGTCAAACACCGCTTTCTACGGAACGAGATAGACGTTTTGATCTGCACCGATGCGGCCGCAGAAGGCTTGAACCTGCAGACAGCCGACCTGTTGATCAATTTTGACCTTCCATGGAATCCCATGAAGGTGGAGCAGAGAATCGGCCGAATCGACCGGATCGGGCAACAGCATGACGTGGTGTCCGTCCTTAACCTCTGCTATACCGGGTCGGTCGAGGAAACAGTGTACGGTCGGTTGCTTCGGCGCCTGTCCCAGATCGATGACGTGGTCGGCGCCCAGCAGATCTCCATACTTCCGGTTTCCGATGAGGATTTCCGGCAGCTTGCAGACAGGGAAATTACACCGGAACAGCTTGAGCAACTGGCCAGGGAACGGATGGCTGTTCAGCATGGGCGTACGGCAAGCATGGAGATACCGGCCGGTGATCTATATGATATTTATACCCGAATGCGAGAAACGAGGGCTGGACGTCCATCACCAATGTCTTTGGATGCAATATGGCAGGCAATAACCGGAGCAAAATACCTGCGTGATCTGGGCTGCACAGTCTCGCACGACCAGCAGGTGATCACCCTTCGCGGCCTGGATGTGATTCCGGATGGCACCATGATGACCGTTGATCGCTCTCTCTATGATCAGGGCCTGCCGGACGAGACTCAACGGCTGCACTTTGCCTCTTATGGCAATCCGTTTTTTCATGCCGTTCTGCACAAGTTTGAGGATTTTGGCCTGCCGGAGTGCATGTGCAGGCTAAGCGAAAAAGTGGAAGGCCTCCACGTCGAGGTTATTGCCTATGCGGTGGCCTGTATTGGCGATGATGGGCGCCAGGAAATTCGCTTAAGTGCCTCATGGGCCGATCTGCAAGGCCTGGTTCTTGATGAGGAGATATGTCCACAAGACGCGGATCTTTCCGCCCTCAAGAAAAGGTTGCACGAACGTGTCCATAGCGAATTTTCTCCCACTGTGGCTGTTGCGGGACTGGAGAAAGATAACCGTCGAGTTGCCTGTGCTCAGGAGATCCTTGATCTGCTTTTGATGCAAAGTTTACTCAAATATGCAGAGGGAACCGCCTTGGACAATTACTGGAAAACCATATCGGTTATTGAAGGTTCAAGTAACAATCAGGACAGTTGCCATCTGCCCCACTTGCAAGCCCCTGCCATGAGACGGATCAAAGACGATCTGCTTTTTGATGCGCAGGTGCCGACACTCGGTCCATTGGCCGGCATTACCTCTCCCAGCCTACTGACGGCTGCGGCCCTTGATGCCGGTTGTCGGTTGGCGAATTCAATGAAAAAGAAAAAAGCCGACATCACTGTCCGTGACGTTCTCAATCGTCTGGACAGGGAAATCCAGAAGAAGCTGAAGGAGTTTGGTTAAGTATTTTCTATAAATTGTGACGATTCGATGCATCTGCAAAAGACTCTCCCGGCTGCTTTCGGGCTGGGACTTCCTGGAGCCTTATGGAAAAGGGTGTGCGATCACCCTTACGGCTTACAGAATTCCCTGTGTACGCCTCACCTGTACATCCTGTCATAAACTTCTTTAGAAACTCATGTATTTCTTCGATAATTAACAAAGCGTCAAATGCTTCTTGCTTTTGTTTTTTGAACAATTCAGGAATATTTCCGGACCAGTGTTCAATTTTTTCTTTGTAATCAGGCAAAATTGCATCAAAGTCTGGGTTCAAAGATGAATGTCTGGAAGCAATGAAAAATCTATTTTTGTAGAATTCAGCACATTGAATGGAGTTTTCAATCCTATCCAGGCTATTTTTTCTGTTCGTTATTTGATATTTCGAAGATGCAAACACTTTCAGTGAAGGGATCACAAACTCATTTTTATTGTTGATCTCGAAGTCTTTTGATATGTCACTAGATGTTAGCAAAAACATTTTCCTCTGTTCATCTTCGCCCGTATGAATAAGAAGAAAAAACTCTAACTGGGGTTCAGAATCTTCACCGAGAATCCATTTTTTGTTTATGTAATGAAAAGTTTTTTCATCCTGAGAAAATTTTGCTTGGACAACACCAAATCTCGGAGGTTCTACATCTAAAATATTCCTCTCATGCAATCGTCTCTGGATCAAGAAATCAGCACCATGGATATCAACAGAACGTTCCAATATCCAGAACCTATCCATTAAGAAAGATTTAGTTCTAATTTCACCTATTGGCGTGGGGTCAAGTCTGCTCTTGACTCTTATGAATTCAGGGCAAAAGCAGACCCCATTTTTGACCCCATTTCGTATAGTTCCACACATAACGCCATGATTACCGTGCTGGGGATGATGACCAATGTGATTAAAAGCAATGAGTCATAATTCTACCACAAACCTTGGGAAAAAACGCAAACCCCAGCTACGGTGCATCAATTTGTTCTGTGTTTTTTTGCCTCCAATTCATCGGGGCTATTGTACTCGGACTTTTTTTAAAATGGAAATAGTTGATAATATGCTTCAATGTCTATTTCTTGACAGATAATAGATAGTAATGATTCTAAATCACCAGGATCTTCAACAACTTCCCATATTCTCTCTCCTTCTTCATAATCTACCATTTTGACAATAAATAGCCTTTCCTCTGGTGAGAATAGGATTAACTGCATTACAGGGGAGTAAGTGATTACTTGATCAATAATAACCTCTAATTCTAATTCTTCTTCTTGAGCTTTGGGTGAGTCTTTTACAAGCTCCCTCATCCTGTTTACATCTTGATCTGCCAAATATATCGTTATTGTCTTTTGCTCAATGATTATTTTACAGTATTTCTTTTCGATAAGTTCCTTTAACACTTCTTGAACCAATAACTCTTCATTTTTATTGATTAGTCTAGGTTTGATCCTTCTCAAGAATACTTGGG
>Ga0164318_10005558_pt1 | contig 12185 bp, 12 predicted proteins | sample GuaBasSedimGuay9_FD_113734 | JGI IMG/M metagenome (GOLD analysis project Ga0164318, IMG submission 113734) | Subseafloor sediment microbial communities from Guaymas Basin, Gulf of California, Mexico - Guay9, Core 4571-4, 0-3 cm | ecosystem: Environmental > Aquatic > Marine > Hydrothermal vents... | reverse complement strand
TATAAGGTAATCGTCGCGCAAGAAAAAAGTGCGGTCAGATGGCCCGGTTATGCTCGTCAACCAAAACGATCCGGGGTTGATAAGGAATCTCCCCCTCCCCGACTATTCCGTAGGCCAAAATAATGATCCGATCACCCACTGAACCCAGCCGCGCTGCCGGCCCGTTCAGCACAACTTCTCCAGAATCGCGCGGTGCCGCAATAGCATAGGTAACGAAACGCGCTCCATTGTTGAGATTCAGGACGTGTACCTGCTCACCGGGCGCAATGCCCGCGGACTCCAGAAGGCCTGCATCCACGGTTATGCTTCCCTCATACTCAAGCTGCAGGCCCGTAATGGTAGCCCGATGGATCTTTGCTCTCAGTACGATCCGTTGCATGCTCCCGGCTCGCTCCCGCTGACACTAGCGATCTCTATCTTTCCCGACGTCACCTTCCACAATTTCGTCCTGTATCAATCCGATTCTTCTCAACTCGTCCCATTCAATATGCCACGGTACCCGGCCCCGTTCAATGAGGCGCCTGACATACTTTGCAAGAACGTCTACCTCGAGATTTACGCGATCCCCTGCCCGCAGCCCGCCAAATGTCGTGTTTTCCATGGTGTAAGGAATGATATGTACACAAAAGGAGTCAGCGCCCAGCTCAGCTACAGTCAGGCTCACGCCGTCTACAGCGACCGAACCCTTGTAGACCAGCCCGTCAAGGAGCTCTTCTGGTGCTGCAATCTCGAAAATCCGATCCCGGCCTGCAGGCCGGACCGCGCGAATTTCCCCTACTCCATCCACGTGGCCAATGACAATATGCCCCCCCATCGGTTGTCCCCAGCGCAGTGCTCGCTCCAGGTTGAGCCGATCGCCAGGATGTTTGTCACCAAGCGTTGTGCGTTCAAAAGTCTCTTTCAGAACATCGAAATAGAGCACATCACCTTCTTTTGCGGCAATGGTCAGGCAGATCCCCTGAACCGCGATGCTGTCACCGGTCTGAACCTCGTCTTCCCATCCTGAGGCTTGTACACCGATACGGCCCCACTTGTGCTCCAATTTGGATAGTTTCAGGACACCCATTTTTTCAACTATCCCGCTGAACATGACCGGCTCCTCCTATGGCGTTAGCACATTGTTCAATTTGCCTATTTTCCATCCCCCAATCGGAACTACTGCAAATGGGCCGTGACCTGAATGCTGTCTCCTGCTCGAGAAACCGATTCTATGAACAAGCGGGGGGCGCGTGCCAGAACAATCCGTCCCAAGACGAATCCCGGTAAGCTGCACTCGCCGAGCAAACGCGGGCCAAAGTACAGAACCAGACGATCTACCAGCCGGGCTCGGACCAAATTCCCCGCCAGCTGACCTCCTCCCTCGCACAGCAGATGCATGACCCCCATTTCCCCCAAACGTAAGAGCACCTGGTTCAGGTCGAGTCCTCTGACCCTGCGGCGTACCCGAACGATACTGGCACCCGTCGCACGAACACGCTCCACCCAGCCACGCCGCACCCTCCACGATGTGAACACAACCGTCTGCTCACTGTGTCCATCAGTAAACAGTCGCAGACGAAGGGGCAGTGATCCATGAGAATCCAGGACAATCCGGAGAGGTTTACGTCCCAGAGCAGGCCGAGGTAATAGCGTGGGATCATCCAGCAACGCAGTGCGCTTGCCGACCATGATTGCATCAGCCGTCCGTCGCAGATCGTGAACTGATCTCCGCGCTTCCTTGCCCGTAATCCAGCGGGAGTTTCCCGATGCATCGGCCACGCGGCCGTCAATACTAAGAGCCATCTTCAGCGTAACCCAAGGTCTTCCGGTTCTTACCCACTTAGAAAAGGCCTCCACCAGCCTCAATGAGTCCTCCCGCTGCACCCCGACTGTTACTTCAATGCCTGAGGATCGCAAAATCCGGACACCGCGTCCGTGATGGACCGGGTTAGGATCAAGGCAGCCGATAACCACGCGCCGGATCCCGCTCTGCAGGATCGCCTCTGTGCAGGGAGGGGTTTTTCCGAAGGTACTGCAAGGCTCGAGAGTCACGTACAGCGTAGCCCCTTTCGCCTTACTGCCGGCAGCCTGGATGGCTTTCACTTCGGCGTGGGCCGTTCCCGCCTGGCGGTGCCAACCTTGTCCGACAATCCTTCCTGACTTCACCAAGACCGCTCCCACGGGGGGATTGGGACGAGTCAATCCGATCCCCTGTCGGGCGAGCTGTATGGCGCGCTGCATCCAGTGGCCGTCTTTTTCGCGCATATTTCTCACCTCAGACCATCTTCTCCAACCGGATCTCCGACGGCATCATCGCTCCGACTCCCCCCGGGTGGTGAGTTCTGCCAACGCGCGATCAAGCACGCCGTTGACAAACTGGCCGCTCTCGCGATCGCAGAACTCTTTGGTAATATCAACTGCCTCGTTGATCGATACTATGGGGGGGATATCGTCGCAGAACAGCATCTCGTAAAGTGCTATCCGCATGACATTACGCTCTACGGTTCCCATCCTGTCCAGGTTCCAATTGTCCGCGCATTTGCTGAGCAGACGGTCAATTTCATCGCGTTTCTGGATCACACCGCGGATGAGTCTTTCGGCGAACTGCCGGGTTCTGCCGGGAACCTTTCGCTCGCGCCAGAAGTAAGACAGAGAGGCCTCGGGGTCATCAGCGCTGAATTCCTGCTGAAACAGGAATTGCAACGCTAGCTCCCGTGCTGCACGGCGTGTCCCCATTAGATCAACCGGGCTGCGTTTCAGTGATCTTCCGGAACAAGGTTCCCATCTCGACGGCAGCCACCGCTGCGTACCATCCGCGACTGACCCTTCCACTCAGGCAGCGGGCCCGGGCCTGCGCCTCGGTATAGGCTGTAACCACACCGTCTATCACCGGGACATTAAAGCGTCGGCTGATATCGGCCAATCCCCTGGTCACTTCGCCAGCAATTAGCTTCCCATGGGCGGTCTCGCCCCAGATTACTGCGCCCAAAGCAATAAACACATCGTAGTCCCCGCTCCGCGCCATCGCTTGGATGGCCGATGGTATTTCGTAGGCGCCCGGCACCCAGACAACAGTAATTCGGTGCATAGCGACGCGGCGCTCGCGCAGTCCCTCCACCGCCGAATGAAGCAGAGCCTCCGTCAGGAGCCGGTTATACCGACTTACACAGATACCGATCCTAAGGTCCTGCCCCTCAATCGAACCGCTGACCTGCTGAATTCCATCCAGTCCCTCTGCGGGCCGAAAGTGATCTTCGAACCCCTTCATCGCCTTTCCTCCCACTCAGATTACAACATGTGGCCCAGTTTCGTCTTTTTTGCTTCAAGGTATTTCTCGTTGAATGGATTTCGGGAGGTAATCAGGGGTATACGCTCAACTACACGGATACCCGCTTTCTCCAACCCGCGTATTTTGGCAGGATTATTGGTGAGCAATCTGACTCTATCCACACCCAGATCCCTCAAGATTTGCGCCGCCGCCGCGTAGTCGCGCATATCCGGGGAGAAGCCCAAGGTCTCGTTCGCTTCAACCGTATCCAGACCGCGCTCCTGAAGGGCATAAGCGTGAATCTTGGCCCCCAGCCCGATTCCCCTGCCTTCCTGCCGCAGGTAGATCAGCACGCCACATCCTTCAGCAGCGATTATCCGCATGGCTTGCCGTAGCTGTGATCCGCAATCACAACGCAGGGACCCGAATACATCACCTGTGAGACATTCACTATGAACTCTCACCAACGGACTTTCGCAGGAGGAAGGATTTCCCATCGTAAGAGCAATATGGTGAAGCTGATCCGCGTCGGACCGGTACATACGCAGCACGAACATCCCCAACTCGGTAGGCAGCCTTACGCGCTGCTCCAGATGAACAATTTTTTCATTATAACGCCGAAAAGAAATCAGCTCGGCAATTGAGATGATCCTGAGACCGTGCGAACGTGCGAATTCCACCAGCTCCGGGAGCCGCGCCATTGTGCCATCATCCCGCATTATCTCGCAGATTACACCGGCTGGCTTCAGTCCCGCCAACCGCGCAAGGTCCACGGCAGCTTCAGTGTGCCCGGGCCGCCGTAGTACTCCTCCGGGTGCAGCTTCTAACGGAAACACGTGTCCTGGTCGAACCAGGTCTTCGGGACTGCTGCGATCGTCCACCAGGACCCGGATAGTGTGCGCCCGGTCGTAGGCGCTGATACCAGTCGTTATGCCGTGTCGCGCATCTACAGATTCCATAAATGCTGTACCGAACCGATCCCCATCCCCGTGCCGCAACATCCTGGCCAGCCCCAACCGAGCCAGCCGTTCTCGCTCCATGGCGACACAGATCAGCCCGCGACCAAATCGCGCCATGAAATTAATTGCCTCCGGTGACACCTTTTCCGCGGCACAAACCAGATCCCCCTCGTTTTCCCGCTGCCGGTCGTCAACCACCACTACAATGCGCCCTTCCCGGATGTCTGCGATCGCATCTTCAACGCTGTCCAGCTGTATTTCCGCTTTGGACATCATGAGACAACCATCAGCTATTCCGGGAAACGAGGGATGCAGCGAGGCAGTCACGCCGGATCCTCTCCCATCCCGACTATACGGTCGGCTGCGGGTACCCCGCCAGGGGCTACCGCATCGGCCCCGATCAGATCGGGGTTCGCGGGCTTCCACCGCCGGTGAGGAGTCTCCCGGAACCTCGCCGGGATCACCTCGTCCCGAAGATCCAGAAATTTCGGCCGATACTCTACACCATCCCGCCCGCTGGTTCAATCGGTGGGATATCACAATCCCGATTTTTCTACCATCTCCTCTGCGCCTGCGAAGCGACAGACTCCCCGCTTACTTTCCAGCACAAATGCAGCCAGCTCACGAACCAGGGCATCTTCGTCGTCGCGGTCGACAAATTCGGACGCAGCACTCCGCAGGTTCCGTCCGCTGCAGAAAATCCTGCGGAATGCATGTTCAAGAGCGATCCGCGACCGCACAGACACCCCGGCCCGCCGGAGGCCGACCATATTCAGCCCCGCCACTCTGTTGACGCACAGTGGCGCCACCAAACAGAAAGGAGGCACATCCTTACTCACCCCCGCACCACCACCCAACATTGCCAGCCTGCCTATTCTGACAAACTGATGAAGCAGGCAGTTGCCGCTGATGAAGGCGCCATCGCCGATCTGTACGTGTCCGGCAACAAGTGCTCCATTCGCCAGTATCACATTATCGCCCAGAACGCAGTCATGTGCTACATGAGAGAACGCCATCAGGAAACAGTTCTTCCCTACCCGAGTACAACTCTCCTCCGTAGTCCCCCTGTGAATTGTCACGCACTCACGCAGAATGCTGCCGTCCCCGATAACTACCCAGCTGCGGCACGGCTCGAAATTGCGATCCTGAGGGACATCTCCGATAATGACACCGGTATGAATCTCACACCCTGAACCGATGCGGGTATACCTCTTGACTACCACATGGGAGTGCAGCCGGGTTCCTGACCCGACCGATACGTCCTTTTCAATAACCGCATAGGGCCCGACTTCTACCCCGTCGCCGAGTTCCGCATCCGGACTCACTATCGCTGTGGGATGGATACTGGTGCTCACGCTATATTTCCATATCAATCGGAAAACTCAACCACACCCAATTCCCGCAGACTAGCGAAATCACTGCTGCCTCCGGCTCCCGCCCGCCCGATAATGATGTGGTCGAGAACCCGGATCTGTACCACTTGCCCGGCGCTGACCAATTCCCGGGTGATACGCACGTCCTCCGCAGACGGACGGCAGTCGCCGGATGGATGATTGTGTCCCAGAATGACTGCGGACGCCGAATTGCGCACAGCCTCCCGGAAAACCTCGCGAGGATGTATCAGACTGGCGTCCAGGATTCCGCGGGTAACCTCCACCGGTGGCCTCTTCAGGCGGTTGCGGGTATCCAAAAGCAGGACTACAAAAGTTTCCGTTTCCTTGGATATCAGGACTGGACGCAAAACAGCGGCGGCGTCCGCAGCGGAACGTATGCTATCCCCTACACTACCGGCGCTTTCGGCTGCCATCCGGCGGCCGAGTTCTAACGCGGCTTTGAGTACCTGTGCTTTCACAGGCCCGATACCAGGGAATCGGGCCAAATCGCCCTCGGAAACACGGGACATCTCCATAAGTGATCCGTATCTGCCCAGAAGATCCCGCGCCAGCTTCAGTACATTGGCCCCACGGACTCCGGAGCGCAGGATAACCGCTAAGAGAGCCTCCGTCGGAATCTTCTCGGCGCCGAAACGCTCCAGCATCTCACGCGGCCGCATGCTGCCCGGCAGGTCGCGAACCGGCATCCGGGACACATCTCTCCCGTAAACCACCGTCGGGCTGATGGGACCACGTCCTTCACTTTTATCGCTCACCGTTCTTCCCCCGCGCCTGCTTCCGCCTTCCGTAATCGGCCGGCAATATCTGCTGGCACATTGGCAGTCAGCTTCACATACCCATCATCGTAGTGCTCGGCAAGCACGTGTCCCGATGATCGGGCCAGCGTTATGAGATCGCCCCGGTGAGACGGAATCCGGACGCTTACTCTGACCTGCTGGTATCGAAGTTCGTCTGAGATCTCCACCAGCAGGTCGTTTACACCTTGCCCGGTAAGCGCTGATACCGGCACTGCCCGCTCGAACAGTTTGCACAGGCGTCGTGCCCGTTGCAGTGCGCCTTCCCGGTCCACCTTGTTCAATACACCGATTACCGGCCGCGTGTCGGCGCCCAGCTCGCGGAGGACTTCATTTACGGCCTCAACCTGTGCCTCGGCCTCGTAATGCGACGCATCCACCACATGAAGCAACAAATCCGCCTCCAGAACCTCTTCGAGGGTAGCATGGAAGGCCTCCACCAGCTGATGGGGCAGCTTGCGGATGAATCCTACAGTGTCGGTAATCAGAACCTGCAGGTTCCCAGGGAGTTTCAAACGCCGGGTGACCGGATCCAGAGTGGCAAAAAGTTTGTCGTTCACCATAACGGAGGCACCTGTCAGAGTATTTAGCAAAGTGGACTTGCCGGCATTCGTATACCCCACCAGGCAGACGAGAATCCATCCATGCCGCCGGCGATGCTTCCGCAGTTGATCACGGTGTCTTTCTACTTGTCGCAACTCCTTTTTCAGTTGTGAAATCCTCACCTTGATCCGGCGACGATCCACCTCAATCTGTTGTTCTCCCGGTCCCCCGCGGACCCCGATTCCACCTCTTTGCCGCTCAAGGTGGGTCCACATTCGCCTCAATCGGGGCAGCAGATATTCAAGCTGCGCCAAGCCAACCTGCAGGCGTCCTGCCTTCGTATGAGCATGCATGGCAAAAATATCAAGTATAACCTGGGTACGATCGATTACACGAACGCCGGTCAGGCGTTCCAGATTGCGGGTCTGTGCCGGGGAAAGATCGTCATCAAATAGCACCGTTCGGGCTGCGCAATCCTGCACCTTACTCGCCAGATCCTGAGCTTTTCCCCGGGTGATGAAAAAGGCCGGGTCGGGCCGCTCCAATCGATAGACCACCGTTCCCACCACACGCCCCCCTGACGTTTCCACCAGCCGTGACAATTCACTCAGACAATCGGACACGGCGTGCTGACTCAGCCCCGGCGTCTGCACTGCAACAAGTAAAGCATCTTCTGCAGGTTGAGCATTAAATAGCGAGATACGTCTCTTCTTCATGCTCCTGCCATACCGCCAGAATTCGTTCCACAGCGGATTCTATCTCTTCTCTTTCAATCTCCACCCACCGCACACGTTCCTGGTGGCGGAACCACGTCATCTGTCGCTTGGCCAGCTCACGTGTCCTCCGAATCATGCGATCTCGCACTTGGTCCCAGGTCAATCTCCCTTCCAGATACTGCCAGACTTCATTGTAGCCTATCGCCTGCCGGGCGGTGTCTGACAAGGTCCCATACCGCTGCTTCAACGCTGCGACTTCGTTTATCAGCCCGCCTTGCAGCATTCGGTCAACCCGCTCTTCTATGCACTTATACATCAGGTGCCGGTCGCATTTCAAACCAAGTACCAGTGGCGCGTCGGTCCTCTGCCGCCAGGATGTCGGGGTAGCTGCATTGAGCCGGGCCAACTCCACCGCCCGCATCAGCCTGCGCGGGTTTCTCAGGTCGCCTACCTCGGATAACTTTTCCGGCGCGCGCTGTTGCAGTTCCGCAAGCAGCGCAGGAATCCCCCCGTTGCGGAAAATCTGCTGCACCTCTCTACGTATGTTTTCCGGGGTCGCTGGACTCGGATCAATCCCGTTCGTGAGAGCCTTGACATATAACCCGCTGCCCCCCACCACCAGCAGTCTGCCGGAACGGACTACGCCACGAACTATAAGCTCCCGGCAATAGTCGTAGAAACGCCCCACGCTGAAGTGCTCAACCGGTTCTACCAGGTCGATCCCGAAATACCGCACCTCGCGTCTCATTACAGGAGTCGGCTTGTCGGTGCCCACATCCATGCCCCGGTATACCGCCATCGAGTCGGCCGAAAGAATATCCATGTCCTTGAGCTGTGCGATACGATGGGCAACAAGACTCTTCCCGATGGCAGTTGGGCCCACCAGTACCAGAGCGTGAAACCTATCCGCTGACGTTGGCCGCATCAGGCGATGCCTCGTCGGACACTCTTCTATGCCCTGAGACCAGGCGCGCACTTCGGATTACGTATACGAGTACACCTATGCAGATAGCCGCGTCGGCGATATTGAACGCCGGCCAGTGATGCCGGAAAAGGTGAATGTCTATCATGTCCGTCACCCAGCCCAGCCGTAGCCGGTCCAAGAGATTCCCTATGATTCCTCCGCCGACTGCGCCCACCACGCCAGCGCCCACCTCACGGACAAGATGGTGACGATACATGAATATCACTGCAATTATGGCCAGCGAAAAAAGTGCCAGAATTCCATTCCATCCTCCCATGATTCCCCAGGCTGCACCGGTATTGCGAACATATGTGAGATCCAGAAAATTGGGAATCACAGTGATTCGTTCGTTGAAAGGGATGTAGCGGCGCGTCAGATATTTTGTGACCTGATCCAATACAATTATACTTGCCGCAGATATTCCTGCGCGCATTGCGCGGTCAGCGGGCGCCAGTCGTAGGAACAGCCTTCTCATCCGATACGGGGATCAATAATAACCCGGTCACCTTCCGGGCAGGACCGATCGGCTCGCACAATGACATGCTTAATCGAGGTCACGGCGGCGGAACGGCACCGCTCCTCCGCCGGCCAGTCGTGCCCGACCAAGCTGGCGTTCTTCCTCGCTCTTGCACCCGATGCAAAGACGAGCAAAAGGCAGAGCCTCCAGTCTTCCTTTATCTATGTACTTGCCGCATTTCTCGCACTTGCCGTATGTACCCGCCTCCAGGCGGGCTAAGGCCTCGTCAATTTCGTACAGAATATCCTGATCATTGCTCATCAGGTTCAATGCAAATTCGCGATCAAAGTTATCCGTCCCCTGGTCCGCCATGTGCAGGCCATACCCGGACAGATCTCCCGTAGCATCGCGCTGCGATCGGCTGAGATTGTCAGACGAGAGAAATTGTATCTCCCCGATTATCCTGTCCCGCAAATCCATCAAAGCCTTTTTCAGCGCTTTCTTCTCTTTCACGGTCAGCGGTTTGCTGGGTGCACGCCTCGCGAAAGTCTTCCGGATGACCGATCGGACTTCGGCCACCGCCGACTCGGCTTTCCGGCCTTGGGACCGTCCTGTCGCTGCTCCACGCTGCGCAGACTTCGCAGCTGATTTCCTCGCCCCTCGGGTACGCGATACAGTGCCACCCGTCCGCTGACTAGCGGATTTCTTCTTGGCCTTTTTCCCGGCCGCCGACGCCTTGGCTGCTTTTTTGGTTGACGTTCTCTTGCTTGATTTCCGTGCCGACCTCATTTTCCTCGCGTCCCTTTCTTGCTTCTGCAAAAGCCGCTCTGTTACTGAAGGCGAAGCACTCTAGGCCATCAGCCCTGTGAAGTCAACACCGGGACCGCACCGCTTCTATTGCGATCCGCACCTCCTCTCCCTGTATCTCAACGGCTGTGGCGTCCCTAATCTCTTTGCCTAATTCCCAGGACACACACAACGTCTCCGCCATCACATACCCGGCGTTGTCGCGCAGAGCCCGCAAGAGCCTTTCGGACCCCTGCACACTCATTCGAATCCGGTCGCTGACCGCCAAACCGAGCTCCTTGCGAAGACGCTGAACTCGATTGACAAAATCTCGCGCAATTCCCTCCAATTCAAGCTCTTCAGTAATATTCAGATCCAGAGCTACAGCGATCGATCCGCTAGAAACCAACGCGAGATCGTTTCGTACCGGAACCACGTGCACGACCACGTCATCAGGCGTCAGCCTTACACTGCCGAGTTCCCTATCCTGTACCTCAACACTTTCACCTTGGGACAGTGCCATTATCTGGTGCTGAGAAAGTGACCGGATCAGATCTGCCACCCGTCCGGTCGCCGGACCATACCGCGGGCCGATCCGGCTGAACTGGGGCTTGCAGCTCAACGAAGCCAGGCTTCCCACGTCGGACGACAGCACCACCTCTCGCACGTTGAGTTCCTCAGCGATGAGGTTGCTGGGCATGTCCCGTAACCGTTGCATGACGTCTTCTGGAGCGGCAATGTACACAGCCCGCAGCGGCTGCCGTATTCGGATATTGTGCTGGCTACGCAGCAACCGGCCGGCCTTGATGACCTCGAGGACCACTGCCATGCTCTCTTCAAGTTCCCGGTCTCTCAGAGACATATCCGGATCCGGAAAATTGCAGAGATGTACCGATTCAGGCATCTCTGCCGAGCGGAGATTCCGGTACATTGCCTCGGTGACAAATGGAACAAAGGGAGCGGCGACCCGTGCCAGATCAAGCAGCACGCGATACAGGGTCTCGTATGCGGCGCGCTTATCATCATCGTCCTGACTCTTCCAGAATCTGCGGCGACTGCGACGGATATACCAGTTGGTCAGCTCGTCTATGAACTCGGCGAGTGGCTTAACCGCCCCCTGCAGCTCATAGGCGTCCATTGCGCGACGTACCTCTTCAACCAGCCGCTGCAACCGGCTCAAGATCCACCTGTCGAGCATCGAAAATCTCGATCCGTGCACGTCTCCGGCAGGCTGCCAGCCATCGAGACGGGCGTAGGTAACAAGAAAAACGTAGGCGTTCCACCAGGGTAGAAGATATTTCCGCAAGGTTTCCTTTACCCCCCGCTCGGAAAAACACAGATCTTCAGCACGTACGACGGGGGAGTTGACCATGTAAAGCCGAAGGGCATCGGCACCATAAGTATTCAGAATATACTGGGGATCAGGGTAATTCTTCAGGCGCTTACTCATCTTCCGCCCGTCCTCTGCCAGCACCAGTCCGTTGACAATCACGTTCAGGAAGGCTGGCTGGTCGAACAGGGCCGTTGAAAGCACCATCAGTGTATAGAACCAGCCACGGGTCTGATCCAATCCCTCCGCTATGAAATCAGCAGGAAAGTTTCGCTCGAAGCGTTCCCGGTTCTCAAAGGGATAATGCGACTGCGCATAGGGCATCGCGCCGCTTTCAAACCAGCAGTCAAGTACTTCCGGAATCCGTCGGAGCACGCCCTTTCCCGATTGCGACGGAATTGTGATATCGTCCACAAAATGCTTATGCAGGTCGCTGATCTGCCGTCCCGAAAGCTGTTCAAGCTCCTTCACAGAGCCGATGCACACGACCTCTTTTCCGTCGCTGCTCATCCATATGGGTAGTGGTGTGCCCCAGTACCGGTTGCGGGATATGGCCCAATCACGGGCATTCTCCAGCCACTTGCCGAATCTGCCCTCCTTCAGATGTGCCGGCACCCAGTGTACCTTCCGGTTTGCCCTGATAAGGCGCTGCTTGATGCGCTCGACCCGTACAAACCAGGTCGTCACCGCCCGGTAGATCAGCGGTGTGTCGCAGCGCCAGCAGTGGGGATAACTGTGCCGTACGGTCTGACTGCGCAACAGCATTCCCTCACGTCGAAGCTGCTCAATAATCGCTCGGTCGGCCTCTTTAACCGCCACCCCCATCCAATCCTGCACCTCGGCGGTAAAACGGCCTTCATCGTCAACCGGACAGACCACGGGAAGCCCCAGCTCCTTCCCAAGCTGGTAGTCATCCTCACCAAAGCCGGGTGCGATATGAACGATTCCGGTGCCTTCCTCCGTGGAAACGAATTCGGCAACCGCCACCCGAAAGC
>Ga0164318_10005557_pt1 | contig 12186 bp, 15 predicted proteins | sample GuaBasSedimGuay9_FD_113734 | JGI IMG/M metagenome (GOLD analysis project Ga0164318, IMG submission 113734) | Subseafloor sediment microbial communities from Guaymas Basin, Gulf of California, Mexico - Guay9, Core 4571-4, 0-3 cm | ecosystem: Environmental > Aquatic > Marine > Hydrothermal vents... | reverse complement strand
TGCGAAGGTTTAGTTGAAGAAGAAATATGTGAAGAAGATGTTTGTGTATCTTCTTGTGTTGTTGTTGACGATAGCGAAGTGTAATCTAAAAGTTTTAGATATTAAAAGCCGAGATTTTTAAATCTCGGCTTTTTTTTTGTTTTTAGAATTATAGAAATGAATTTTAAAAACTAGAAAGTCCGCTCCATTCTTTTTTTAAGGATTCTAGTTCAGGACTAATATCTCCGCCATAGACAATATTAATTGGATCTGTTATTAAATCTATTTTTAAATTTGGGTATTTAGTTTTTTGTTCTATTAGAGCGCTAGTTAATTCACCGGCCAAAGATCGATAACTTGTAGTTGCCTTACCTAGCCAAGAATTAAAAAGAAACATATCAACTAAAACGTACTCTTGAGCATTATTAATATTTTCTATAATTTCATCAAATATTTGTTGCTCATGAGCTATGTTGCCTTGACTATCTGTGTATGTTAGATCATATAAAAAATTAATCTGAGAATTCTGAAGAGGAATTTCCGAGCTTAAATAATTAATATTTTCTGGGAGAGGTTTATTCACATGCCAAACAGCACTTAAGAATAAAAATAATATTAAAAAAAGAATTATATATTTTTTGTTTAGTTTTATCTTTTTTAGTTTAACAAATTTAAGCATTTTGAATTTTTGTAACAATAATTTTTATATTCAAAATCATTAATATACTTTCCTATATTCCCAATTTCTTGTATAAATTTTTTATCAAGATTAATAAAATTATAGTAAATAACATAAAACAAAAAATCATATAATTTAAGATGATTTTTTTGCGGGGGATTGTTAATCGTATTCGGATTGAAAAGTATTAATTAAAACAATTGAAATATTTCCATAAAACAAAAACCCTGTTTCTAGAAAAACCTGTTTTTTCTTTTAATATTCCTACATTCGTCATTTCTTTGACCAATACATTTGCAGTGGGTGTTGTAATCTTAAGAGCTTTCTCTATCTCCCTAACATCAACAACCGGATCAGTAAACAAATACATCAACAAATCTCTTGCTATTTTACTTCTCTTTCCCATTTTTTCAATGATTATACTATCATATTCATTTCTTAATTTGATAATTTTTTCAAATGTTAATACCCCATCTTTTGATGTGTTAATAACACCTACAAGAAAAAACTTTATCCATTGCTCTATTTCGTTTGATTTTCTTACCATGGTTAATGAATCATAATATGAGGCTCTGTTTTTTTCAAAAAAATGTGAAAGATAGAGAGTTGGTTTTTTAAGTATGCCCAAACTTACCAAGTGCAGTGTTATTAGCAATCTACCTATTCTTCCATTGCCGTCTAAAAAGGGGTGGATAGTTTCGAATTGATAGTGGCTAATACTAATTTTTATTAGATTAGGAATATCAAGGTTGTTGTTGTGCCAAAACTTTTCTAAATCTCCAAGCAATTCTCCCAAATGTGTTTCATGGGGTGGTACAAAAAATGCATCGGTTAAATTTGAACCTCCTATCCAATTCTGACTTCTCCTAATTTCGCCTGGACTTTTGTGTTTTCCTCTTGTGCTTGATAACAATATTTTATGGACCTCTTTTGTTAATCTTATTGATAATGGCAATTTCTTTAATTTCTTTATTGCAAAGTTTATTGCTTTTACATAGTTTTGAACTTCTTGCCAGTCATCTCTTTTTTCCGGCTCAATATCTTCTCTGGATAAAAGAGCTTCATCCATTCCTGTTTTAGTTCCCTCAATTTTGCTTGATAAAACTGCTTCTTTGTAGACATGCATTTGAATAAAAAAATCAACATCTGGGACAAGCAACGAATATGCATTTAATTCCCCTAAATATCTTGTAGCCTCTTCAAGCAACATGTTTATTTTTTTGTCTTTCCAGTCAAATCTAGTATTAATTAAGGAGGGTAAAAAACTTTTATATTGATTTTGTTGCTCGAAAATACCTGCTTTAAAATTATTATTCATAACTTTAATTATAATTATTTATAGTTAAAGTTTATCCTCTAACTTTAATTATGTCAATACACGATTTAGCTAATATTGGTTAACCGCCTATATTACAAATTCATGAGGTGGTGCAATAGGTATTGATTCTAGTCAGTTATAATAACGTTTGATTTATTATAATTATTATAAAATAATGTCCTAACAGCAGGTTCATTATTAGCCATTATTACCTCTGTTTCTTCTCCATATTTTAGAAAGTTTTTTGTAGGTTTTAGTGTATGTTTTGTATATAAGTATTGTAATTTCTATTACTTTCTTACAATTTATACATTGGCATTGCAAAAAAAGATAAATGTTGTAATATTAAAAATAATGTAAAATAACATGCCTCCAAAATTTATTTTAAAAAACAACAACAAAATTGATTGGAGTCGCTTAATATAAAATTTAAAATTACTAAGTAAATTTCCATGGGCTTATTCCATATAGGTTTTTAAATGAATATTAAATATATGAATAAAAAAAATTATAAAAACGTTTATCAATTTAAGGTTACATTAAAAAATATAAACCCACCTGTTTGGCGACGTATTCAGGTGCCTGAAAATTATAGTTTTTGGGATTTGCATGTGGCGATTCAAGATTCTATGGGATGGGCCGATACTCATTTGCATGAATTTACAACAATTGTTAAAAATCATGCTCAGATTAAAAGAATTGGCTTGCCAGACTTTGAAATGATGGAATCTGACGTATTGTTTGGTTGGGAAGAGAACATTAGCGATTACTTTTCTTTGGGTAAAAATAAGGCAATGAACTATACTTATGACTTTGGTGATAATTGGGATCATAGAGTTGAGCTAGAAAAAATCATTCAAAAAGAATATAAAATTAATTATCCAATTTGTGTTAAAGGAAAACGTGCTTGTCCACCAGAAGACTGTGGTGGTATATGGGGTTATGAAGATAAACTAAAAATAATAAAAAATCCAAAACATCCAGAGTATGATGAAATTGCAGAATGGATGGGAGAAGACTTTGATTCGGAAAATTTTGATTGTGCTGAGATTGTTTTTGACAATCCGTTAAAAAGGTTAAAAGATAGCGGTATACTTGAACATGTTGTAGAGACACCAAAAAAATCTAAAAAACATACTAAAGAAACTGAAGTAAAAATGGATTGGGAAATTGATTATTCGGAGCTTCCTTATGATCTTAAAGATGAAAACGGCAATAAAATTAAACCTTTTATACTAATGATCGTTCATCCAGAATCATATTTTGTAGTAGGCAGCTATTTAGCATCACCGAATAACAATTATTTACAAGAGTTTTTAGATAAGATATTAAATATTATAAAAGATGGTTCTTTCCTGCCAGGAAGAATTTTAGTTAAGAAAAAAGAATTATTTAATTTGTTGCTAAGCCCTTTGAAAAAAATGAATATAGAACTGGAAATGGTAAAAAGAACAAAAACAGTGGAGAGCGTAAAAAAAGAAATGGGAAAATTTTAAGAATAAAAGCCTAAGTTGAAAAAATATTATAATAAATAAAAACTATCTATTTGTTATGTAGTATGCTACGTAACAAAATTAACTTTAAAAAATTATTACTTGCAGTTTTTGAATAATAAAAAATATATATACATATGTATATATATTTTTATTTTCTGCGGGGGGGGGTAGTAAAGCTAATTATAACTTGGTTTAGGGAGTTGGATAGGTATTATTACGTGCCGAAAATTGGGGAATGTTAGGGGTGGATTGGTTGTTTGGGGTGAACTTGGTGAATGGCTCACAAATGGGAGAATTTGGGCAAATACGGGGTTACACGGGATGGAATGGGTGAGAATTGGGATGAGTTGGGATTTGACTAGAACTGCTCAGAGATGGGTGGTTTTTTGTATGGAAATTTCTTTAAAATTTCTTCTAACTTTTCTTTCTTATTTGAAATAAGCCAATTTGCACTTCGCATAGTTCTATAATTAAACTGACAAACCCAGTTATCAGGAATTGGCAAATAATCCAAGTCGGCATTGTTAATCCAACTAGCCAAAAGAATAACTTGCGGTGTTAATGGTATCGTTAGCTCTGCATCTTTATATATAAATCCAGGTCTTGAGCCGAATGCTTCCGGACCATACTTATTTTCCGAAGTAGGTCTACATAAATGAGCTGGGTTATCAGAAGATATAAAAACATCATCGCTGTCAATTACTAAAAACCTCCATTTCATTTGACAAAGCAAATCAGCAATGTGAAATGATGTTCTAAATGAGCTTCCAGCAAACTCAGGATTAAAATCCTTGAGTCTTTCTCTGATATTTTCTATGTTTATTGTTTTTCCCGAAGATGGTACGGCAGATGAAATATTGTCACCTTTAAAATTATCTGCCCAAGACAGTAAATCAGTTAAAGACTTTTCCATCAGTTCATGTCTAATCCTAACTCTATTATGTATAAAAGCAACAAACAATGAAAAGATTGTTTTTTCTTCATCAGTTAATTTCGTAGATTTTAATATTTTATTTTTTAGTATTGTATTATACGCACCTTCAATTTCTGATATACTGTCTTCTATAAAAAGCGAACCATTAACAGTGTTGTAATGGTTTTCTTTAAAAATATTATTTGGGTTAGTATCAAAAATTTTATCATCATCGGTAAGAACAAATATTTTATTTTGCTTATTGGTAAAATTTCTAAGGTAAGTTTCGCTTACAAAATGATGTTGAATTTTTTTCATTAGTGTTTATTTATTAAAAAATGATACTGTTTTTTATTTTTCAGTTCCATAGCAATAACATTTTCAAAATCAGTACCCAATAAATACTCATTCTCTTTCACAAAATTATCAAAAGCTTTTTTCTCGTTTTTTCCACTAGCAGTGCCAAGAACCTGTAAATTTTCAATATCAGGAATATCTGATTTGCTGTTTGGTTGAAATGTATAACCCTCTTGAGTTAAATAAATAAAATGTCTCATATAGTTTAAATTAATATTCCCAAAAGTAATCTGGCTGTTTAGCATTTTTATAATCTTCATAAGTTTCTATTTTTTCGCTTGGACCAAAATCAAAAACGACCATTAAAATTGGTAATACAAAAACAATAAAAATAATAATTATCATCAATAAATTATGTAATATATCATTTTTATTACCACTTAAATTATTATCAGAAACCGCTAATGATTGACGAGATGCATTAAGACTATTTTTGTTATTTGTTTTATTATTAGCACTATCTTCTGTTGGCCAAAATATATTTCCCATATTTTTTAAATTTAATAATTATTTATTAGTTCAATTTATATTTACCTCTTGAAACAAAATTTAAATAGCCTTTATCTCGAAGTAATTGTAGTTGTTGTCTGATTTTATCTTTAATATGATTATTGTCAGGATGTTTTGTTTGTAAATCTTTTTCAAAGGCATAAACTTCATCAAGTTTAAATTCATTTTTTCCAAGCTTATCAATACAATTCATTACATCAAGTATCCAGCCCTTAGACAAAGGTTCTTTTTGCTCTCGTAAAAATAAAGTTTTTTCCAGCTATCTAGAATTTTAGATTTTGATTCAACTTTTTGGTTTTTAATATAAAATATTTTTCCGGTTTGCGGAATCGTTTTAAGCAAAATATTACATCCAACCCATCCAGCACGTTTTGCTGTGTCGGACAAGGGCTTTCTTCTCTCAATTATCTCTGGAACAAAAAAGTGTTTTGGAACTACAAAGAAATTCTGGATTGAATAATTCTTAATATCATAATTAAGTAAAAAGAAATTTGGATTATTATTACTCTGCAATCTTTCAATCATGTTTTTATAAGCACCATCAACAATCTTATTTCCAATAGAATCTTTTTTACTTTTTAACTCATACTCTTCTTTGCAACTAGGACAGAAAAAATCGGCAACAGGCCGATTATTTTCAAATTCACTGATAACACTCCCACAAGCAGGACAAAAAACTTCCCTTCTAGCCCAGCCTTCAGTTAAGACACGAATTTTTTGGGAGTTGCTTTTATATTTGTTGGCTATTTGATTGTTTAAGATTGTTTGCATGGTTTATGTATATTTCATGTATAACACTTGTATCACTTAACAGTAGAACAAAACAGCTAATATAAAAGAAAAAAATAACTTGTGTATCATTTATAACGCAATATGTATAACATTAACTTTTAATTTTCCAATATGCACTTTTGGATCTTTGTGGTCCTTCAAAATAAACTCCCTTGTCATTAAGTTCCTTGAGCAGTCTATTGATTTGCTGATTGGTTAATTCTTTTTCTTGAAACAGTTGTTTAAAATCAGAAACCTTTCCTTTTTTATAATCTTTTAAATAATTTAAAATAATTTGTTTTTGCTCATCTTTATTAAGCCATTTCTTCCTTGTATATTCACTTCGTTTTTCAATAAATTCATAAAAATGTTTTGATAGTACATATTTCACACCTCTGCCTACTCCAATTTTTTCAACTAAATTATTTTTACAAAAATACATTATTCTTTCTTTGTCACTAGAAATGCCATGATCTCTTATATTTTCTAGTTCTAAAAAATCTTTAACCTGATTAAAAGAAATCTGTTTTTCTCTAGCAATTTTTTCAAGATAATATACAAAGTTCAAATCTTTAATTTTTGCTGGAATATTTAAAACAACATAATTTTCATCTGTATTATCAAAATTAGGCATGCCTTTGCCATTTTTAATGGTTTCTATAAAAATTCTGTCTAGTCCGATTCCAGCTCTTTCAACAAGACCAATCCTTTGCATAGTTTCCATTAATAATCTATTTCTCCATTTCCCTTCAGCGTCTAAAATATTTTGAATGGTAACACCTTGCATTAAGCCACCCGGACTTTTAATTTTAATTCCATCTGGTGACATTTTAATTATTACTGGCTCTGTATGGTTAAAATAATTCCTATGTGCAAAAGCATTGTTTATTGCCTCACGCATAGACCAAAGATTAAATGACCAAATATCTAACTCAAGAAATCCCTGTTTAAAGGGCGTTCTTTGGTTCCGATAATTGATTGCTTGCTCTATTTCGTTTATGGTAAAAACAAAAGCTTGTCGCCATTCTGCTCTAAAATCGTGATGGGTTTGTTTACTATTCAATCTATATTCAAAAATTATTTCTGCGTTAGAAAGTAATCTTGATAATGATTTTTCTTTTCCGGCAAGCAATAAAGCAGTGTAGGTAATTTTATCTTTTTCAATTATTCCTAACTTGTCTAATAATTCTTCATTTGAACACGAAGCTATTATTTTACTTGTTGTATTTTCGTTTGATTTTTTTAATTTATTCAACCAATTTTCTCTAAGTTTATTAATTGCAGTATTATCCAAATCATCAATTGTTGCCCCTAATATTATTTCGGCTGAAAAATCATTTTGCTTTTCATTTAGAATATTTTTTAAAGTTTCATCATCCATTTCTATTAAATCTTCATCATTACGCATAAGAGGAACTCCATAAAATCTAAAAACACTGCCTATTGAATAAGCTGGGATTTTAACTATTTGGACTTTACTCTCATTAGTTTTTATTTCAATGATTTCTACTTTTTTCCCCAGAGCATTAAATAGGTCATGTTTAGCTTTTGGTATATTTTGAATTGCATTTGTGCCAACTATTAATCGTCTTCCAGTATTTTTTTCAATTTTATCTCCAACTCCCAACACCAAGAAGCCACCACCTTGATTTCCAATGGCAACAGCATAACCATAAATTGATTTTTTATTATGCTTATTATTTTTATCTTTACCTAAAATTGAAAATTGATTTTTTGCTTCTTTAAACTCAATATTTTCTGCTTCAGGTTGTGATAATAAATTATATAATTCTGTAATATCCATATTACTTTATATTACTAGTTTCTTCTAAAAATCTATCTAAATCTGATTGTTTAATTCGCCATACTCCGATTTTAGACGCCTTTAGTTTACCGGCTTCAATATAGCGATTTACAGATCTGGTGCTGACACGTAATACTTCAGCAACCTCTTCAAGTGTTAATAATTTTTCTGTATCTTTGTTCATAAAATTATTTATTGTTATATCTACATATTACAATATTTTAAGGATACCGTCAAAAGTGTCTTAATTTGTCAAAAGCTAATATCTAGTTTATAATGCATATAAATAATATGTATATGAAAAATTTTGATGAACAATTTAATATTTGGATGATAATGGAGTTTGTGTGTGACTATATGGAGCATTTCAAGCTAGATGGAGATTGTGAAGTTGAACACAGTATAAATACCTTCGGACATCTTTATGGTTTTAACCCTTTTCATAAAGACCAAAATAGCCATGAACAACTTGAAGATTTAAAAAAACTCAAAAATCTAAAAGCCATTGATTACGAAAAGCCAATGCCATTATTAATGGCTACTATGGGAAAAATATCATTAAAAATAAAGCGAGATAAATTTGATAAGGTATATAAAAACTATTCTAAAGTATTCTACTACCTGAATAATAAAGAAAAAATAAAATTATCAAATTTGGGAGTTGATGACTTGATAGTGTATAAAAAAATAGTAGACGTGATAGGTTGTTATCTAAATCGAGTTATTGGTTTAAGGAATGATAAATGTCGACTAGAAATAACTATTTTATTTTCTGATTTTGTAGATATAAATAAAATTGAACTTATTAAAATATTGGAAAGGATTGAAAAAGACTATAAATTATTTATTATTCCAAAAATGCAATTTAAAGATGAATTGATTTTGGGAGTTTATACTAAAAATAAATTTAATGAATTTGAAAAAGAGCTTAGTGTTTTGACTGGCAAAAACAAAAAAGACTCTAATCAGAAAATTGAGAAAATTGCTATTGTTGTAGATGAACATAATTCCAAATATAAATTTATAATAAACGATGATTATAAAAATTGTCTTGAAGTAAACAATCAAGGAAAATATTGAAAGCTATTTATTCAAACTGCTCAAAGCATGCCCCTCGACAAAGAAGATCACAAAGGTTATTTAGATTATATTAATTCTAATAAAAACAATCCTTTTATTAAAGCGGGTTATGAAAAATCAAAAATTCTTAAAATAGTGAATGGTTTTATTTGGTCAAACATTCCAATAGAGATAATTAAAGAAAAAGCATTCAAGGAAAGATTAAACAAACAAAACAAAACTTAACTAAACTTAAATAGTGGAAAAACATAAAAACTGCTTATTATAAAGCAGTTTTTATATTGGTTTATTTTCTATTTCAACCTATTTTAAGCCTGCTTATAGATATATGATTTAGATATATTAATTTGTATGTAAATCAAATGGGATTAAACAACTTTTACAAAACCAAAGATCAATTTATTGTAAGCACTTTATTTGCTTTCGGTTTTAAGATTGTAAAAACTGAATGGCAGGGCAAAGAGTGTTTTTTTTGTGTTTGATAATGCAAAAAAATGCAAAGAACTTGTTCAACAATATTATGCAAGTGAATTAAAAATTGATCCAAGGATATTATTTGATGGCTTCAAGGCTATCAAATCGATGTTGTTTAATTCTAAATAAATGATATGGGTAGATTTTGGATTCCAGATGTTTTTATTAGGGAATATGCAAAAGATTTAAAATCAAGCGCTCATTCTGTTTACATGTCGCTTTGTTCGCATGCAAACAGAGAAGGCATTACGTTTATTAGCTATCAGAGAATGGCCAATGATCTTGGTTTTAGCAAGACAATTGTTAGTAATGCAGTCAATGAATTAATAGCGTACCAATTATTGGTACGCTTAACCAAAAAAAACTGGTAGAGCGTCCCATTTAAAAGTACTCTCCGTACCAAAAAACAATACTAAACCATATCAAAATTTAGGACCTAAGGAATATAATAAGGAATTATTTAAGGAAGATAAACGTTTTTATAAAAAAAGTGAACCAGAGCCTATAGGAAATATAATTCAACACAAAAGTCGTGCTTATAGGGAATTAGAAAAAAGATGGGGTAGAAAAAGAACATAAAAAACAAAATAATATCAATTTTTGTTAAAAATATCTATTAAATAGCTGATTTGTTTAATAAATCGCAAAATCGCAAAAAGACAAAAGCCCATAAACATTGGCTAAAATGAACAAAAGGTAACAAAGGTAACACTATAAAAAGGGAAAATAAAAAAATAGCTGAAAATTAACTAATAATAAACAAAATTAGCTATTTTTTAACAAAAAAATGTAACAAATGTAACACTATAAAAAAGGGCTATGATTTCTGATAAGGGATTGAACAATTTTATAAAGCTATATGAGCAAAAATATTCTGTAAAACTTAAAAAACAGGAAGCTTTTAATATTTATATAAAATTTATAAGAGCAGTTAAGTTGGCTATAACTGACAAAAAATAAAATTTGAAAACTTGAAAAAAAATACGAAATCAAAAATTATATTTTGACAATACCGGCATTATTACGTTAACATCACTCCCGTTAAAATTATAATGAAAATTAAATGAAAGATAATAATAAGAAAATTAAATATGTAATATATCGACGGAAATCTTCTGATTCAGAAGATAGGCAAATATTGAGCTTGGATTCACAAAAAAGAGAATTAGCTGAATTTGCCAAAAAAGAAGGTTTAAAAATTGTGGGAGATTTTGAAGAGTCGCAATCTGCTTATAAACAAGGTCGGGAGGAATTTACAAAAGTAATTAAGATGATTCAAGATGGCAAGGCTGATGGAGTTTTGGTTTATCATATTTCTCGCTTGGCTCGCAATATGACAGATGGTGGAATTATTATTGATATGTTAAAAGACGAAATACTCCAAGAAGTCCGCACTCCATCAGAAATTTATGCTAAAAACTCCGGGCAAGAATTTTTCTTAGCTTTACAGTTTGCCATGTCAAAAAAGTCATCAGATGATACTTCAGAGTTTGTCCGCAGAGATTTGCAAGCCAAAATATTAAAGGGCGAATATCCCGGCTTTGCTCCTCTTGGATATTTAAACATGGATAAGGACGGAAAAATATCAGGTAAACAATATAAGTTTGAAAAACAAGAAGCTTTGACAAAGTTAAACAGAGATTTAAAAAGAATAGAGGTTGATCCCTTGATGGGTCCTTTGATAAAAGAATTGTTTGAATATTGCGCTACTGGTCAATATTCTCTGGCTAAACTGAGAGAGATAACCAACGGCTGGGGTCTAGTGGGAGAACGAAGTAAAAAGATGCTTTCTAAAATCACTATTTACCGACTGTTTTCCAATCCTTTTTACTATGGAGCAATTTTATGGAAAGGCACAGTAATTGAACCTGAAGAATTACCAGACGCCAGACATGATCCAATTATTAGCAGAGAGTTGTATAACAAGGTTCAAGAAGAATTGCACGGCAAAAGACGGCCAGTTAAAAAGAAAAAGTATTATACCTATACCAATTTTATAAAATGTGGAGTTTGTGGTGGAAATATTTCAGGCATGACGGCTAAAGGTATTACTTATTATCGTTGTACCAAATGTACAGGGCTTCAATATATTCCCGAAACAGAATTGGAGGAACAGGTTGTTAAAACTATTGAGAAAATGACAATTGATAAGGATTTTTTAAAATTAGCCTTAGAGGAAATTAATAAAGCTAATGAAAAAGAAATTGGCAACAGGGATTTGATTTTGAAAAAACAGGAATCAGGATTAAAACGATGTCAGACGAAGTTGGATAATTTGGTAAGATTAAAAATCTCTCCCGAAAACATGGACGGATCACTTTTGGGAGATAAAGAATTTATAACACAGAAAAAAGAAATATTAACCGAGAAAGGAAAAATCAAAGAGAAGATGGGAGATGTTGATGGCATTTGTCAGAATTGGTTTGACCTTGCTACCGAATATGTAAACTTCACCTACAAGTTAAGTGAGAAGTTTAAAACAGCTAGCATTGAAGAGCGTAGAGAGATATTTCAGTTCGTTTACTATAACCCGGTTTTAAGCGATAAAAAGCTAATAAATTCAAACACTTTGCCTCACAACTTCATTATTTCGGCAAAAGCTGAAAATTCAGCCACTCTAACCAGAGAAAAGCTTTTAGGTAAGCAAAAAGAAGGCGACTTAGTGCCTTCTTGTTTACTAGGGCGGGAGTGACGAGGCTCGAACTCGCGACCTCTTGCGTGACAGGCAAGCGCTCTAACCAAACTGAGCTACACCCCCACTTCGCTGAAGCTTCGTGGGGCAGTCCCCATTTGACTATCAACAAT
>Ga0164318_10005556_pt1 | contig 12187 bp, 11 predicted proteins | sample GuaBasSedimGuay9_FD_113734 | JGI IMG/M metagenome (GOLD analysis project Ga0164318, IMG submission 113734) | Subseafloor sediment microbial communities from Guaymas Basin, Gulf of California, Mexico - Guay9, Core 4571-4, 0-3 cm | ecosystem: Environmental > Aquatic > Marine > Hydrothermal vents... | reverse complement strand
TACTTCTATGACAAGTACATCCAAGGTGAAAAAATTGAATGGTTGTCATATGCGCCGCACACGCTGACTCAGGCTCGGGAGGAGTTATTTATCAGTGGCCCGCTGTATCCTTTTCTTCTGGCGATTATCTTCTGGCTGGCGCCGCTGGCGGATTTCACATTTGTGCGTATCCTCGGCATACTGTTCGATCTTGGCGCTAATCTGCTCTTAATGATAGTGGGTATAAGGCTGGTCGGTCGCCTTCCGGCGTTACTGGCTGGTTTGGCCTATGCCGTTTATTTTCCCTTTGTCCTTTCGTCGACCTTAGTTCTTTTGGATACTTCCACAATTTTCTGGATGCTACTGACATTGTACCTACTAATCAGAGCTACCGAAGGCAATAGTCGAGCTTACTTGTTCTGGGCGGGAGTGGTATCCGGGTTGCTCACACTCAATAAACCAACTGCAATGCTTCTGGCGATACCATTGATAGCCGGTCTGTATTTCTACGTAAGGAAAAAATGGCCACCCGCCTTATTCATCAAACGTATGTTATGGTATGCTGCACCCCTGGCGGTAATCGTGGCGGGTTGGGTGACGGTAACTTCTGTCCATTATGGCCAATTAGCCGTGCGCAATCCCAGCTACGCAGCCTCCAATCTCAGGCAGTCGACTTCTATCGAGTTTGAAGGGTATGATCTCGATATCGTAGAAGACGACTTCTGGTCCCGCTCTATAACCAAGGACATAATCGCCGATCCGATTGGTTTTGTCGGACTGATTGTTAAGAAATTCGACCGTATGTGGCGCAGACCATATAACGATTTCAAACGGTCTCTTGTGTTGCCCTGGCAAGCTGATGAAGTAATGCATCTGATTCTCGTGTTTTTCGGTCTGGCCGGGTTGTTGCTGTTATCGCGACTCGAGTTCGGGCTGGTGGCGTGGTTGGTATTCATAATAGGTTATTACACCGTTATTCATCTGGTCTTTCATTCTAATTCAAGGTACAACCTCAATGCCATGCCTCTGGTATTCCTGGCAGCCGGTCACTTTGTGGCTCTTCTGTGGAGCAGTTGGCAACAGGATACTGTCAATAAGGGTTGGCGACTGGCGGGAGCATTGGTGTTACTTCTGGCGGCATGGCAGTTCAAGCCGGATTGGGTTAACGCTGTCTTCAACACCGGCGTAAGCCATGGGATGGTAATAGCCTGTCTGGTTTTGAAATCGGGTCTGTTATCTTTGGGATTATTGTTGTTAGGAAAGATACTCGTATATGACGGCTGCCCACGCGGGAGATTGCTCCTGATACTTGGTAGCACGGCGGTTATTTGTGTCACCGGGTGGACAATGACTCTTGCTCGGAACAACTGGTCAGAATTTGAGTGTCGTTTAACCAATCCCCATCAAGTAGCTGGAACTCGATTGTATATTAGTGAACTTCCTGTTGCTAAAGATGGAGAAATTTTTGCGGTAGCGGTTGACATAAATACTGATTACGGTCCGGATGCAACCTTTGTACTTTCAGCAGGCAGCACTGAACAACGATTGAGTTGGGAAGATATCCGTCTAAAGAAAATGTTTTACCCCAAACCTGTATATCAGCATTATGCATATCTGATTCCATTAGGCGCTGAAGCGTTCCGGCAGTATGTCATCATGCCGGTTGCAGATTCTCTTATTCGGGAGTATCTGGACAGGTATGGGTACTTAGACATTAAGATTTCACTCGAGCATGATAATGAAACAGATAATGGCTGGTTGTCTTTGTGGGGGAACTACAGTTGTCCAAATGATTCCCAGTACATCCCCGGGATACGTTTTACCAGCATTAACGCCACCAGTATTGAACGGTTTATCCACGAAGAAGACCCGCGTATACACTATCCTGTGAAATGTCTGTCTGATTCCACGATTTCGTATTATATTTCCAACGATCAGGATATTGCCACAGGTAAAGACCTCTCGCCGACCCCGGGAGTACAACTGGGGCGCTACAACATGTTTTTACTCTATATCAAACCTGACAGCGACTTCCTGATTTACTGAAACATGACGCGAAAGGACGAATGATAATGAACATTGGCGTAATTGGTTACGGTTATTGGGGACCGAACATTGTTCGAAATTTCAATGAGCTTGATGGAGTGCAAGTCACCGCTGTTTGCGATCTGCGCTCTGAACGTCTGGAGGCTGTCCGACAACGATATCCTTCGACCAGACTTCTAACTTCTGACGCCAACGATATATTGCATTCTTCCGATATTGATGCGGTAGCTATCATTACTCCGGTATCGACACATTTTGAATTGGGATGGAAAGCTCTTTCCAATGGTAAACATCTGTTCGTGGAGAAGCCTTTCACCGCTACCGTTGAGCAGGCGGAGCAGTTAATCGAACTGGCTGAAAAAAAGAACCTGCGCCTGATGGTTGATCATACGTTTCTGTATACCGGAGCTGTGGAAATTATAAAGAAGTTCATTGATTCCGGAGATTTGGGAGAACTGTACTACTTTGATTCAGTACGTGTCAATCTTGGTTTGTTTCAACACGATGTTAATGTTATCTGGGACCTAGCTCCGCATGATGTTTCAATTATGGATTACTTGTTGAATCGCTCGCCACGAGCGATAGCCGCAACCGGAGTGGCTCATTTTGATTCCGACATTGAAAACATTGCCTATATCTCAACCTATTATGATGATAACTTGCTGGGGCATATTCATGTCAACTGGCTGGCTCCCGTTAAAGTTCGTAAGACACTTGTTTCCGGGTCTAAAAAGATGGTAATCTATGACGATATGGAACCACACGAAAAAATAAAAATCTACGACAATGGCGTAAACATCTCCCCTGATAAAAATCAGATATATGACTACCTTATCCAGTATCGGACAGGTGACATGATAGCGCCCAAAGTTGACCTGACAGAAGCGCTTGTTAAGGTAACGAGAGAGTTTCAGAACGCTGTTAATGAAAATCGCGCACCGCATACTGACGGTTATGCCGGTTTGCGAGTAGTTAAAATTCTCGAGGCAGCCACGCAATCGCTTCGAGCCAATGGCCAATTGGTGGAGTTGAAATAAAGCAAAATGACCAAAAGAATATACTTCGTTCACGATACGGCTATTGTTGAAACAGTCGACATTGGCAAAGGCACCAAAATATGGGCATTTTGTAATGTCCAGAAGGGTGCCGTTATTGGAACCGAGTGTAATATATGCGACCGTTGCTTTATCGAAAGCGGTGCTGTAGTTGGAGACCGTGTAACAATCAAGAATGGTGTGTCAGTGTGGGAGGGAGTTACTATTGAAAATGATGTCTTTATCGGTCCCAACACTGTATTCACCAACGATATTCGCCCTCGCAGCAAGGTTCACCGAACCGCCTATGACAAAACTCTCGTTTGTCAGGGGGCAACAATTGGAGCTGGAGCTACAATCGTGGCCGGACACACGATAGGCCGCTGGGCATTTATTGGAGCCGGCGCTGTAGTTACCAGAGATGTTCCCGAACACGAATTGTGGTATGGGAACCCTGCTCGCCATGCCGGATACGTTTGTAAGTGTGGTCAGCGTCTTACTTTTGATTATCAGCTTTCGGAGAATACTGTCGGGGAAATACACCGTGCTGTCTGTGTCTGCGGGTTGGAATACAAATTGGAAAATGGGCAGGTGATCTGCACCTCATGAGGCAACCAGCAACATCTTTTAGGGCTCTTGTCGTTGTTTTATCTTTTAATGAAGGGGCGAAGCTGCGTGCTCTGGTGCAACAGTTTCCCGCTGATCGGGAATATGATCTGCTTTTTATCGATGATGGCTCTACTGACGGATCGTCTGACTTTCTGGAAAAAGAAGGTTACCCTGTCATCCGTCATGATGAGAACCGTGGTGTGGGGGCTGGTATTCGTTCAGCAATATCGTATTGTCGTGAGAATGGCTATGATGTAATTGTGATAATGGCCGGCAACGGCAAGATGCTGCCAGAGGAAATTCCACGACTGCTTGAGCCATTACAGAATGCAGAAGCTGACTATGTCCAGGGATCACGCTACCTGACCGGTGGACAAAGCTCCAATCTACCTCGTTTCCGACATTTTGCTATTCGGTTTCTTACCAGTATTATTAATCTTCTCATCGGGTTTAAGGGTACCGACCTAACCTGTGGATTCCGAGCCTATCGCATTGCTGTCCTCAATAACCCGGAGGTTGATATAAATCAAGGCTGGCTCGATCACTATGAGATGGAATACTATATTCACTACAAAGCTGTTACCGGCGGATACCGGATAGTTGAAGTGCCGGTATCGATGCTTTACCCTGAAAGTCATAAAAATTACTCGAAAATAAAGCCGCTAACCGGTTGGTGGTCAATGCTCAGACCGTGGGTGTTTCTATTGCTCAGGATTAAAAAATAAAGCTCCTCCTGAGGGTGTGGTATCTGCCTTGGAATGGCTATAACTCCGTATTTTCCTCCACCAAATGAAAAAGCCGGTCTGTATGACCGGCTTTTCCTGCGTTCATGCTACTGTTACGAAAAGGAATTAATCTATTGCAACGGTTTCGCGCTGGTTTTCTTTTTTAATTTCATCAAACCCAGTTTCGCTTCGATCGAGTTTTTCACCACGCATCAGTTTGTCTGCTATTTGGATTAGTAGATCAAGGTTCAGTTTGGTAATATGGGCATCTGCCTTCAGATACTCGGCGCGAGCCTTCATGCCTATATCGCCGATGGAAGAATACACAATCACCGGTGTCGCTGATCTTTCGGATTGACGGATTCTCAAAGTGAGAGCCAACCCGTCCATTTGGGGCATCTCAACATCACATATAACCAGATCGAACTTATCAGCCTGAAACTTCTCCCAACCTATAGCGCCATCAGGTGCAGTTTGCACCTCACACCCCTGTTCAGTTAACTCGTTCTGCAGCATAATACGTACTGCTGGAGAATCCTCGGCTATCAGGATACGCTTGCTGCTTAGATCAACATCAGCACTATGAACCGTTGGTTTCTGAACACCCAGGTGCGGGCAAAGGTCGAGAAGAATCGTCTCATAATCCAGCAACTGTACCATATTTTCATCAGTAGGTCGGACAATACCAATTGTATAACGTTGATCTATACCGCCGAAAACCTTACCAGCGTCAATAACATCTTCCCATTTGAAATGGTGAAGCCAGTTTATTTGGTCTACCCAAAATCCGGTATATATTCCAAAAAACTCTGTTACAATCACTTTATTGAGATTGGTTTTCTCGTTGGTAATTCCAAGAAAGGTGGACAGGTCGATTACTGGAATCAGTTGATTCATATCCTTGAATATCCCCTTGATCGCTGGGTGGGATTCCGGCATCTGGGTAAAGTCAGCAAGATTCGAAACAATTTTGCTAACCTTAAGGATATTAATTCCAAAGGCTATGCCACTGGTTTTGTATTCCAGAACACGAAGTTCATTTGATCCTGATTTCAAATATGATTCAGCATCCATTTCCATATTCATATTATTCACCACCAGCTTTTTGTAGCTTTATTGAAAATACAGCTCCACCATCCGGGTGATCGTCAGCCAACACTGTACCCCCCATCCCTGTTGCAGCAAGTTTACAGAAATAAAGACCAAGGCCAACTCCACGATGCTTCCCTTTGGCTCTCAAATCAACCTGGCCAAATTTCTCGAACAGGACATTCGGTTCAATATCTCCCAAGCCTGATCCGGAGTCCTTGACATGGATAGTGATTGATTTTTTTTCCATGCTTGTAAACACGATCACTTCTCCATTCGATGGAGTATGGCGCAGGGCATTGTAGATGAAGTTGTCCAGAGTCCTTTGTAGCAGGTCAGGATCGGCCAAAACCATTTCTTCGTTATGAATGTCCCTAACCCTTATCTCAATACCGTTTTCTGCAGCAGCTCCTTGAGCCAGGTTGATTACGTTCTCAATAACTGGCCCTGGTTTTAGCTTGGTTATATTAACCGGTAAGCCCATCTTCCCAGACCTGGCTACGGCGAGAATATCATAAATTATTGTCTCCGCACGATGCATTGCAATCTGTGCAGAGGAGGCCAATTGACGATGCATTTGTTTCTCGTTGTCGTATTTTCCATCATTAATGAGCTTTAGGATATATTTCATCGAAGCCAGAGGAGATTCCAGATCGTGAACAAACAGGGAAAATATCTCCAGCCATTTGTCAGCGTCATAGTTGGTGGATATACCTATATCCAGATCGTTTTTCTTTTCTGTAATAGCTTCCATCAATCTCCTCAGATTCTCTCTATGGTCGCTTGTTTATTATAAAGAGCCTTAGTTATTTTTATCGTCAGAAAGCAGGTAAATATTACTCTCATAAAAGCTGAATTATGCTAACAACTTTATCCCAAAACCGGTTGAGAGCACTGATTTATCAAGAGCAGATACTTTGATTTAACCAAAGAAAAAACCGCCTCGTAATGAGACGGCATGAAATAGCTAACAGGTTGTAAGGAGCTACATATCGTTGAGAATGTATTTGTATGGATTTATCGTTTTGCCGTTACGAATTACTTCGTAATGTAGATGAGATCCGGTGGAATAGCCGGTCGAACCCATTAGCCCGATAATGTCGCCACGCTTTACGATTTGCCCTTGCTTGACCTTATATTCGGAAAGGTGAGCATAGCGGGTCACGAATCCATAACCATGTTTGATCGTTACGGTTCTACCCAAACCGCCGTTTTTTCTGACTGATGATATCTGACCATCGGCAGCCGCCACTATTGGCGTACCTATATGATTAGCAATGTCAATACCTCGATGCATTTGCTTAATACCGGTAAATGGGTCGAATTTCATTCCATAACCGCGAGATATCCAGCCTTTGGAAGGCCAAATCGATGGTGTGTGATCAAGGCGATCCTTGACAGACAACATCGAGGATTCCACCTCGGTATACTTCTCTAATTCAAACTGTGACAGTCTTAGAAGATGATCAACTTCTTTCTCGGTTTCAATGGCCTCTATCTCAATATCCGAACGGGTTACCAACTCGGGAGAACTTGGACCGCCGATACCTAATTGCCTTTGTTGCAGATCAATTTCGGGGAGATCAAAAAGGGAACGAATCTGGACTTCTTTCTGAATCAGCTTCTCGTAACGGTTCTCTACTTCCGCCAGATGCCAGCGCATCTGCTCGTATTTTTCATGCAGCACCTGGTTTTCGGCTCGAAGTGTTTCAAGTTCCTTACCATCCACTCGATCTGAGAAAAATTCAGCCGAGGCAAGAAAACTGCCAAACAGTAAAAGTACTACAATCAGGGCGCTGCCGTATAATAAAGCAACCGGCACCCGCAGTTGTTTAAGTATCCCCTCTGAGCCGGGGATTAATATCAACGTTAGTTTCTTCTTCCACACACCAAAGAGTCTTTCAAACTACCCATTAATCAGACATTCAATTTCAAGTGATACTTATCACTACTTTATTGGGCGCTAACGTATCTTCCAATTGAATATTTGTCAAGTTTATTTGGTAATTACTTAATCAAAACGAATTCTCGCTTCAATACTTTATCTACAATTTTGACCAACTTCTCCGAATGTAAAGACTGTAAGCTGTACAGGTGCCAGTATGTCTTCCTTGGCAAGCCCAATCGGGGAGCCTTTTTTTTCTCCTCTACCACTGTTGCTACCTCCAGATGATTTGCGCTCACCCGATAGCAACTTAGATTGTTGTAACTCTTATCGGGCAAACAAGCGCTGAAAGTTAATTTTTTCTCGCTGGTTACTGTGGACGCACCCTTTGTGCCGAACAAGTCAGACATGTAAATGTAACTATTTCTTAATATATCATCTTGTCGGGCAAGTATATAACATCAATCAAGAGTATGTCCCCTAATAACCTTCTGTCTGAGACATTCTCTTTTTTATAGAGGGATCCCCATACTTACTATGATTTTTCCCATATCTCTTTTGTTTTTGATGGTAGTAGCAAGAGAAAGTCATGGATCACGCATAAGATTTGCAGCGCCATGACAATCTCAGGGGTTTTTTGATATTATCTTTGTACTGTTATGTATAAACCATATATTGTCGTCAGCATACTGCTGTGGCCATATGAAGAAGCTTACTCGTTACATATTGATAGAGCATATAGCTCCATTTTTTCTTGCCTTTTTTGCTATCACATTTCTTCTGGTGATTGATTTTGTTCCGAAGGTTATGGATCATGTCATAGACAAGGACCTTTCTATCTGGATAGCGCTTGAGTTGGTTGCTCTCAACATAGCATGGATGTTAGCTCTCTCTGTCCCTATGGCCGTTTTAGTAGCTGTCCTTATGGGATTCGGTCGTCTTACTTCCGATTTCGAGATTACAGCAATTAAAGCTTCCGGCATTCATCTGATGCGGGTCATTATGCCTTTAATGGTTGTCGGTTGCTTTTTGATGGCCGGCATGATTGAGTTTAACGATAAAATACTTCCTGAGCTTAACAAACGGTCTCGTATTCTTTGGGGAGATATTGGCGCCATGCGCCCCACGCTGGTATTCCGTTCCGGATTGTTTATCTCCGATATCCCCGGTTACCTGGTGCTAATTGATAAAATCGATCACACTACTTCCCGAGTCGAAGGTGTACGTATTACCAACACCAGAACCGCCACCAAACCGGAAATTGTAGTAGCAGAGCATGGATTTCTGAAAATGACAAATGGCGGATTGAATATGCAGTTCACCCTGTACAACGGAGAAATCCATAAACTCGACACTGAGGAACCAGCGAACTACCGCCGGATGAACTTTGAAAAACATATCCTGAATATCTCCGATGTTGCGTCTGAGTTGAAACGTTCAGATCAGGATTATCGCAATGATCGTGAAATGGACATTGAACAGATGCAGGCCAACGTTGCCCGATCTAAAGCTACAATTATCCCTTTCAAAGACAGAATTACCGACAACCTTCAGCGAAAGTTTGATTATCTCTTTGCGGATAGTTTCACATACAATGGCGATACATCTCTTACCGAAGCAGTCGCTTTCGATCAGATTAGACAAAGTGCTGTCAATCAGTACAAGGTAGTCCAGCGTAGTCGGCAACAGATAGCAGCTCAGAAAAGACTGATAAACAAATATACAATCGAGATTTATAAAAAGTATTCAATTCCAGCCGCCTCTCTGGCTTTTATACTTATTGGAGCTCCGTTGGCTGTTATCTCCCGACGAGGAGGTATGGGTGTGGCTATTGCCATCTCAATTGCGCTATTTACTATGTATTGGGCTTTTCTTATAGGGGGCGAGGACCTTGCCGACCGTGGACTCGTGTCACCTTTCTGGGCGATGTGGAGCGCTAATCTGCTCCTGGGAGGAATTGGCTTGTACCTTATATATAAGGTAGTTACCGAAAAGCCGATATTCTCATTTTTCCGACGAACAACTGGCAAGGATAATTGATGAAAAAGATTGACCTATACCTCATGAAATCGTTCTTTACCTCCCTGTTGGTTGTAACGATATCTTTCACTTTAATTATTATTATTATCAATGTCATTGAAGAGTTACGTGATTTTGTTGATCATGAAGTTCCGCTGGTAAAAATAGCAGAATATTATTTCTACTGGTGTGGGTGGGTACTCAAGTCGTTCCTGGCCATGTTTATTTTGATCGCTACCCTGTTTTCCGTGTCGATACTGGCTCGTCATAAAGAAGTTCTGGCTATGAAAGCATCCGGCTTGTCATTGTATCGTATGGCTTTGCCATATCTGGTAGTGACCTTGTTGCTGGCAGCGGGACACTTTTACTATAATGAATACATATACCCCCCAGCCAACAAACGACGCCTTGAAATTAAGCAATATACAATTGAAAAACACTCTCGGGCTTCTGATGCCCAAGTGTCAAATATCTACCGTCAGGTCCGCCCCGGCTACTTTTATACTATGAGCCGATTCAATGCCGACCGCATGGAAGGTCGTGACTTAAAAGTATATGTCACGGAAAATGACCGTATGGAGCGAGTTATCACCGCCCCTACGCTCGTGTATAGGGACCATAAGTGGCTTGCTCGCAACGGCTCTGAGCGTATTTTTTCTTCCGACTCCAGTGAAACATTCCGAGAATTCGATGTTCTCATCCTGTCCGATATCCGGGATAATCCGAAAGACCTCGCCAAACGTATAGGTAAGCCAGAGGATATGGGCATTGAAGAATTGAAAGGTTATATCAATCTGATGAAGCGTACTGGCGGACCCTACGCAAGGGAAGCTGTCGATCTTGGAATTAAATACTCTTTCCCTCTGGCATCATTTATAGTTGTTTTACTAAGCATTCCTTTTGCTTCCAATCCTCGCCGGGGTGGAATTGCTGTCTCAATCTCAGTAGGAGCTCTTATTTCTCTGTTTTATTTTGTATTGTTTCGTATCCTTCAGTCAGCGGGTTACAACGAAAAGATTCCAAGAGAGCTGGCCATCTGGGGTGTTAACGGGCTCTTCTTCATAGTAGGCGTTATTACCATGCTTAAAGCGAGGAAATAATGTCCCAAACAGGTCATGAACAGAACCGCAAACTCTGGAATAAAATCGATGATATTCACTACCGGCATCCGACTACCGGGTCAAGGAATTTCTGGAAGGATGGTGCCCTTTTAAATCACTCGAACTGGAAACGCTTAAGGATGTCTCGGGAAAACGACTACTGCATCTTTTTTGCCAATTTGGGATGGACAGTCTTGCCTGGGCAAGCCGGGAGCAGGATGTCGGAGGTTCAAACCGACTCACCCCGATTTTATTATCTGTCCTGTGCGGTATAAGGACAACGCATTCGTGACCTGCCTAGGAGACTTGCGGGTAAACTTTCAAAACTCGATCCATAGCGACCTACTTGGTTCGGTGAGATTACACGGATCACTCTGTGCACACGTCTATTAGTTAAGATCGAATAAAGAAGGCATATTGTCGATGATCAGAATCGTTCTCTTGGCAATCTTGGGATTGCACAGTTTCGTGGTGGCACAAGAAGCCCCACCCAATACGGAGATCGTTCCTTTTGCTTTGAATCCGTCCTACGCGATCTCGCAGTCCGCAAACCAGATGTCAGGAGAAATGACCAAGTATTTCCTCTGGAAATCCAGCAGCGAACATTCCGGTAGTGGCGAATTCGTTATAGTTGATTCGATTATGTCAACCAGCATACCACAGTTATGCGACTCGAACGCTGTGTCATACATAGTCACCCAAGGCCCTGACTCTGCGAGTCTGGTCGTCAAGGACTTTAACTCGTCAACCGCACCTGATACGATCATAACATACGTTGTCGAGGATCTAGACAAGAGGCGAAAATTCCCGCCCGGTCAGGACAGCGTTTGTAACATCACAGAATATCTTTTTTGTCTACCTGATTCCATACTATTCTGGAATGTTCCCTATCCCAAGGGCGGGATAATGGAAATCGGCAGAGTCTTATCAGATGGTTCATACGAAACCTCAGACCGATACAGCGCTGGCGGCGTTCCACGCCTCTCTGTGGATTTCTCAATGACCTTACACTGCACGGGCGGATCGATGGGATACTGGTTCATTGGGCAGTTTCACACAGATGTTATCGCCTACGATTTCTATACGGACACGAGTTATGTTATCCATCGTGTGAATGGAGACTGCCACTCGCCCCACATGTTAAGTAAAGACGATCAACTGTATTGTATCTGTCAGGAATCGTTTGACACGAGCAGTGTCTGTATCGTGGAAGACTCGATCCCGCGAGCGCTGTTCTCTGTGGAGTACCCGGTGTCGATTCTCGGATATGATGTTTATCAAGACTCAATTGTAATCAGAATAGAAAACTGCTGCGACAAAGACTATGGCATTCAGACTCATGTAATACATAGGTGACCCCATCCCTAGGGGCTTGTTGAAAAAGCCCCGTCAGCGTTACCATAAGGGCTGAGACAAACCCCGTCCCTGCGCGCGAGAGAGGACTAAAATTCCGCGTAGAGGGCGGCTTTACATCGCCCGTTCTCAAAATCGCACTCTCAACAAACTTGCACTTAGGATACTTTATCAACAAACCCCCTATAATGTGCAGATCCTTCTCGTGTCGCCAGCCTGGCAAGCCGGGAGCAGGATGTCGGAGGTTCAAACCGACTCACCCCGATTTTATTTGTCCCCTCTTAAACACAGAAGATTCAACAGATAGCTTTTTTCAAAGGGTTTAATACTGGTTTAGACGCTGGGCGT
>Ga0164318_10005554_pt1 | contig 12192 bp, 11 predicted proteins | sample GuaBasSedimGuay9_FD_113734 | JGI IMG/M metagenome (GOLD analysis project Ga0164318, IMG submission 113734) | Subseafloor sediment microbial communities from Guaymas Basin, Gulf of California, Mexico - Guay9, Core 4571-4, 0-3 cm | ecosystem: Environmental > Aquatic > Marine > Hydrothermal vents... | reverse complement strand
TTTGTAATTTTCCTTTTAAATGGTTTCTGCTTAATTTTTTAATTCTTTTCAGTAAATTTTTCTTATGTTCCACTGAAAAAAATGTTGCATTTGCATATTTGGTCATATCAGAAACGAATTTTCCTTTTTCAGGAATTTTTTTAAATGGTTTAAGTTCTATCTTTCCCATTCCATGACATATTCGACTTGATGGACAGACAATTACTGGTACATCGTATTTTTCACTTAAATCAAAAGCACTAACGATAAAATCTTTAGCTTCTTGAAGCGTTGAGGGCTCAATCCATGGCATAAAAGTATGGTAAGAGAACCATCGATTATCTTGTTCTGATTGAGAACTATAAGCACCGGCATCGGACGCCATAATTAATACCAGTCCACCTTTTACGCCAGTTTGAGCTATGGTATGTAATGCATCAGAAGCAACATTAAGTCCTACATGTTTCATGGTACATAAGGCGCGAATTCCTGCCCAACTTGCTCCAGCAGCACCTTCAAGCGCTACTGCTTCATTTACTGAATATTCGCTATAAAAATTGGGAATTTTTGGCCCGACCTTTGCAAGTATATCACCAATTTCTGAGGCAGGAGTACCTGGATAAGTCGATGAAAAACCCACACCAGCTTCAAGAACGGCTCTAGCCATAGCATGATTTCCTTCAAGTAATAAGATTCTACCAGGCTCATCAATTAATAAATCTTCAATAGCCATTTTTAGATCATCCATTTATTTATTAATAATAAGGGTTCGAGCCTCTCCCACTTCTAAGTTTGATGAGCTACATAGGTCACAATATTTAGAATCATATCTTAATACTCGTCCACAATCTTTACAAACTTTTCTTAATACAACCGGACATTTTCCGTCATTTTCAAATAAAACACAGTTGTCACAGCCGGCACAATCCTCAAAATACCGTCCAAGTCTCTCAATTCTCCCATAAAATAGGGTATTTAATGCAGGGATATACCTTTTTCCTGTGATTTTTCCAATCGACTGGCAACCTAATCCACAAGTCATAAGTAATAAAATATCTGCTTTTTCAATCTCGTCAGCTATTAATTTAGTGTCTCTTTTTGTAATACGTTCATCACAAGCAGAATCTATCATGAGAGTGGCCAAAATATTTTTACCTTTTCCTTGAAAATGTTCTGCCATTTCCTTTACTTGCTCAGATCCACCTGTTTGACAAATTGCTGCACATTCTGAGCAACCTATTATTACAACATTGTTAAAAGGTGCCATTTTCTCTTCAATTTCTTTAAGAGGCTTCTGTTCTGTAATCATCAATTTATTTTACCTCCAATTGCTGGAATTGTTTTAAAAAATAATAACAATTTAATTTCAGAATTTTTAAAATTACTCCTTTTCATTTATTTTTAATATTAATTGATAACTGATTTATTTATATATTTAAGAATTTTTAATTATATCTAAAATCCGAATTAAAAAGATAATAATAATATAATTTTAAATGGAACATTCTTTTGCATTCATTACTTTAATGCTTTTTTTATTTTAGAAAATATTAATCAAATTTAATTATTATTAAAAGATTTTCATAAGTATTTTATTGATATTAAAAAAAAATAAGCAATAAAATCCTTAAATATATCGTATATTTTCTAATTAGATTATTTATCAAGATTTATATTTATTCATGTTCTATATATTATTAAATAAAATACAAAAAAATAAACGAAGATTTTATAAATGATCGACGAGGAAGATGCGCGAAAAAAATTAATCGATGAATTATATGAGAAAAATTTATTACATGACCCAATTATTGCAGAAGCATTTGAAAAAGTTTCTATGAAAAATTTTTTTCCAAAAGAAGTTTGGGATTTTCTATATACAGACCGCCCTTTACCCTATTCTTTTAACCCTCAAAGACCTTGCGCAGCTCCACATATGAATGCAATATTTCTTCATTTAATAAATCTGGATATCAATAGTAAAATACTCCAAATTTCAAGCATGAGCGGTTATTTTGCTCAATTAATGGCTGAAATCTCATATAAAGGGAAAATTACTATTATAGAAGACCAAAAGGAAATTGTACGCATCACTAGAGATAACTTAAAAAAGAATAATAGTAAAAGAATTAAAGTTATAAATAATGACCCTATTGATGAAATATATGACCATCTTGATTCGGACAGAATAATATTCTGTGGAGCAATTTCAAATTCGTTATTAAGCGAAATTTCAGAACAAATTGGCGATGGAACAATAATATTGGCACCTGTTTTTAATTCAGCTTTGTTTCCCATAGACCAAGATCTAATTAGAGTAATTAAAGAAGATGGAGAAATTATCACGGAATCTTTTGGTAAAGTAAATTTTATTTTACTCGAATCTAAAAAAATGTTGCGTTGGGCTAAAAAGACACAAAAATTAATTTTTGAACAAATTGCAGATACATTAGAAGATTATTTTCAAGAAACTTATCCAAATCAAGAACCCATTTTAAGGCTAGGAGTAAATATTCCTGAATTTATTAAAAAAGAATTACTAGAAACTAATACATTATTAAGTAAAAAATATTTTAAAACAGTAATTTTGAATTGCCTAAATATTTTAAACGAAATCATTAGATATTTATATAAAAACAATATTGACGAAAATTTTGATTATACTCAAATATCAATTGATGATATGATTAAAGAACTGGAAAATGTGGGAATAATTAATCAATTTAATAAAAAGAATCTTGAAATAATTTTAGATACAAATCAGACTTTGGCTTATGACCCAGAAAATCAGCCAAATTTTGAAAATATAGCTCGAACTACATTAAACCAACTTATTTGGTTTATTGAATATATTTTCAAATAAATTTTAATTTTTTATTTCTACCCTAATAATTTTAAAAAGAATTTTTTTACATTAGGTTTTTTTTATAGTCAATATTTAGAAGTTATTGAATTCAATAAGTTTAACAAATTTTTGTGTATTAACCCATTGGAAGCAATAATATTATTTATATTCCTATCCAATGGAATATTATCACCCTTCAAATTAGTTATTATTCCTCCTGCTTCTTTTACAAGCAACATTCCAGCAGCGACATCCCAAATATTTGTCCCCAAACTAAAAAAGGCGGATATCCGGCCAGATGCTACATAACACATCTCTAACGCTGCGCTCCCAAAATGGCGAAGTTTCTGCTTTAATAACTTAAATTTGAGAAATATCTTGGCGATCTGACGAATTTGTCCTTCATCTCGACTATTTGAAAAAGCAATAATCGCGTTTTTTAAAGAATTTTCGGATGAAACTTTTAATTTTTTATTATTAAGAAAAGCACCTTTATTTTTAACAGCATAGAATAGTTCGTTTTGAGGAGGAAAATATACAACTGAAAGAAGAGGATCTGTTTTTTTACATAATGCAATTGAAATACAAAAAAATGGGTAATGAATTGAATAATTAGTAGTTCCGTCTAATGGGTCAATATACCAAATATATTCGCTTTTTCCTTCAGTAAAACCTTTTTCTTCGCCTAAAATCGAATGCTCCGGAAATTTCTCTTTAATTGCATTACGTATTAATTTTTCACTTTCAATATCGGCGAGTGAAACAATACTACTATCTTTTTTATAATGAATATTTAAATCTTCATTAGAATTATAATAGTCCATTAACAATTTTCCTGCATTTCTGGCAATTTTAAAAGTAAAATTCAAGTATTCATTCAAAATTATTCATCATTTTTTATTTAAATTTATAATATCTAATTTATCTGAAAATTTATTAAATAAATCATCAGATATTTCAAGTCCTGTTAAAAACATTTTTGCAAAGAGTTCTTTATTTTCAGAATTTTCAAGAGCCCATTTAATCAGTAAATTTGAAAATTTATCTAAATCTGATATCAATAAATCTCTAATTAAAATTTGATTTGCAAAACTTTTTTTTATATTTCTTTGTTTCCACTTATCTTGATATCTTTTGAGCGACTTTTTCGAATAATCGTCATCTTCAATAGCTATCACGGCAGTTTCTCCAGCAAATTTTCCGGTTATAAATGCATAATGAATTCCTGCTCCAATCATTGGTAATACAAACCTTGATGCATCTCCTACTGACAGTATACCGCTACCGTATGTCTTTCCTTTAATACCCGCTAATGGAACAGGATAACTTAGTTTCCAAATAATTTTGGGTTTATAAAATTTTTGTTTTATAAAATCTTGTGCCATAAATTTTTCTAAATAATTTATAGGATTTTCTTTTTTTGACCCCCACATTCCTATTCCGATGTTTGCTTTTCCATCACTCATAGGGAAAATCCATACATAACAATCAGGAGCAAATTTATTCGAAAAAATTAACTGGTCTAATTTAGAATTTTCAATATAACCTTTAACAATTGCCGCTGAACATATTGCATAATCACTTTTTTTCCATTGTTTTCGTAGTCCAGCATCAATTACTATTTTTGATCCAACTCCATCCGCAGCAATGACAATTTTAGACCTAATTTCTTTTAATTTACCATTCTTATCTCTTACTTTAACTCCAGAAACATTTCCATTTTTAATTAAGACTTTGTTTACAGTAGTTTCAGTTTCTATTATTGCTCCTGCGTCAAGAGCTCTCTCTCTTATATGCTGGTCAAAAGTTTTCCGGTCCACAACATAATCAAAATAATTTGGTTCATTAGTATGATCTTTATAATTTATTGTCAATTCTTTTCCTGTAGAAGATCTTAAGGAAAATCCATTAATTATACCTTCAGCATATTTTTTAGAAAGTTTGAACTCTTTTATACACATATGCGGGACGCCGCCACCACATGGTTTACGCCAAGGAAGCTTATTTTTTCAAACATTATTATTTTTAACCCAGCTTCAGCAATTATTTTAGCAGCAGTCGACCCTGCCAAACCTGCACCAGAAATTATTACATCATACATCATTTAAACATTAAATATAACTTGTAGGAATATAATTTAGCTAATTTTTATCTAAATATAAATATTTTTAGAATCCTCAAAATGAGATTTTTAACCGCACAAATTAGTTAATTTATTCATTATTATAAATAGAATATATTAGAAATCAACTATTTTATTCCGGTTTTATGATTTTATTAATATAGAAAGTATAATTAATAAAAAAGTTGGTTAAAAGACTTTACATATAAAATTTCTCAGCTTTTCCCCAAATATTCATTAAGATACTTCCAAATATTTCAATTTGATAGGGGTCTTTTACCATAATTCCAACAGGTTGACCAGTAGAATCTCTTGGTGCTACAAGCATTTCCTCTTGATCTCTAATTATTCCCCATAAACCTTTCTGTTTGTTATTTCTTATGGTAATATTTGGTCTTTTAAAGGAATTATAAATAGATTTATGATTTGGATTATTTATATTAATTGAGGAAATAATACGAATTTGAGTAGATGGCTTAATATTTTCAATATTTAAGATTTTAGGTAGTAAATCAAAATTTGGTAGACTTAAAATCAAATTATGTTTTAATCTATTAATGATGTCAGAAATTTTTTCATAAACTTGCGATTCGCCCTTGCAAATATTTGGTAAATATTTTGAAATAATTCCAGACTCTGCCTCCTCTAATTTTTTCTTATAATCGGTAATATTAGTATTAATTTTTTCTATTTTAACCTTTAAATCAAGAATTTGGTTTTCCAAATTAGTTATATTGTTTTCTTTATCAGTTATTACCATTAATAAGCTTTTTCTTTTGTCCTCTAATGACTTAATTTTTAAATTCAGTTCATCGATTTCAGAATTCTTATCCTTAAATATTTTTTCTAGTTTTTTAAATTCTAATTCTAATTTTTGCGAGTCAGAAGTCGTCCGCTCTAAAGATTTTAACAAGTCTTCTTTTTCTGAGTTCAATTTCTCTAATTCCAAATTAATTGTAGTAATTTCAGCATTTCTTTTTCTTACTTCATTTCTTAATTGCTCATTTTTCTCTTTTAATTCATTTATGAATGTATTTTTATTTTTAATAATTGAATTTAAATCATGAATATTATTTATATGATCTTCAATTTTTAAATTTAAATTAGTAATCTCTGCCTTTAATACCCCAACTTTTGTAATTTCACTTTTTAACTTTTTATTTTCTTCCATAAAATTTTCGATTTGTTTTAAAACTTTTTCTTTTTCGTATATAGCTTGCTCTTCGCTTAGAATAAGATCATTCTTCTCCTTGTCGATTTCTTTTACTTGGTTTTCAAGTTCATTTATCTCTTCCATTAACCTATTAACCTCTCGCTTATTTTTTTCCTCTTGATCCTTTAATTTAACTTGTAATTTCTCAATTTGTTTGTCCTTTTTTATTATTTTTTTTTCTAATTTTTCCATTTTTATAACCTTGAAAAATGTTAATGTATTCCCAGATTCAATATATTTGCAAGATAAAAATATAAAGATTGGTAAAGAATTAAAGTACCTGTAATAGATGCATCTAACTTCTAAAAATTTTAGGATAAAAAATTTGATAATCTAAATTACTGCTAAATAAAAGTAAAAATGTGAAGTTATAATGAGATTATTTGGTCAATTGGGTAACCTATTCTTTTTGCGGTTAGCTCACATGCAATTGGAGACATATCAATTCCTATAAAATGTCTTTTTAATTTATATGCTACTGCAATAGTTGTCCCGCTCCCACAAAACGCATCTAAAATTAAATCATTCTTATTTGAAGATACTTTAATAATTCTTTTTAATAATACTTCAGGCTTTTGAGTTGGATAACCCAGCCATTCCTTGTGATAACTTGTTAATTTTGTAAAATCAGCCCACCAGTCATTAATTGGAGTTCCCTTTTGTAAATCTAATTTTTTACCCCCAGATGTTAAACTATGTCGCGGGACATGTTTTTTAGTCCAATTACCAAATGATCTATACTCAACATTGAATTTCCAATCAGCCCCTTTTGTATAACGAAAAATTGTGTCATGTTTTCTAGGAAAATCCTTTTTTGGAATACCTCCTCCTGAATATGCCCAAATTATTTCATTTCTAAATTGTTTTACGCCAAAAATATTATCTAATAATATTCTAATATGACTATTAGAACGATAATCACAATGATGATAAAAAGTGCCATCTTTTTTTAATATTCTATGCAATTCTTTAATTCTAGGTGTAATCCATTTTATATACTGACTGATCCCTCCAGCCCATTTATCCTTAAAAGATATCGATTCATTATGACTTTTATTTTTGCTTATAAATTCTTTATTAGTAAAAAAAGGCGGGTCTATATATATTAAATCGATTGATTCATCAGGTATCTTTTTCAAAACATCTAAATTATCTCCACAATAAATTTTATCCATCAACATTAAAAAATTTTCTCTCCAATTAATTTGTTTAAAAATTTGATTACAGTACCATGATTTTATCTCTTAATTTTTTAATAAAAACATAAGTAAATAACTTTTAAGTTTTCATAAATTCCGTTGCTGATGTCGAGTTTCATCATTTTTGAATTTTTAATTGCTCCTACTAATCACCTACTAATATATAATGTTATTTATTAAGAATTTTTTTAATTATAACTTTAGAATATTTGATCAATTTTCTAATAAAGAATTTTAATTATAAAATCTCCTTTTTTAACTCCCACAAAATCGGCTAAAGGTTTACATTTAAGTTTTAAAATTAAGACTATTATTTTATTTTTTAAATTATCTTGATATTTAATTATAGTTTCAAAATTATTTTGACCTTTTGAGATAATTATATCAGATTCTTCCAAGGCGAATTTAAATTCAGAAGTTAAATTATTATATAAAAAGCCCAAGCAGAAACGATTTGCTTGGATAATTTTAACATTTTTAATTTTTGATAAATTGATGGATAAAGCGTCTTCAATAGTGGCATCATTTACTAATGGTCCACTTCTAACGACTACATTTATTTTATTGTTATAATTGGATAAATTTTCAATTAAAAGTTTATCACAGACAATTTCTCCAGCGTTATCAACAATGTATAAAATATTTTTATCTCCATTTTTAATTAAATCATAGAATTTACGAGAATCATCGATAGTTGGCTTAGATTTTAGGATATCATTCATTTGTTCTTTTAAATTTTCTACAGATAATTCAAATTCATAATTTCCTGTTGCGAAATCAATAACATTTCCAAAAATAGTTAAAAGTAATGTTTTATAAAATTTTTCAAAAGGATCTGAGATTGAAGCAATTAATTTTACCATATATGGTTCTAAGCTTAATATTATTTCATTACTTTCTTTTTTTTCTTTTTTATATGGGTCCTTGATACCTGTTAATTCCTCAACTTTTTCAATAATTTTACTGGAGAGTTCCGTGGTGAAGCTATCTTGTGAAATATCTGAAAGAATTTTGAGAGATTCTTTAATAATTTCAATTTGCTTCAAATTATCTTTAGTAGACCTTATTGCTAGTTCGTAAGCAATTTTCATAAGACATGTGCCGCACGATGGTTTAATCCAATTCTTTTTATTGAAATGCTTGTTATTTGTTTGTGTCAAATTAGTTTCAACTCAAATTATTTGTAAAAAAATTCAATTTTAAAGAAAGTATTTTTATTTTGATATTTAATATTGTTTTATAATATCTTTAATTTAATAATAGAAGAATAGAAAATGTCCAATGAAGTCATTGAATTTCTCAAGAGTAATATTTTAGAATTGGAAATGGACTCTTCAATTGAAAATGCAAATACTATTTTAAATTCAAATGGTAAAATACCGATAAATGATGTAGTTAAAGCTATTTCGGGTAGTTTAGAAGAAGTTGGTAAAAAGTTTCAGAATGGTGAATGGTATTTAACAGAATTGGTTTACGCAGCAGAAATAGCAAAAGAAGTATTAAAAATATTAGCTCCTTTACTGGAAAAATCGAGTACTGAAACACACGGAACAATAGTAATTGGGACAGTTGCAGGCGATTTGCATGATTTAGGTAAAAATATTTTTTGTAATTATGCAAAAAGTGCTGGATTTAAGGTAATTGATCTAGGGACAGATGTTTCAGTTAATAATTTTATAGATGCAATAAAAGAAAATAATGCCCATATTCTTGGAATGTCATGTCTCCTAACTGCTACAGATAATCAATTGGGGGAAGTTATTAATGAACTCAAAAGGCAAAAATTAAGAGATAAAGTTAAAGTTATAATTGGTGGTGCAGCAATCACAGAAGAATTTGCAAGAAGTATTGGAGCTGATGCTTTTGCACCTGATGCAATTACAGGAATCGACATAATAAAAAAGTGGGCTGAGTTTTTTCTACCTGATTTGACAAAATAATTAAAAAAAATTATATCTAGTTTTTTATTAAAAATAAAAAGAGGGTCTTTTTACATTTGCATATTTTCAAATAAAATAGCTTGTCCATTTCCAAATCCAGCACATAATGTAAATAAACCCAGTCGTTTGTGGTTATGTATTAATTCCCATATTAATTCTACCGCCCAAGCAACTCCTGATGCACCAATTGGATGTCCTCCAGCGATAGCTCCACCACTTGTATTTAATCGTTCATCAGTAAGCGCATTACCACCTAGTTCATGCATCACTACAAAAGGTACACTAGCAAAAGCTTCATTAATGTGGATTAGGTCCAGATCGTCTAGACCAATACCTTCTCTTTTGAAAACTTTTCTCGAAGCAGGTATTGGGCCGGTCAGTACTATTCGGGGGTCAGAAGCTGCATTTGAAATTGTAATAATCCTTACCAATGGTTTAATTCCTAATTGTTCTGCCCGTTCCTCAGTCATTAAGACCATTGCAGCCCCACCATCAGAAATAGCAGATGAATTTCCGGCGTGTATAACACCGCCTGATTTAAATCTTGGCTTTAAAGATTTCATTTTCTGCATAGCTCGTTCTGGGTCGTCTAAATAAATAGCTCGAGGTGTTTCGTCCACAGTAAATGTTTCGCGTATAAATTTTTTAGTTTCAGGATCACGAATTTTTTTACCATTTTCATCTCTTTTAATGTGTGTTATTGGCATCATTCTGGGTTCATATTTTTCTTTTTGTCGTTGAATTTTGATCATATTTCTATGACTTCTAGCTGCAAATTCATCAAGATCATCTCGCTTTAAATTCCACATCCCGGCAATCTTTTCTCCAGCTGGTCCAAGTCCAAGAGTTCTTTTCATAAATAATTTTTCAAGCAAAGTTTGATGCTTGTGTCCATCTTTTGTAAATGCTTGTATGCTACTACCTAACGGAAAAATGGAAAGTAATTCCTGCCCACCTGCAATCCCAATATCTCCTTGACCTAATGCAAGCATATTATTAATATATTGAATTGCAGAAGTCCCAGCATTACAATACGAATCAACTGTCACACCAAAAACTTGAAAAAATTCAGATTCATCTTTATCTGGATCTTGCATTATAGCACTAATTCTTGCTAAATCTCCGGATTGAGCGCCATATTGCCCAGAACATCCATAAGCTATAGCCTCAATATCTTTCGGAGAGATCTGATTTTTTGATTTTTCTAAAACATCAGCCCAAATATTTCCGAGAATTTGCCCTCCGAAATCTTGTGGTGATGCATAATAGTGGATCCCTTTTTTAAGACCCGCCTTCCACCCGGATTTACCCATCGGGGCTCTCTTGGCGGAAACTACTACAACACTATTTACTTTTTTATTACTCATTTAAACCAACCATTCATTTACTAATTTATTGTCATTTAAATAGAAAAAATACATAAAAATATTACTAATTTTCGAGTTTTAATTCGATTCATATTATTATTTGAAATCATTTCAATGTTAAATTTAATAATATAAGAGATTAATAAAAAAACTGAATAAAACTAAAAATTGTCTAATATACGTTTTTTCTATTCATTATTTAAACAATAAAACTAATTATTGCCAAATATTATACAAAAAAATGAGAATAAAAAGATAAAAATGATATTTATCAATAATGTTCATTAAAAAATTAAAAAATAAATAAACCCATTAGAAATAAATTTTAAAAATAAAAAATATAATCTAATGAAATTAGTTAATAACGTTCATTATTTTCAAAATAGAAATAGATTCTAATTAAGAAGCAAGGTTTAAGTTATGAGTAAATCGGAAACTCTAAATGATGAATTAAGAAAATATATGCGAATTTTAGATATGAGGAAGGTGAAAGTTAGAGGCTGCGCAATAGTAGACTCAGATGGACTAATAATTGCCTCAAAAATAAAAGGAACAGAAAATGAAATGGCAGTAGGGGCAGTTACTAGTGTTCTTTCAAGTTTAAGTGAACGGATTAAAGAAGAATTCAATTCAGGATTATTTCGAAATGCAATGATCGAAACTAATGAACTTTTATTGATTTTTACGGGGATAGGCAATATAGCAATTTTAACAACTATTGCTGAAGTTGGAGCTGAAACAGATAATATAAAACCATATGCAAAAATTTTTGCAAATAAAATTAATAATATACTCACAGGTAAAGTAGAAATTAAAAAAGCTGCACCAAGTACCGTTGAAATAGATAAAAAGAAAAAAGTAGTCCACAAATTTATAAGCAAAGGTCTCATTTTAGGTGATTATGCTGTAGGTAAAACCTCAATTTTAACTCGATTTACCCAATACAAGTTTACAGCTGAATATAAACAATCACTTGGAATTTCAGTTGTTAAAAAGGAATATTTTCTTAACAATTATAAAAATGAATGGACTGAAGTAGACTTGGTTTTGTGGGACTTGGCGGCACAAATTAGAGATATGCATGTAAGGCATGATTATTATGCTGGAGCAGATTTTGTTTTGATATTATTTGATGTAACTAGGCCTGAAACAATGGACACAGCATTAAATTGGTATAGAGATTGCTATAAAACTCTTTCGCAAGATTCAAAGAGTAAAAGAGAGCCAGTGTTTATTTTAGTAGGAAACAAGATTGATTTACCAAGAAAAGTTGAGAGATCTGAAGGAGAAACGATGGCTAAAAGCATTGGAATTCCTTATATTGAAACAAGTGCAAAAACTGCTGAAAATGTTGAAGATGCATTCAAAACAGTAATTTCTAAATTTGTAAATAAAGTAACTTAATCATGTCATATTTATAAATATGATTTTAATTGTTATTTTAAAGTTTCAAAAACTCATTTTTACTTATTAATACCGATATTTTCAAAATAAGTTAATAAATAATTATTTTAATTGTATAAAATT
>Ga0164318_10005553_pt1 | contig 12195 bp, 12 predicted proteins | sample GuaBasSedimGuay9_FD_113734 | JGI IMG/M metagenome (GOLD analysis project Ga0164318, IMG submission 113734) | Subseafloor sediment microbial communities from Guaymas Basin, Gulf of California, Mexico - Guay9, Core 4571-4, 0-3 cm | ecosystem: Environmental > Aquatic > Marine > Hydrothermal vents... | reverse complement strand
TGGAGGTATTGTGGTTTGATTTTAATTAATTATCTTCTGTTCCCATACAAACTTTTTCCCCTGGCATCTATGCCAACAAACACAGGCATCCTGTCAAGCTCCAGTTTGTATATCGCCTCGGGTCCGAGGTCGGCAAGCGCCACCACCTCCATTGATACGATGCTCTTGGATAATAGAGCCGCTGTGCCTCCCGTCGCAGAGAAATAGACGGCGCCATATTTCACCATTGCGTCAATGACATATTGCGAGCGCTCGCCCTTGCCTATCGTGCCAGAGAGACCGTGCTTGAGCAAAGCAGGTGTGAAGGCATCCATCCTTGAGGAGGTGGTGGGTCCGGCGGAGTTACACACATAGCCCGGCTTTGGCGGGCAGGGACCCATATAGTATATGACCTGCCCCTTGAGGGGGATAGGTGGTTTGTCACCCTTTGCGATGAGTTCGTTTAGCACCTTATGAGCGGTGTCTCGGGCGGTATAGACGATGCCAGAGAGGAGAACAAAATCGCCTGCAGAAAGCGAATCTATGGTTTTCCTAGTGAGGGGTGTCTTAATTGACTTCGCTTCGTCCATCGCCTTCAATTATAACTCCAAGATATAACGATTTATAAGGATTATAACAATATATTCTAAGAACATTATTTAATCATGTTTAATATTATCCTTTATGGGTTATATAAGGGAATCTACCTTACGAGAATAATAGTTCTGGTTGAGGTGGAGGTATTGGACTCCAGGCGGCAGAAATAGACGCCGTTTGAAACCATAGCACCGCTGTCGGATATGCCGTTCCAGGTGACATTGTGGTCACCCACTCCGACAACTGCATCCTCCAGCAGGCGCACCAGTTTACCGCTCACATCATAGATGGCTATCCTCACATTCTGGCTCTCGCCCTCAACCGAATACTCTATGGTGACCATCTCTGAGAATGGGTTAGGGTATGAGTTCACAAGGGTTGCTTTTGCCTCCTCAGTCTCTGTGCTCTTGGGGTAAATGGTGGTCTGGTCTGATACTACGACTGTATCAGATATCAAGCCCTCAATTCTGTATGTAATGCTCTCGGTCTCATCTATTATGGGGTCCTTATATGAGTTCTTGCCAGAAGGAATTTCTGTTAAGATTGTGAATTCGTCCTCATCGTAGAGTTTACGCTTGAGCGTCCATTTTTCTATTGATTGTATATTCCTCCATTTGAGTGTCACAAATCTGCCACTCTGAGACGCCTTCAGAGAGGGGTCCTGATAGGTGAAGGGGCTGGAGATGCCATTGTGGAGTGGACCACCGCTCTCCATAGCCCACGGGCTTGCCACATAGACCACATCAAGGTCGTAGAGATAAAGCCCACCCTGCTCGTTTACAATGATGAATTCAGCGTAGCCGTCGCTGTCTATGTCGCCATAGGCAGGTGTGGATGAGTAAGTGCCCTCAGGTGCATTTCTGGGGAATCCCTCAACCATACTACCATCGTAGTTTAGAGCGACCTCTTCACCCTGATATGAGATGCCAAAGACCTCCAGTTCGCTGTCCATATCTATATTTACAAGGACTGGCGAGCTCAAGAATCCGCCCTTTCTGGAGGTGTATGAACCGACCTCTAATCCATCCACACTATATAGTTTTATTGAGCCGGTCTCTGCCTGTGGGATGCCCGTGGTCACTGCTATCTCATAGACACCATCGCTGTTCATATCACCAACTGCTGGCGTGGTTATGGCACCATGGGTGATTATCCCGTCGCTTATGTCAACGGGGAAGTGGGGAAGTGAGGTGCCGTCATCGTCTATGCCATATAGGGTGCCGTCCACGGAGCAGATGAATACCTCAAGTTTTAAGTCCCTGTCAACATCGGCGAGGGAGAAACCACCCATAAACTCGGTGGTTGTTCTGTATGACCACTCAGATAGGGAGGGGTCTTCCACACCTACAGCATATATCGTGCCATCGGTTGAGGCGAAAATAATCTCGGGGATACCGTCTGCGTCTATGTCCGATACCGCCACATCCGAGGTTATAGACCGGTTAGATACAATGGTCTTTGTAATATGGTTTCTAATATCTATCAGCAGGAGACCGCTCTCCGGCTGTGGTTGAACGATGAAGGTGTAATTGTCATCAATATATGCGGATGGAGAGGAGGTGGGCTGTCTGCCCGTCAGTTCATACCTCTCTCCACCAGCGGGAGACATATTATAGGGAAATAAGTAAAGCACGCCTTCATCGGTTGTCCATACTACATCTTTCTGGTTGTCGTCGTTTGTATCTAACAGAAGAGGGGTTAGCGTCTCACCGGAGGTCTCTATATCTAACGACTTGTATTTAACCCTGTTGAAGCCGGCTCTGTCCTGCAATAGGATATGTAATCCATTATCCCAGGAGCATATAACTATATCAGTAAATCCGTTATCGTCTATGTCTGTTACAATTGGTGATGAGAGTAGCACACTTCCGACCTCCACGGGAAAGCCGGGATGCACGCTCATACCCATAGATAAGACCGCTGATGGCAATGCTAAGAATATTAACCACCTCATAGCGAAACTATTATAACAGAATAGGAGTTCTCAGTATATAAAAAATCAGAAACTGCCTTTAAGTAAACTCCCTATTATCATCTGACGGTTTTCCTTTATTGATGTATCAGGGTTATCGTAACTGGGGTCCCACATTGAATATCCGTAATACGATATAAGTTCAATATTATCACTTATTGTCAGGTTGAACGAAGGCGTGAAGGTATGGTGGAAGTTCACATCTTCATTAATATACGTCGTAACATCGTCAACTGCGGAGGTGTGCGGATAGATGAGTTCCCATAGAAATGAAATTGAACTACTCTTATTCAGCAAGTATTCAGCACCCGCAAATAGCGAGATATCCATCGTTGAATCTTTATTTATACCGAAAGTGTCGCTCTTGTTAAACTTGAAGTAATTCAACTTCATCCCGCCAATAATATTCACAAATAGAGGAATAGTAACCTCAGGATATATTGTTATCCACTTTCCACCGGTTATCAAGCCCTCGCTTCTTTCCTCATCCTTATAATTATGGAAGGCGAACAGGTTGTAGATGGTAATCCCGTTTGACAGAGGCAGGAACAGTTCTGTTCCGATGTGTATGGTGGATAGGAAGCCCTTTGAGTAGTATGGACCATCATTGGGCAGTTCACCGTCTCTTCTCATAACCGCATGCCAGTATTTGGGCATATTACTTGCGAAGCGGTTCATAAATAATGTGTATAGGTCACTGGTTGAATTGTCTGTAAAGAAGGTCATTGTAAGCATATTAGAGAAGTTCACTGTTGTGCCAACTATTGTCTTGTCATTGTCTTCTATGCCAAATGCGGAACTTATCCCCACAGAGCCAATCGCAAAGTCGGTTACGGTTCCATAGGGGTGGTAGTAGGCAATGTTTGATGGTGAATACAATCTTGAATGGTAGGCATTATACCATCCGGAATGCCCCATCCTCCACTCCATCAGACCAATGCTGGTAATCTTTGACACAGGAAGGTCTGTTAGGGCTACATAGGCGCTGGCAAGTCCGGCCCCAAGGTTGCCGACCCCAGCAATATTGTGCTCCTGTGAGTAGATGCCTCTCCACCTGTTAGGAAAGTCACTCTTAGCAGTGTTGCTCATAAGCACTCTGTCAAATCTTATTGTTGAGATAAGACCAACATCTTCTGTGGTTGACAGTGTGAACTGGATATCAAGGGCACCGTCCCAATAAAACTTTTGGTCACCGTCACCACTAACGGAGCCACTCTCTAGACCACCGCCTTTAGTATTATCAAACTGAACAAGACCATACAATGCTCCATTGACATCAAGTTCGGCGGTGAATATTTGGAGCGGGATTAAAAGAAGGACAGAGATTATCAGGATATTATTACATCTCATAATGCACCTCTGTAATTTTTTATACTTATCCATAGGTAAGGTGGAGTTATTTTAATATAATACAATAGTCAATGCAACTAACTACAATTATGATATGGAGAAGAAATATATAGAGAAGATTGTTGAGACATTGATAGATGAGTATGGTGCTCTTGAGAGGGAAAATCTTGCCGACCCTTTGGATGAGTTAATAAGAACCATAACAAGCCAGAATACCACAGACCGGTTGTCTGACAAGGTATTTAAGTCCCTGAAGGAGAGATTCCCCCGCTGGGATATGCTTCTCGCCAGTGATGGAATTAAGGATGAGGTTGAGGAGGTAATCAGACCAGCGGGTCTTGCTCCTACAAAGGCAGAGAGAATAATTGGTATTATCAGAACAATTAGGGAGCGGGAGGGTAGTATTACACTTGACCGGCTGAGAGAGATGCCCGATGATGAGGTGGTATCATATCTTATTAGCATGAAAGGTGTGGGTTTAAAGACCGCCTACTGTGTTCTCGCATTCTCGCTGAGCAGGGATGTCTCACCAGTGGATACTCACATACACAGGGTCTCAACAAGAATTGGCATTATCCCAGATGATACCACAAGGGAGAAGGCACATTATATTCTCAATGATATGTTGCCCGAAGGCAGGAGATACCTCGCCCACCTTGCTATGATAAAGCACGGCAGGATTGTCTGCAAAGCAAGAAAGCCACAGTGTTCAGATTGTTGTGTAAAAATCCATTGTGATTACTATAATTCAGGCAGGTTTGATAGTTAGCAATAAGTAGTTTTGATTATCTCAACCAGGTAGATATTCCGAACATTCAGGGTTTCATAGTGTTCGTCTAATAACAAAAGTATTGTTGAGTATTAGTTATTTATTAGTATATTCAATAGAATTTATTGTATAATTAATGCTGTTCATTAAGTTATAATTATAATAGTTTGTATGCCTCCGTAGCTCAGGTGGTTAGAGCGGCTGATTTGTAATCAGCAGGTCGTGGGTTCGAATCCTACCGGGGGCTTTTTATAATATCTTTCATTGCTGTTATGGGACATAACACTGAAGAGATACTCACAGTTAAGAACCTCACCAAGAGTTTCGGTGGTCTGGATGCCTTGAAAGACCTTGAGCTTTCAGTTGAGAGGGGGCAGATAGTAAGTTTGATAGGTCCAAATGGTGCAGGTAAGACCACCCTGTTCAATGTGATTACCGGCATATATGAGCCCACGGAAGGCGAGATATACTTCAGAGGCAAGCCCATATCCAGAAAGAGAAGAAGACCTTTATGGTTCATTCCCCTCATCGTTGCTACTATGGTCCTCATTCCTGTGGTTGCCTACATGTTCGCCAGGGCGGGCTTTGGGTGGCTAGCCACAACTGGGATCACCTTGTTCTTCGTGGGGGCAGTAAGTGTTCTCGGCTGGGTGATGATGCCAAAGGGGTCGCTCTCGCCCGACAGGGTTTCATATCTTGGCATATCACGCACTTTTCAGAATATACGGCTTTTCAACCAGATGAGTGTTCTGGAGAATGTGCTTATGGGTATGTATACGAAGACCCGCTCGGGATTTTGGGATGCGCTTTTCAACACAAGAGGAAAGGTTAAAGAAGATAGACAAGCGATTAAGGAGGCGATAAAGATACTCAAATTTGTGGGCATCAAAGGGGATTACAATAGTGAGGCGAGCAGTTTACCATACGGCGAGCAGAGGCGACTGGAGATTGCAAGGGCACTGGCGTCAAAGCCCGACTTAATTCTGCTTGACGAGCCCGCTGCTGGCATGAACCCGGTGGAGACCAAGGACCTGATGGAACTGATAGGAAGAATACGGGACAGTGGTATCACGGTGTTTCTGATTGAGCACGATATGAAAGTGGTGATGGGTATAAGCGACAAGGTATCTGTGCTTGATTATGGCAGGAAGATAGCAGAGGGCACGCCGGAGGAGGTGCAGAACGACCCAAGGGTGATAGAGGCATATCTGGGGAGGGGAGGGGAGTGATGGGGTGTAATTTTTTAACCAATTTTATAGTATTGAGGGAGAATTTTTTTAAGAATTTTCTATTTTTAATCTATAGCCGTTTTAACAATTATCACATTTCTTCAAATTATAAACACATAAAAAATATTCATTCCTGCATATGGGTATATGATTTAGATGGTAATGTAGATGATAAGATAGAACTTAATAACTTGGAAACTCGTAGTTATGTATGGGGATTATCAAGGGGTAGGGAGAACATCTCCGGGTATAATGAATCACTATATGCTGTTATATCTGATAGCGATTATTATGGTATCGGTATCATCTATGAGATTGAGGTTGGGGATTATAATACCGCAATCAATTCTTCATCAGTAGGCGAGATTAAGGCACTGTTTCACTGATTAAATAATGCTTCTTTGATTATTATCTTAACAGTGTTTTTTATTGGGACAGGTGGAAGGCAAAAACGCCTGTTCCCTTCTTAATACTCAAATATTTTGTAATGTCATTCTGAACTAAGTGGAGTGAAGAATCTCTAACCTTTACGCTGAATTGATTACAAGTAAGAGGGATTAGCATGATTATTGAGGGTTTTATTGGGATTGATATTAGTTGCTACTTTAAGAATGGCAGATAGTCATTGTAGTTATGGGAATGCAGACGCTACATTAAGCACAGAATTTGATAAATCAAACACAATTCGCTAATAAAGCACTATCTTGAGGTTGACAATGAATTTACTTATAATGGCAAACCTATTAACAATTTATATCTGGAGGTAAGGTATGTTCAGGTCTATACCACTTCTGTTAGTAATTCTCGCACTTTGTATAAATGTTGCTCTGTCGGCGCAGGCGCCCGATATAACCCTTAAGGACATCAACAACAAGTCGGTCACTCTATCAGACCTCTATTCAGAGAATGTGGTCCTCATTGAGTTCTGGTCCACCACCTGCGAGCCCTGCAAGAAGCAACTTCCAAAGATGCAGGCACTGCTGGATAAGTATGGTGATAAGGGTTTAGTGGTGGTCTCAATAGCCACTGACTCCGCCCGTATGATGAGCAAGGTCAAGCCCTATGTGAACGGCAACCGCTATACATTCATAACCCTGCATGACCCCGACCAGAAGGCATGGAAGGCGTTCCACGCCCCCGCTGAGCCATATACAATCGTAGTTGATAAAGGCGGTGAGGTTGCCTATGTTCACATCGGTTATAACCCGGGTGATGAATACGAGATGGAGAGTGTTGTCGTAAATCTTCTGGGCATTGAAGGAACCTGGAAGAAGTTAACCGATTGAGAGGTGGCAGATGAGTGATAAGATGATAATAATTATACTTATTTCTTTGCTCTGTATCTCCTCCAACCTAATATTAGCATTTGGTGACTACCAGTTCAGTATGTCGGGCAACAATAAGTTCCAGTATCTTCTGGTAGATGAAGAAGGTGAGAACAAGGGCAAGCAGTATATAAGTGACCGTTTGGAGGTGAGTGTCCTGTGGGGTCCCTTTGAGGTTGGAACCGTGGTGAACATTGACTATCCAAGGTGGGTCAGGTTCATCGGTGAGGAGGAAGACAGGGCGGAGATGAGCCAGTTGTATCTTACATACACATCAGAGAAACTTGATGCTACCGGAGGAACGATAATCAAGAGTATGGGTCGTGGTATGACCCTGCATGCTACAGAGGATTTGAGCATTGACCTGGAGCACTATCTCAAGGGCGCCGGCGTCTCATTCAGACCGGTTGAATATCTGGAGATAACAGGTCTTGGTGGCAAGGGCGAGTGGCGCTATAGTGGGCAGGAGGACAGGGTCATCGCCGGCGAGGTGGAGGTAAGCCCGCTGGGTATGACCTCCACGAGCATACAGCCCTTCGTTGACTTCAGTATGTCCCATATCAATATCCCCATAGACCCCGAATCAGATATAGTGTATGACCAGCGTTATATATTGCTTGGTGGCGGTGCCTATCTACCATTCTGTGAAGGTGAGTTCTACTATGCTAGAAGGGATATGGTTAAATCTGCTAGTCCAGGAGAACCCAAGACAAAGGGCGAGGCGATATATCTTACCGCCAACGGAACCATATCAAGGTTTGCAAGTGTAGAATTTGAATATAAAAGATATGATAATTATTGTGATTTCGTTTCACATTTCATTACACCCCCGAATGCAACCATTTTCGGTGATTCAATCAATGAGGGAAATAACGAGCAGGGATTTCTCATCGGTGCTAATTCACAACCCATTGATGGTCTTCATCTCCACTTTGCCTATGCCTTCGGCAATCAGGTTAAGAAGGTGGAGCCACAGATAAAGGTGAAGGAGATGCAGATTGACGCTATGGTCCAGGACATAATCCCCAGGGTTGACCCGGGTGGCTACCTTGAATTTCAGGATGAGTTTGAGCGAAAGAGCATAAGAGTTCGCCCCTTTGCCACATTTTTTATGACTGAAAAGCACTCTATAACCGGAAGCATTGAATTTGAGAAGCGAACCGAGAAATTCTGGGAGAACAGACCCACATTCAAAGACCAGATATTAGAGTTGGAATATTACTGGACTGGAAATGTAAGTGCATTGTGGCGTTTTGAGTGGACTGACCAGAAGAGGGACCAGATGGGTGAGAGCATAAGACACAACTGGAATTTTATAGAGGTAAAATATATAATAAATCCAAGAAGTGAGTTTTCTGTCGGCTATGGACAGCTGAGAGGCGGGAAGGTATGTTCAGGAGGTTCCTGTTTCTGGGAGAGTCCCTTCAAGGGATTGAGGGCAAAATTGACAAGCGTGTTCTGATAATATTATTGGTATTTATATTATCGCTTTCAGTAGGTCTTCTCTCGTGCAAGAAAAATGAGCGGGAGAAGACCTTCGTTTCTGAAGATATTAAAGAGGAGGTTCTGGTGAGAAATCCACAGTTTGCTGATGCCTTTTATCCGGGCAACCCGGCACAATTAAAATCAATGCTTGAGAGTATGTTCAACAAGGCGGATGTGGTCTCGGATGAGAATGTGGCTGGTATTGTGGTTCCCCACGCCGGTTATATGTATTCGGGTCTAACCGCCGCTTATGCCTTCAAGTCGGTCGGCTATAAGCCCGACTCGGTGATTATCATCGGTCCATCCCACCGTATGCCCGTGAGCGGTGCTGTTCTCTACCCCGAGGGTGTGTGGAAGACGCCTCTGGGTGATATGAAGGTGGATGAGAAACTAAATGAGGAGATGATGAAGGCGAGCGACTACTTCCATACCGATATCTCACCGCACGAGATAGAGCATTCAATAGAGGTTCAACTGCCCTTCATACAGTATCTGTGGGGTGATATACCATTTGTTCCGGTGGTGGTCTGGCGTGGAGATGAAAAGTCGGCGAGGGAGATGGGTGATGCGTTGGTGGAAGCCATTAAAGAGGATGGCAGAAAGATTCTCGTGGTGGCTACCGCAGACCTGTCTCACTATCACCCTCTAACGGTAGCTGATAAGTTGGACCATGAGGCGATAAGGGCGCTTGAGAGCGGTGACCCAATGGAGATTATAAGGGCGGATAATTCTGGTGCCACAGAGGTTGATTGTGCCTTTGCTCTTGCTGCTGTGGGTTACTACGCCCAGGCGGTTGGTGCCGTCAATACAGAGGTATTGAAGTGGACCACCTCCGCAGAGGCGAGCGGAGACACATCCCAGGTCGACGGTTATCTGGCTATGAAGTGGAGTAAATAGTTATTCTATATTTCGTATATAATGATTTTCTATCTAATAAAGATAGTTGGATTTTATGGAATACCATCTGGTGAATTGTAGTCCGACCAGATGCCCAGATGCTCTCTCTGGGCTTCCTTCTGGGCGGTGAACCATACCTTGGGGTCGGGATGGGACTTCATAACCGGCACCACCTGTGCCAGACCATTTCTCACTAACTCCTCGTTGAGGTTATACCACCTCCCCTCCTTCATATAGAACACCACCGCCCTCAGATAGCCCTCCCTTGTGGTGGGATTGATGTGGCAGATGTCTATTAGCACATCCTTGTCAAGAATTCGCTCCTTGACGAACTTGAATCCCTGGTCGTAGTATTTTGAGTCCTTATTCGGGGGCTTGAGACCGAGAAGGCGAATATCGCCCATAACATCGGTTTTGATGAGGACCGGGTTATACACACCTGTGCACCTGTCTTGAATTGGCTCAATGAGGTCAAGTTCTAATCCCGCCAGCAGGGTGGCTGGAATTAGAATAGAATAAAACAATACTATAATCCTCCTATTCATAACCCGGCAAGGGAGGTCAATATAAATCTAACACAATGTTGGAATATTGTCAAAAGGGATAGAATTAATTTTTATAGTATTCAGGGAGAATTTTTATAAGAAATTTTCTAATTTTAATTTATAGCCGTTTTAACAATTATCACATTTCTGCAAATTATAAACACATAAAAAATATTCATTGACATGGGATTGATTTATGGTGTAGAATTAATTTGTTGTATAGGTATTTACTTAATAATTAAATTCGTGAATGTTTAGATAATAAATGATAGATATAAAGGGAGGTGATTGGTATGAGAGTATTAATTTTAGTTTCAATATTGCTTACAACATTCCTGTTGCTATATGCAGACCCCGGAGACATTATAAGGACATTTGACCTTGATGGTAATCAAGGTTATGGTATATGGGGGCTTGCATACGACCCTGAGGACGGCAATATATGGGCTGCTCAAGATAAAAGGGATGATGATTATAGTAAATTCTGCAAGTTCAGGAATGATGAGGGTCATGAGATTATTCAGGACTGGCAGGAACTTGAGAATAACATTTGGGTTGATGATATAGCATATCCATATAGTTATGAAGGCAAAGATACACTTGTTATATTAGATAATAGCACAGATGGTCCAACTCTAATGAATATATATGATAAGGAAACAGGGGAATATTTAGGCAGGGTTACAAATGAATTTCTTATTTCCTACGGAATAGAAGCAAGTCATAATGGTAATATATTATATGCTTCGGATTGGTTACCCGGTGAAATATACACATTTTATGGCTACAACTGGGGGTGGTTTTCTGATTGTGAGGAGGATGCAGTGGGTGTAGCATATGGCTGGGAGAGGGTCTTTGTAATACATAACATTACACCACCATCTATATGGGTCTTTGACTTAGATGGCAATTTAGAGGATGAGATAGAAGTGAATGGATGGGATGGTTATGGTGTAAGTGGATTATCACGGGGAAGGGAGAACATCTCAGGTTATAATGAATCCCTGTATGTAGCGGTATATGATACACATGGTTACAGTATCATCTATGAGATTGAGGTTGGTGACTACAATACCGCAATCAATTCTTCATCGGTGGGAGAGATTAAGGCACTGTTTCATTGATTAAGTAATGCTTCTTTGAACAATACCTGAATAGTGCTATTAATCGGGGCAGGCAAATTTAACCACCTGCCCCTTTTTGTAATTATAAAAATCACTTTACATACCTATCCTGTTATGATAACAATAGGAAATCTTATGAATAAGAACGAGAAAGTCCTGCTCTACCCGGGAACATTTGACCCCATAACGCTTGGTCATTTGGATATAGTAAAAAGGGCGCTTCTGCTTGCTGACAAACTCATTGTGGCGGTAGCGATAAACCCCAACAAGGAGCCCCTGTTCTCAACAGAAGAGCGTATGGAGATGATAAGAGGAGCAACTTCGGGCATTGACAAACTTGAGATAACCTCATACGACGGTCTTACCGTCCACTTCGCCGAGAAGGTGGGAGCGGGCTTCATCGTCAGGGGCTTGAGGGCTATCTCCGACTTTGAGATGGAATTCCAGATGGCTTTGGCAAACAGACGCTTGAACGACGATATTGACACAATATTCCTTATGCCCAGCCAGGAATACACCTACCTAAACTCGTCTTTGGTGAGGGAGATAGTCCGCTTGGGCGGGAATGTTGAGGGAATAGTTCCGCCAAATGTTTCGGAGATGCTTAGGAAGAAGTTTTCATAGATTATATATCAGGAGGTCTTAATGCATTATGAACCTTATGGAGAACATTTATGAGAAGGCGAGGGAGAACCCAAGGAGGATTGTTCTTCCCGAGTCGTGGGATGAGCGTATTGTGGGTGCTCTGCCAGAGATTGCGGAGGAGAAAATAGCCACGGAGATTATAGTTCTTGGTGATAAGGGCGAGGTGAGTGCATTTGCCGAAAAGATTGGCTCATCAATACCATCCATCGCAAGGGTCTATAAGCCGGAGGAACACCCGAGATTTAGTGAGGCAGTTGATACCTACTATGAACTCCGCA
>Ga0164318_10005552_pt1 | contig 12195 bp, 11 predicted proteins | sample GuaBasSedimGuay9_FD_113734 | JGI IMG/M metagenome (GOLD analysis project Ga0164318, IMG submission 113734) | Subseafloor sediment microbial communities from Guaymas Basin, Gulf of California, Mexico - Guay9, Core 4571-4, 0-3 cm | ecosystem: Environmental > Aquatic > Marine > Hydrothermal vents... | reverse complement strand
GCAGAATAGTATACCAGATAATCCGCCCTGACACTCCGTTTTTCATCCTTCAGCCGGACATTGCCGAAGGCTTCGGAAATATCCTCATCCACATAATATTTGATCTTCCGGGCCCGGAGATTCACCTGCCCGTCATCGTAGTTTGTGTTCCCATGGGCTTCAATAATCTCATCGGCCGCATAATATACCAGAGTATCTGCCTGCAAAACTCGATCTTCCTTGGTCACATACACATTGTGATAAAAATCTGCCCGCTCATCTTTTTCAAACCAGTAGGCCAGGTCGCATCTCAGATCGACAGCGCCTTTTCTGAAATGCACATTACCCGTCAATTTTTTGACAATGACATCATTCCGGGTAATCTGCTCCAGGCGATCAGCCCCGATAAGACGTAATTTTTCCCTGGATTTTGCAGCCAAAAGAGGATTTTGCAAACCAAGAAAAATCAAACAAAATGTGATGACATTAATGGAGAGTTTTGTTTTGTTCACGTTGGGAACTCACTTAAGCACATCAAATACTCAATCTGTAATTTACGCATTCTTTTCATTTCTTCTATAAATAACATGCCTGGAATTAGTCTGCCGTGACAATCTGTTTGCTTTTATTGCACATTCCGCTAAATTAATTCCTGTCATGAAATAAAAAATTCCAGGAGCAACTATGAAAAGAATGGCAATATTGTACGGATTTTTGATCGGGTTCGTTTTTCTGACCGGTTGCACCAATAAACATTACAAGAATCATTACGATCTCGGCAAATGGTACTCGGATAAAGGTCTGGTCAATGAAGCCATCCTGGAATTCAAAGCTGCTACCCGCAGCGATCCGAATCAGTATGAAGCCCATCTGCAACTGGCCATCGCCTATACAAAAAAAGGCTGGTATGAATACGCTATCAAAGAGGCCGAAACCGCTTTTGATCTGCATCCTTCCGACGAAACCTATAAATTGATCCAGGTTATCCGGGATAAACGATCTCTGTTGCCCTTCGAGGAATCCATTAACGCTGAAAAATAACCGAACCCTTTTACCCTGAATCCTTATGAATACTCAGAGCGGCCAGATTATTTCGGCCAGCCGGAGAAGCGATATCCCCGCTTTTTACGGCAACTGGTTCCTGCAACAGGTCCAAAAGGGATTTATCGATGTTCCTAACCCTTTTTCAAAACGAACCTTTCGGGTTTCTCTGGCACCCGACGAAGTCAGCGCTATTGTATTCTGGTCAAAGGATTACAGTTCCTTTGTACCGATCCTGGATATAATTGACCCGATCTACCAAAAACGCTTCCTTTTTCATTTTACCATCAATGGATACCGGGATCGGGCAAAATTGCTTTTCGAGCCCAATATTCCGGACCAGCGCCAGGCGATTGAAACAGCCGTCATGCTTTCAGAACGTTATGGAAAACACGCGGTACTGTGGCGATTTGACCCGATTATCCTTTCTTCTGCTTCGACAATGGAAAAACGAATTGCCGCTTTTTCAGAATTAGCCAGACAACTTGAAGGTAAAACTGTGCGCTGCTTTATCAGTTTTGTCGATCTCTACGGAAAGGTCCGTCAGCGTTTTGAAAAAACCGCAGCAGGGCAGAGGATTGAATTCATAAAACCCTCTCTAAAAGAACGGATTGACATTGCATGTGAACTCCGTCAAATCGCCGGGAAACACGGCATCACCGTCAGCGCTTGCTGTGAAGACGATATTATCGAAGGAGCCGGGATCCAGAAAGCGCATTGCATCGATAGCACACTACTATCACAATTATACCCGGACGTTGAATTCCCCCGGAAAATCAGCCCCACTCGCACGGGCTGCGGCTGCTATGAAAGCCGGGATATCGGGACATACAACACCTGCCAAAACCATTGCCTTTACTGCTACGCCTGTCGTTAATATCTTCTATCTTGAATCTTGTGTCTTGGTTCTTGTATCTTGCTTCTAAAATCTATTCCGTGGGATATTTGAAATTCCACTGGCTGCGAATCGTATCCAGGGTTTTAATTATCTCCAGCGTTTCACTCAAAGGCATGATAGTACTTTCGGTGCGCTTTTCCCGTAAGCAGTTCATCACTTCCAGCGCCTGGTAACCATAGCCCCGACCGAGTCTTGGAAATGTCTCGATAGTATCCTCATCGTTAACATGGACACAGACTTTCTGCAGCTGATGCCAGGGACCGTAGATATGGATGAAGCCTTTGGTCCCGAATATAAGGGTTTCCCGCTGAGTCCAGAGGGTAATCGCCGAACTCAAAACCGCCATTTTACCCCCATTATAAGAAAAAATCATGGCGGCCTGTTCATCCACACCGGTGTGGCCGAAACGGAGACTGCTCTGTATGGTTTCGGGTTGACAGCCATAAATAAATGACGCCATTGAAATCGGGTAGATACCCACATCCAGCAGACTGCCACCGCCTAGATCGGGTCTGAACACCCGGCTGTCCACACCTCGCTTGGAATGAAACCCGAAATCCGATTGAATCAGCCGGACATACCCGATCAGCCCATCGGTCACCCATTGACGCACTTTCTGAAAAAGCGGTGTAAAGCGCACCCACATGGCTTCCGTCAGAAAAACACCGTTCGACTTTGCGGCATCGATCATTTCTTGCGCTTCCCGGGCATTCATGGCAAAGGGTTTTTCGCAAAGAACCGCTTTTCCGGCATTCAGACACATAACCGTATTCTCTTTATGAAAGGGATGTGGTGTAGCAATATAAATGGCATCCACATCCGGGCAGGCAGCCAACTCCGCATAACTGCCAAAACGAAGCGGAATATCAAATTCATCGGCAAATTTATCGGCACTCGCTTTTCTGCGCGATCCGACAGCGGTCAACTCGGCTTCGGGAAGCAGTTTCAGATCAGCGGCAAAGACCCGGGCAATGCTACCGGTTGCCAGAATCCCCCAGCGTATTTTTTTATTACTCATCATTCATCCTTTTTATATCCGGTATCAATGTAAAACGGAATCCCGGTAAATGTCAATCGCTAACGCAATTGTGTATTTGCATTATTGGTGCTGAAGTTTAATTTAAAGGTCATTGGATATGGTGAGGTTATTAACAGGATAAGTAAGGGATAATATTATGGAAGTTCCATTTCCTTTCGAGCCGATGTTAGTTTTGGGATTCATGTCGATTATGCTTTTAGTGGGTATTTTTCTGCGAAACAAGCTGCGCTTTTTTCAATACTTTTTAATTCCCAGCTGTCTTGTGGGTGGTATATTCGGACTTGTTTTTGTCAGCACAGGTATCGTCAAGATCGAGGCATCGATGCTGGAGACCTTCGCCTATCATTTCTTTAATATATCATTTATTTCCGTCGGATTATCCAGCAGTAATGAAGATTCAGAAACAAAAATCCGTGGGAAGGATTATATCAAAGGCTCAGTCTGGATGGCACTGATCCAGAGTATCTCATTCTCACTTCAGGCTGTAATTGGCGGTGTCGTTGTGCTTCTGCTCGGTTTGTTTGGCATGAAGCTTTTCCCGACCTTTGGATTTCTGGTCTCCCTGGGATTTGAAGAGGGTCCCGGTCAGGCGCTTTCTTTTGGCAAAGTCTGGGAAACAGTCGGTTTCGAACATGCTGCCACCATCGGACTGACATTTGCCGCACTGGGTTTCCTGTTTTCCTTTTTCGTCGGAGTTCCGCTGGCCAACTGGGGAATCCGCAAAGGTCACACCGACCAGACACCGGCATCGTTACCAAAACACTTTTTAAAAGGCATTGTACCTAAAGATCATAAAAAAGAAATGGCCGGAAACCTGACCATGCACTCCGGCAATATTGAGACCCTGGCATTTCATGCCGCTCTAATCGGGTTGGTCTATATTCTGACTTATGGATTTACACTGCTGCTTGGTAAAATCCTGCCGCCCGATGTCGCAAAAATGCTCTGGGGCTTTTTCTTCTTTATCGGTATGGCCATCGCATTTCTGGTCCGGCTGGTGATGCAAAAACTGAAGATTGATCACCTCATTGATTGTGGCTTACAGCGCCGCATTACCGGATTTGCCGTGGACTATCTGATCGTCGCAACCATCATGGCCATTCAGGTCGTGGTCGTCTGGAAATATATCCTGCCGGTAACGCTGATTGCGCTCATCGGTGGTTTCACAACAACATTCGTCGTTATCTTTCTGGGTCGGCGACTCTGGGCCTACAATATCGAGCGATCCGTGACGATTTATGGTACCGTGACTGGAACCGTGTCCAGCGGCCTGCTTCTGCTCCGAATCGTAGACCCGGAATTCAAAACCCCCGTTGCTATCGAAGTCGGTTTAATGAATCTCTTTATGGTCCCGATTATTCTGTTCTACGGTATCTTAATCAATGCGCCGATCTGGTGGAACTGGAGTCTGCTGCTGACGACCTGTGTTTTTGCCGGTATGTTAATTCTGTCACTTGTGCCTATGAAAATATTCAAATTATCCGGTAAACCAAAGTTCTAATAATACCTGCCCGGGAAATCTTTTTTGATTTACTCTGAAATTTCGATAGATTAGCCGCGTTTTGTTTGATCTGATCGATTTAATTTGGAAACGTGGCAATGCTGTTGAAATTCAAAAAACTCTTTCTGAACATTATCAGTCTGGTAATCATACTTTTAAGTCTATCTGTCGTAAGTGTTGCCGAAATGTATACGGCCGACGTCTATGTCGATAACTTCGTGAAATATACCTGCCGGGGAAATTTCACTGAAGATGGACAGTTTGCTACAAAAACCAACACCTTTTACACTCAGGATGGAAAAACGCTGATCACCGAAGATGTGACTTTCCAACTGAAAACATTTCAGCCGGTTGATATCAGCATTACAAACCGGCAGACCGGACGCCTGGAAAAAGTCACCCGGACGAAGGAGGGTTACCGATTACAATATCGCGAAAACAATCAATCTGAAATAAAAGAAAAGACTGTACGGCAAGATGGCATTGTTCTACACGGTTCCTATGTGCCGATCTTCATTGCTGAAAATATGGATAAAATCCTCAACGGAGCAATTATCAGGTTTCAGTTGCTGGTTGTTGATCGTTTAACGTCTTATGAATTTCAGGTTTACCGGCACGGTCTGAAGAATCTGAACGGGCAACAATATATTGAGGTGTCTCTGGAACCGACCTCCTGGTTTGTCAAGCAGTTTGTTGCACCGATTTTTTTTGAATACGCTCTGTCCAACAACACTCAGATTGCCCGTTATCGCGGCACCATTGCACCCCGGACAGCCGACGGCAAAGCGCAGACCGGCGAAATCATTTTCCATTTCCCGGTTCAATAAGATTAGATTGCCAGATCGTTCCAACGATTGATTGCATTACGCAGATTGGGTAGAAAGGCCCGATTCAATCTCTGCAATTCCCGCATGGTTTTCCGGATAGATTCCCGCCGGTTATCCGAGGCATACGGACATTCCGACTGCACTTTCGGGAATTGATGATATTTAGCCAGATGGCCGATGTGTTTTTTGGACACCGACAGCAGCGGCCGGATGACGGTGATTTCCCCCTTGAACATACTCTGCCGGGGCTGCAAAGACTCAAGATGACCGCCATGCACCAGATTTAAAAAACCGGTTTCCATATAATCATCGAGATTGTGACCAAACGCCACGGTATCGATATGCTGGTCTGCCGCAACGAAAAACAGGTGTTTGCGGCGCTCCCGGGCGCAGGCATAGCATGACACTGTTTTGACTTTATCCAATTTACCCGGAACGACCATCAGCGGAATATTCATTCCCGATAGAAAATCACGTACTCTTTCTATTTCCACCTCTGTCATGGAAACCTGGTCAATCTTTACGTAAACCGCCTGTAAACCCAACTCCGGATCGATGGTTTTCCGGTATTCCCAGAGCGTCCGGGCCATTGCCAGACTATCAACACCACCGGAAACAGCAAGGATTATGCGCTGTCTTTTTTCCAGCAGTTTATAGCGTCTGTTCAGTTTTATAACGTCCGGCAGGAATGATGTCATACTACCCGCCGGCGAGTTTAAAAGTAATCACATCACCATCGCGAACAATGTATGATTTACCTTCTATGTGTACCAATCCCTGTTCGTGCATCATCTTTTCGGAGCGAACCCGTTCAATATCCGCCCAATGCCGCACTTCAGCTTTGATAAAGCGGTTTTCGAAAGTGCTGTGAATCTGAGCGGCAGCTTTAACCGCCGGCGAGCCTTTTGGTACGGTCCAAGCCTGGCAAATACCGGATTCCATTGTGAAAAACGTAATCAGCTTCAGCAAAATATATCCGGCATGGATCAACCGGTCAATGCCCGGCTCGCTGATGTGCCATTCCCTCATAAGTAATTTGCATTCATCGGGCTCCAACTCCGCCAGTTCCAACTCAAGATTTGCCGACAGAGTCAGAAAATAATTGCCCGTGGAAAGCGCAAATTTTTCAAAGGCTTCGGTGACAGCAGATTTCTTTCCGGAAGTGGCTTCATCCTCGGAGATGTTACCCACAATCAGCACCGGTTTATTGGATAACAATGCCAATTCACGTATAAACGCCTCTTCCTCGGGATGAGCGTGGTAGCTTTTGGCCGATTTTCCCTGGGACAACAGCTCTTTCAGTTCTTCAAGAATGGCCATCTGTTTCTTCAGTTTCTGGTCGCCGCTGCGGGCTTTGACATGAATCTTCTGAATCCGGTTTTCGACTGTCTCAAGATCTTTCAACAGAATTTCCGTTTCAACAATCTCAAAATCCCGCCGGGGATCGAGTTGCACATCAATGTGCGCTACATTCGAATTTTCAAAACAGCGGACGACATGCACCAATGCGTCAACCATCTGAATATGGCCGAGGAACTGATTCCCCAGGCCCTCGCCCTCTGAGGCGCCCCGAACCAAACCGGCAATATCAACAAACTGCAGCGTGGTTGGAATCACTTTATCGGGCATATAAATGCTTTTCAGTATATCCAACCGTTTATCCCTTACTTCAACGATGCCAACATGAGGATCGATGGTACAAAAGGGGTAATTCTCCATCGCCACGCCGGCATGCGTCAAAGCATTAAAAAGAGTCGATTTACCCACATTCGGTAGTCCGATGATTCCACATTTAAAACCCATTCTTGCTCCAAGGTAAATAAATTTTCGTCCATGTACGTAAAATAAAACGAATAAACCATAGTAAAAATATTTTTTCAATCTAATTGGATTCTGCTTGCGCCAGGATGATAAAATCAGTAAATTTGCGTCCGCCTGAGCAATCAGGTCTTTGAAAACGGAGTCGTAGTTTCCCGATAAGTCGGGATTAGAGACCGGCCTGCGTGACCTGCGAAACAGAGTGATGCGGGTTCACGCCGGAAGTTTTCACAAATTTTTTAAATTGGAGCCGTAGTTCAACTGGTTAGAGCACCGGCCTGTCACGCCGGAAGTTGCGGGTTCGAATCCCGTCGGCCCCGCGGTCCTAAAACCCGCCTTGATGGTGGGTTTTTTATTTTAGATTGTTGATTGGAGATTTGGGATTTTAGCAGAGTATCACAGTTCATCATATATCGCCTGTCCTGCGTAGCGCAGCGAAGCGGGATCGGCCCCGCTTCAAAAAGCCCACAAGATCGTGGGCTTTTACTATTTATATGCACTCTATGTAGCGTGTTTATAGCTTTACGTATTCGTCGTTTATTTCACATAAACTACCTTTTAAGAACTTGTTAATTTACCGGATCGCAGAAGCACCAGATAAACACCGGCACTTAAATTCTGTGGTTGCCAGACAACATTATAACTGCCCGGTAATTGGAAGGTATTGACCAATGTTTCGACCAATTGTCCCTGTATATTATAGACTTCCAAACAGGTTTCTGCATCTTTTGTTAATTCATAGCTCAAGGTTACAGACGGATTAAACGGACTGGGATACGCTTTCTGCAAACCGAAATTCAACTCTATCGGGTCAATTTCAACAACCTTGAATTGCCGGTTTCTGGCATTAGGTGTAAAACTTCCAGTAACCGAGACAGTATTTGACCAGGTCGGTGAATAGAGATTACCATCACCACCGACCGCACGGATTTTATAGTAGGCCTTGTATCCACTGCCAGATGTAAAGCCATGGTCGCTGTAGGTCGTATCCTCTGCCTGGTTATTGTGAATACAAGTCCAATCTTCAATGGTTTGCAGATACCTGAATCCTCCCATGACTTTCCGCCAAACTTCATAGGTCGCCGTATCACTTGGCTCCGAACAATTCCAACTCAACAAGGGACGATTATTGGACAAAGTTACTGTTAGATCAGAAGGAGTGGTGGGCTGAAATCGATCCCTTGTCGGATTTCCCATCTGTTTTATTTCCCAAATTGATAAGGTATCCCCGTTGGAAATAGATATCCATGGTTCATCTCCATCTGTAGAATAATAGAAAGTACCAGGGCTTTCAATATTGAACTTAATCCAAAGGTCTACCTCATGTCCGTAAGGGCCTCCAAAATTACTATAATTTCCAAAGCGATCATCACGATAATCAAGATAAAAGTAATTATATTTATCCTTGCTGAATTTATATAATCCATAACCAAATATAGGTGTACCGGATGGGCCATCTTTAGATAATACAAAATTCCATCCCCACAATTCACTCGAAGCGGTATATTGCGATGTATTGTACAAATCCGTTAGTAATAAATCATCAGCCCATTTATTTGCTCCCCAGACAGAACTCTCGGCAGACAAATAAAAAGCAATATGTGAACTTGAACTACAATACTAGCATATAATTCGACACAAGGTAATAATTGCTCAGCTTTAACCAAATTTAGATTAAATAAAATTAAAATGATCAAAGCATTACTATTAATTCTAAAAATCTTTTTCACTGGATCACGTAAATCCATTCCGATCTCCATCCTGGTACTAATATTGAATTGTTCACAATTATCGGCGAACCGCCTAGCCTGGTAAATTCTGAAGAATTTTTCATATCCCAGACCAGATCGCCAGATATATCGATACAATATCCTGTTAAATCCTCTTCACAATCAAAACCGTATGTATTATTATCCACGTCTATCACTAATGGACATGAAATATATTTATCCGGGATTTTCCACCTTAAATCGCCGTCATTCGTAAAAGAATAAAGAGTATCATTAGCTACAAAATAAACATTGCCATCCCAATCAATAGATGGACTTTTTTCATAAGTATCCCTGAGGTGACTTATCGGATATTTCCATCTTAAAATACCTTCTGAATTTAGTGAAAAGAATGAATAGTCATTCCCGGTATAAGGATAAGGTTTTCCATTATTTATAAAAATGTTGCCCTGATTATCTACAACAATACTATTCGTAAGAGGAATCTCTCCGAAAGTCCATATTACCGATCGGCTTGTCAGATCAATGGCACAGACCGTAACACCGTTATCACCATTTACATACAATGTTTTACCGTCTGGTGAAAAAGCCGGCATATTTGTATTCACTACTGAGAATCTATCATCGGTCAGAGTCCATTTCAATTCACCACTATGACTAATAGCAACCAAACATTGATCGCTGGTGATATAATAAATCGTGGTATCAAGCCCAACAGTTAATCCGGGATTAGCAGCCCATAATGCTTTTTCAGTCGGAACGAAACATTGCCAAAGCGTATCTCCCGACGCCGTCAGGCGAATAAACTCACCATCCTCTTTACCGATACTGACAATACTCCCATCATACAAAACAACCGGTACGGCTGACGGATAATCCATACCTATACCCAGTTGTTTTGACCATTTTATATTTCCCAATAAATCCGTTGTCCTGAGATAATGTATTCCCGCCATTTCATCGTAAAAATACAGTGAGGAATCCAAACCAGCTACTACTCCCGTTTGGGAATTACTTGAAGTAATTTTATCAACAATAGTCCCTGAAATAGCGCCCGGGTATGGACTTCTGCCGGTATTCTGTGGATCATGTCGATACATCGGCCAGGGTGAATCCGCCAGGCTGGGCCAGTCAATCGGTTCCTGCTTATAGGGATTCTCGTCCTTCGGGTTGGTTGGACTGTCCGGGCAAGCAGACATGAAGACCAAAACAGCCAGCATAGGTAAAAGCCACCGCCAGTCTGTCATTTTTCTTAAACCTTTTGTAATATTCATAGGACATCCCCCATTCTATTTAATACCAGTGTTTCTAACGGTGTCCAAAGAATTGAACATCCTTTCAAAAAACATTGAAGCGTCCGAAAACCGCTTCACCATTGCCCCTTAATAGTTATAAAGTAAAAAAAAAAGACATAGGTGCAAGGGAAAAACACAGCATCAGTGTCACTGGTTACCCCACTCCACCGTCAATAAAAACATGGTTCGTCCTGACCGCCGCCGGCCTCTCGGTCCCAAAACCCGCCTTGATGGTGGGTTTTTTTATTTTAGATTGTTGATTGGAGATTTGGGATTTTAGTAGAGTATCACAGTCCATCATATATCGCCTGTCCTGCGTAGCGCAGCGAAGCGGGATCAGCCCCGCATTAAAAAGCCCGCAAGATCGTGGGCTTTTACTATATAAAACTACTCTATATTTGCAAACTGCATTTAAACTTAGAGCAATTGGGATGACCTTAGGGCGTCGGAATACATTCTTTCAAAATCTCATCACATTACTCACTACATTTCTGGTGAAATTGGATATATATGCATTGTTATGTAGAATAACTCGGAGGCTGTTGCACCCAAAAAAATACTCTCTTATATTTAACTTCGAAAAGAGGGAAATGCTTTGACGACATACAGAAAAAGCAATTATTCTTGGTGCTAATTGCATTGTTGGCTTTCGAATCGATCACGATGAAATTTCTGATAAAGGAAAATCTATGTTTATGGTCACAGCCACTGGTACAGCAGTTTTTATTAATAAGATGTTAAAAGACCAAATTCATCCTAAAAAGGAAAATATATTATCTTCAATTGATCTTGGAGTTAAATTAAAAAATGGGAAATAATTGAATCTTTTGAAAAAATAATGTAGAATTTACTAAAAACATATGAAACTTTGTCATTGAATAAAAAATTCAAAATTTTGAGTAACAAAACATTTATAAGGATTTTCTTATGAACCTTTATTCTTTACCCGCAAGCATTGCTTTAGCCGTTAACATCGCTCTGGGGTTAATTATTTTTTCCCATAATCCCCAAAAATCGGCAAACCGATTGTTTACTCTATTAGTAGGTTCAATGGCTGTCTGGAATGTCGGCATTATTATTATGTCAAACGCTCATTCACAGCTTATGGCTCTATTGGGAGCAAAACTCACATTAATAGGAATTTTTATATTCCCTGTCTTTTTTTTGCATTTTACCTTTGTCTTTCCTAGGAAAAATAGAAGTAAAATAAGTCCATTAAGCCATCCTTTACTTTTTTATATACCTCCTGTAGCAATCCTAACTATAATTCTATTAAAGATGCAAATAAAAATGGAACGTATTCATGCACAAAATAATATATTTTACCTCGGACTTCACGACCAAACTACTGGCTTCTACATTGCCTACTTTGTTATAATGGGTATGTTTCTGCTTTTCATCATTTATGGCATTGTCAATCTGGCGATTTCTTTAAAAGATACTGCAATAGCCAGAGAACGGCTCCAGATACGGTATCTCATTTTTGGAATTATTTTCATGGCAGTCTTCGGAGGAATTATTGACCTGGTAAATTATTTTTTCAGACTTGGGTTCCCATTGCTTTTTATAACCGGATTATACACAATTTTCATCAGCATTTTTTTCGGTATTGCTATTGTTAAGTATCGTTTGCTGGACATAGAAATAATCATTAAACGCAGTCTTCTGTTTTCGGCTCTTTCGGTTTTAGTTTTAACTGTTTATATCCTGATTGTTAAACATCTCAGTGACTGGCTGGGAGCAACTACTCACAGGCAATCCATTGTCGTTGAAAGTCTTTTTGTTTTAGTAATTGTTATTTTTTTGATGCCTGTTAAACGTTATATTGAACACCTAATTGATCATTTTGTTTTTCCGGGAAGAACGAAGATTCAAAAAAGGATGTTGGCTTTCACAAAGACACTTGCCCATCACATAAAATTATATGAACTTTGTAGTCAAATTATAGATTTCGTTGAGGAAATCTTTAAGATAAGAAAAATTGCCATCTTTCTTTGGGATGAAACTGAAGAATGCTACATCATTAAATGTGAACGAAACATCGAAGCGGAGCTCGTTCTTCATCCT
>Ga0164318_10005551_pt1 | contig 12196 bp, 6 predicted proteins | sample GuaBasSedimGuay9_FD_113734 | JGI IMG/M metagenome (GOLD analysis project Ga0164318, IMG submission 113734) | Subseafloor sediment microbial communities from Guaymas Basin, Gulf of California, Mexico - Guay9, Core 4571-4, 0-3 cm | ecosystem: Environmental > Aquatic > Marine > Hydrothermal vents >... | reverse complement strand
TATGTAGTTAATGAAGATTACTTTAGTACCATAAATGATGACAAGGCAAGATACAATATAATTGATCCTCAATTCGTGGACTTTAACCAAGATGGAATACTGGATATAATTTTCAGCTATGAAAATAGGAAGGGAAGCACTTTATATGAAAACATTAGAACCGCAGATGATCCCAAATGGGTAGAGAAGCCTACCATGTTCTCAAACTCAGCATATGATCCAAATCCGATTACAAACTTTGGATTTAACAACTATTCAAGATCGATTATAGTTTCCGATGACACAAGATATACTCTGTTTGCTCAGAATACATATAACGGAAAACTTTCAAGGTTCCTCGGCATAACAGATAATATTGATACTCTCGCAATTGCAACATATCCTCTTGTTATGAAAATAAATATTGGTCCAATAACGAAGACATCTACCTATAAGAACTTTGGATATCATATTATAGAAACATGGTCTACAATTAAGGATCTAAGTGAGTGGACTTTATCGTTAGATCACGGAGATATTGATGGAGATGGAAAGGGCGAAGTCATAATCGGAGATTTTGATAATAATGCGTACGTTTTTGAGCACTTAATAAACAATACCTACAAGAGAGCCTATCGAACAAGAGATCTCTATTATGAGTATGAGACAACACTTTCACCATATGCGTCTGAGGAACTCTCTGGAGTTTCTGAGAAATTCGTAAGAAGGGTTTGGGAACATGCAAGATTCGTAATAGCAGATATTGATATGGACTCAGATGGCTATAAAGAATTTGCAGTAATTACGAAGTTTAGTATATACATATTTGAGCATAAGGGCTACGAGAATTATGAACTTGAATGGCATGCAAGTCTCCTAAATCATACATGGGCATCATACTTCTTTAATTACACGGATGGAATAACTGCTGCAGCATATGGTCCAGATATCGACTATGATGGATATGGAGAGATCTTTCTCGGAATAAAGAGCTTCTTGCTAGTTTACGAGCTAACGGCATCCGGAGAACTTGTAGAAACATTTAATCAGGAAGGTTCAACAGCTACTTATCTAACACCAGGATCGCCGATGTCTATATTATATACATTCATTGGGGAAGTAGATGATTACAGCAAGATAGATATCCAAGCGATTACCGTGAATGATATCGATATGAATGGCTACTATGATGTAATTCTCGGAGGAATTAATTATTATGGCATGTGTGATGGATATGTCGATGGTTTTCTATATATTCTTGAGAATAATATGGGCACTTATTACTTAAAGTGGGAAGCACCGCAGGTTTTAACACGGAACAACGAGATATATGAAGTACAGGTTGATGACCAAGATTATGATGGAAGAAAAGAGCTCATTATTGGTCACGAAAATGGCATTGATGTCTGGGAGTATAATCCTACTGGTTCTCCTATGTTTGAGAGAAAAGAAATAATATCAGGAAATCCTAACTATCCAGAAAGAGAAAATATAGAGGTAGCCAAATACTGGGAACGAGACTCCGGATTCGAAACAAAGTATGTTGATATGGTTCAGTTACCTAATGGCTCGTTATTTATGATAGTTGCCTCCACAAAAACATCTACGCAATATTCATCTTTAGATCTGGCCCTGTATTACAGTATAAGTAATGATAATGGAAGCACATGGTCTACTTTTGCTGAATTCACAAAGAGCGGCGAATATGAGACATATGATGATTACATAGAAGAGCAATATCCGACACTATTAGTCAATGGATCAACTTTATATGTTGTATGGATTCTCTACGCACGTAATGGCACAACACACTACCATAATGTCTACTACAAAACTTACTCTACAGCGACAAATACCTGGGCTGGGCCCACACGTATAATAACATCTAAATATGAGATCAAAGATACAAGGCTCTGGCATTTCTGGAGATACTACTCTAGTACGCACTATGATGATATCGGTCTAAGCTATTACAATGCTTCAGATAAACATATTTGGGTCTATGTCCATACATGGGCTTATATAAGTTGGCCATCCCCCATGTGGATCGCTTATTGGACCCCTTATACTACAATAGATCTTAATAGCACCATCACGAACTACGAAATAATAAGCCACGATATTAGTAAAGCTGGATTAGGAAAATATGTTCTGGCGTTTACCGGATATTTCGTTAATGAAACCAATATGTATGAAGTTTGGGTATCAAGAGCAACTAACGCAAGCTTGATATTCGACGTACCTACCAAAATAACGATGAGCGCATATACAGAAAATAGAGTTTCATTGGCATTCTATGAAGAGAAAGGTGTATTAGCTCTGTTATATACATCATGGCGAGGGGTATATCCATATAATTTCTACATAGCATATTCGACAACATATGGTTATTCTTGGAGTACAAGCTACGAGTTAAATAATATCTATCCAGCTCTCAACTATACCTGTGTGAGCGGTGTACGGAGGCTTGCATTCAAGGATCCGTCAATCGGCGATATCTATGATTACAGGAGTTATGGTCTAGGAGCATTCTTCGGTACGAACGGATATTTATACTTCCCATTCATGGTCAAAATAAGCTATTCAACGCAAACACAAAAAGTAACAAAGTACGGATTGAGTTTTGGAATGATAAATAATACAGAGTGGGCATTTTATGACTTGGGTGGTGTTTACCGAATAGATATTGGAGATACAGATAGAGATGCTAAAAGAGAAATCGTTGCTAATTACTTTAGCAAAGGCGTTACCGTGTTCGAGATAACTTCGAGCGATGATACGCATATGTATTATAACCAAACATGGACACTCGATGGTTTCGATAATCAAGTTACAGATATCTCTGTTGGCGACAGTAATAATAACGGTTGGCCAGAAATAGGCGTAAGTACTGAGAGAGGAGATGTATTCCTATTTGAATTTAAATTCCAAGGATATGGACAAGAGAACTTTGGAGTATACTCTCATCTTTATAGCTATGATACTGGAATAGGATCAATAACTGCGTTTACCTACGGTTTAGCCGATATTGATGGCGACTCTAGAAGTGAATATTGGTTCATAGATTCATTATCTAACCTACATACTTATGATTTTGACACTTCAACTAGGCAAGATAAATTTTTCGCTATAGATATCAGCAGAGTTCTAACATGGGATGTTAATAATGATAGTGCGGAGGATATCATCATTAGCTTTGATTCAGGACTTATACTATTTCTTAATGGACGTACATTAGATCAACTGTTTAATAATACAGAATCAACTTCGCGAATAGTTGATATGGTCTTAGTGTCCGGAATTCTTTATACTATTGACCAAAACGGATATTTAACAGCTATTTATGCTAACAATGGAACTACTAAATGGAAAAAGAAGGTTGATAACTTAACACCAAAAGCCGTTTTTGCAAGCGAATATGGTATTGTGGGAGTTCAACTTAACAATGATACAATAGCAGGATTCAATGCATCAACCGCCGACTTTATGTGGAATATAGATGCTACCTATTTTAACTTCAGGGATTATCCAACGTTAGCTCTAGAGGAGAAACCTCACGTTCCAATTTACAATGGAAGCCATATTCTTATAGTTAACATGTATACAGGAAATCCAGATTATGCAATAGACCCAATTCCGGGAATCTCTATCAAAGGAATATATTCTGGCAACTTTGATAATAAGTCATACGATGATATTCTAATTGTTGGAAACGGAGGATTTTATGCTATTTCGGGTGAAGACCTAAGTTATCTTTTCGTAAGGAGAATTAAAGGGCTTCTTTCAGAAAAAATCAGTGTTGCAGATGCTACTGGTGATGGCTTACCAGATATATTGATTTTAGTATCTACCCAAGAGTACCTAGTTTACGACAACAATGGATTATCTCTATTCTATGATTATATTAATTCTACGAGAGTATATCCAGTAATAGATACTAGATCTGGAGATGTAAAAGTCTACTCTCTATTAAATAATGGAACAATAGTTCTAACGAAGAAGGTTGAATATATGAATACAATTTCTGTTAAAGCATATTATACATTCAAAAACCTTGCTAGAAAGAAATTCTTCGATAGCGTGTCCCAGGGGCAGATGTTATCAGCGGATCTCGATGCTGATGGATTGGATGAACTTTATGTTCATAATGCTACAGTTCTCTATCAGATTTCATTGCGAGATTTTGATATAACAGACAAGATCATATTTGGCTCTGGTAAAGAAGTAATTCTCTTAGATCTAATCTTAGATAATACAAAACCGAAATATTTGGTCATAGCGAGAGAAGATAATACAATAATGATCCTTGATTGGAAATTAAATGAAGTCTTTGTTAAAGATGTAGGCGATACCATCCGCTTTGTTTATACAGAAGATTTTGATGGCGATTCTGTAGAGGATGTCGCGGTAATTACAAGCTCAGATATCCTCGTATTTCAGGCAAATGGTCATCCGCTTTGGGAGGAAACAATGACTGTTTGGGCGGCATTCGCTGGTAATTTTGATTCGGATGAGGATATGAAGGATCTTCTTGTGACATTTACTAATAATACGATGAAAGCATTAAGAGGAAAAGATGGTACACTCCTCTGGACGGGTACTATCGATATTGGTGGTGTATACTTTATGAATCTTCTAGATATCGATAGAGATGGCTACGATGACCTGATAGCTTCAAATGTATCTGGACATGTCAGGGTATACAAAGGAGGTAACGGTCTTCTATCTTATAAATTTGATCTACCCTATCGCTCCTACATTTACACAATAGAGAATGATTACATGCTAAAGAAAACCTCGACATCGTTCATAGCTATGGTCCGAGGTGTTGGTCATATAGTTGCCGATGTAGATGGAACCGTATACCTAACAATACCCGATGATTCACTACTCACAGGAAGATACTCTGTTATTGATGTCGACAGAGATGGGTATTACGAGTACTTTACCTCTACATATAATAATCTTAGAGGTATAACTGGAAAGGGAACAATATATATGGTAAAGACACAAAATGGAGCGAAGATCCTCTCATTTACATTCGCTAACAAGGAAGATTACGGTAATAGAATGATTGCTATCTTAGACTCCGAGGGAAATATTTATCTATATACACTTGAAACGCTCATAGCAATGCCAGAGAATATTTCAACAAAGAATCCAACAATCTTGAATACTAATTATTCTATCGTACTACTACAATTCATAGCAGTTACAATCATAGCCGAAGCAATATTAATAGGATATATGATTATTACGTATCTTAAAAAGAAACGAAAGATAGTAAAATAATCTTTCATTCACTTTTTTTAAAATTTAAGTTACTTTTTCTACTTTTTATCTCAAGGATTTGTTTCTCTCACGCCTCTATACTCATGCTGTTTAAAATTATCACACGGTTTCGGTTAAAACCCAGAATATTCGTCCTAAAGGGATAAAAAATTTCGAAAGCATTCTCTTATTATAAATTCCTAGTGAGTCAGATTTTTGCCACAAAATTAGGATTAAATTAATAAATCGAAGAAAATATCTTAATATATAGTTCAACTAAGGTGTTTTGTATTGACATTCTCTATAGTTGCTGTTGAATTAAATACAAAAACACTTGGCGTTGCAGTTGCTTCAGGTTCGATAGCAGTAGGTTCTCGAGTCCCTTGGGTTCTCAACAATGTAGCTGCTATTGCAACACAGGCTTATACTAATATAATTTACGGACGGGAGGGATTAAAATTAATTTCTCAAGGTTATTCGCCATCCGAAGCTCTGAAGTTAATATTAAATAAAGATTTAGGAAGAGAAAGGCGCCAAGTAGCTATGATTGATATCAATAATAGAAAGGCTATCTTTACCGGTAGAGAGTGCCCACCTTGGGCGGGGCATATTGTGGGTTCTAATTACATAATCTTAGGAAATTTGATCCGAGGGTATCATGTATTGAAAAGCATGGAACAAGCGTTTATTTCAGAACAAGGAAATTTTATTGAAAAACTAGCCAGGGCATTATTAGCCGGCGAAAATGCGGGTGGAGATTTAAGAGGAGATAGATCCGCGGCTCTTATTGTGAAAGGTTCGTATGATAAAAACATTGTAATTGATAATTCTAAAAAACCTGTACAAAAGATAGTAGAGTTGCTTGATGACTCATAAAACATACTAGCTACTATATAAGAATCTATTCTAGTATCTTAAGACGTATATGAAAGTATTCCAAGATCTTAGAAATAGCATATATTATAATTATTTTCCAATTTTGTAGTATAAAATACTATAAAATTTATTATACGATGAATTTACAAAGAAAAAAGTCACGTGAAACTAATACTTATATTATTTTTAATTAATCTAAAATATAATATATTCGCTTATTTTTAAAGGCAGTTCGAAATGCAAGAAGAGATAAAAAGATTCCTCTTTATAGATTTGTTAGGAGTGATTGCTGGCGCTATTGGGGGTTTTGGCGCCATATTATTTAGAGAAATGATAAAGATTAATCAGATTTTGTTCTTTTCAATAATCTTACCGCACATTACATTTATGGTCAATAATGTAAATATTGGATTAATTCTTCTGCCAGCTATTGGTGGGCTTATTGTAGGCCCAATAGTGTATAAGTATGCACCTGAAGCGAAAGGTCATGGTGTTCCAGAAGTGATGGAAGCTGTTAGACTTTATCAAGGGAGAATTCGTAAAAGAGTCGCAATAGTCAAAATTGTAGTTTCTTCAGTGACCATAGGATCTGGGGGGAGCGCTGGTAGGGAGGGACCTATTGCACAGATTGGATCTGCGTTTGGGGCTTTACTTGGGGATATTTTAGATATAGATGTAAAAGAGAGACGATTAATTGTTGTTAGCGGGTTAGCAGCAGGAATTGCTGGAACATTTAATGCCCCACTTGGAGGAGCCATTTTTGGGTTAGAGGTTATGTTTGGAGGATTAAGTTTAACTAATGCCATAGCAGTAATATTAGCTTCCGTTATAGGTGCAGCAATAGTAGAGATGGTATATGGACCATATCCTGCATTTTTTGCTCCAGAGGAACTTACGTTTACTAACCCTATAGAACTAGTTTTCTATTGTATTCTTGGGATCATTTTCGGATTTATCGCAGTTTTATGGGTTAAATTATTTTACGCTTTTGAGAATTTCTATGAAAGATTGCCGATAAATTCCTTACGTGTAGCTCTTGGAGGACTATTTACAGGTATTATTGGTTTTGCTTATTACTCATATGGGATCTTCGGTGTTGGATATGAAGGTATAAATCTTGTTTTATCAGGTAAGATAAGTCTTCCACTCTTATTAACATTGGGTATTTTAAAGATGTTAGCAACAGCAAATACAATCGGATCTGGTGGTAGTGGTGGCGTCTTTGCACCAAGTCTTTTCATCGGGGCTATGTTCGGTGGTGCTTTAGGGTTATTATTCCACACAATAGCACCAACAATAGTTTTGCATCCCTTTACTTATTCTCTAGCTGGTATGGCTGCTCTATTTGCAGCTACCGCGCATGTTCCCTTATGCATGATTGTTATGATACCAGAAATGTCAAATGATTATTCTTTATTGCTTCCAATGATGTTAGTAAGTTCCACTAGTTATATTATATCGAAACTCATTCTTGGAGATGCTAATATCTACACGTTAAAGTTAATGAGAAAGGGTGTTAGATTATTAATTCCGGAGGATATGTCTGCATTCGAAATTTTAAAGGTAGAAGAATTCATGACCAAGGATGCGATCACAGTATCGCCGGAGACATCTTTAATTGAGGTCTATAATTTAATCAAAAAAACGAACCATGATAGCTTTCCTGTGCTAGAAAAAGGCAAATTAGTTGGAATTATAACATCCGATGATATAATGCGAGAGCCAATACACATGCTTCCTAAGCGAAAAGTTAAGGATGCCATGAGCAAAAGCTATATCTATGTTTATAGCGATGATTCAATAAAGAAAGCAATAGAAATTTTATACTCGAAAGGCATAGGAAAATTATTAGTTGTATCGAGGAAGGATTCACGAAAATTGGAGGGAGTCCTTACAAAGACGGATATAATTAAGGCATACATATACATTACCTCATTGTAATCTTGCAAAAATTTATAAAAACCAAATAGTAGGAAAAATCCATAAAACTTCCTCAGTTTAATATAAAAGAGGCTTTATGAATGCATGCTAGTTCTAAAATTATTTTATCAGCCCTTCTAGTAGCAACATTGATTGTCAGTATCTTTTTCACTCTATCTATATCTCTTAAAATTCCAATTCCTCGGCTTAGGAGAAGTAATTTAAGAATTATTACTGAGAACTTCATGTGGGGTGCAAATACAACCTTCGTGATAAGTTGGGACGATGCTAGGCCAACAGATATTTATCTTGCTCCGATTGACGAGAGGTATGGTATCAGACACACAATCTTTTCGACCTCTATACGATTGTATCCGAATGCATCCTTTTGGAGATATGCATATTTCTTAGACGAGCTATTTCGGGGGCATGATGTTCAATCTCACTGTGGGGAACATGTCCATTTGTCGCGTTATAGCGGGGCAGAGCAAGAACGGCTAATAAAATGGGGTAGAGATGGTATAAAGGAGGTATATGGGTATACGCCAATAGTTTTTGCATATCCATATGGGGACACTGGAGGAAGTAAATTTGTAAAAAAATACTTTGCACTTGGCAGAACTATTAGATATGAAGGAACTAGTTGGCCTCCAAATGATTGGGCATTAGCCGGAGTTACTATTCCCATTGATGGTATCGAAGATGAAAACCTTGATAGAATTCCCGAGATTATGAATGATATTTACCACGGAGAAGGTGGTGTCTTCAAAGGATATGGGCATACTAACCACCTCGGTGAAGATTTTGGCGTCACGAATTTTACTAAATATCGGCAAATCATCGAACAAATTAGTGGATGGGAAAACGTTTGGTATACCACCTGGGGAGAATTAGTTTCATATACAATTCAAAAAAATAATTTGAAAATAATAAACATAGTAGAAAATCAGGATGAAATCAGTTTTGATATTCTATGGAACATAGATACAAATATCTACAATGTACCTGTTACTTTTTCTATTCTTGATCTAAGACTAGAGGGCTACATCCTACTAGTTGATGGAAAAATAAGTAATTCCATTAAAATCGTTGGAAACAAAACTATGATTTCTGTTAGACCCAACAAAGGTGAGAGTATCACTCATGTTTCTCTAACAAGGAAGAATATTCAAGATAATGAGCCCCCAGCCGTGAAAAATATAAGATTATACACATGGACCGTTTTCCAGGATTGGCGTTCAGATCCCTCAACATACTGTAATGATACCTATACATTTCTAATGTTTGATGTCGTTGACAACTCTTCCTATATTAAAGATGTTAATATAACTATAGCTCTAAAGAACGGAAGTATTATTTCATATGAAAACATTAGGAATCCTATTTTCTGGAATAATTCCACTTATGGAAGAATTTTATTCGGTATGAACGTTTCTGATATTAGTACTATTACAATTACTGCTATAGATATAAGCAATAATGCCATAGAATACACTTTTGTTGGGAGTCTAGGCTATTACAAAGTAACACCTAACTGGAGTTATACAAAGGACTAGCTTTAGATTTTCCATAAAAAATTCTAAAAATTTATAACGATGTTATCTTTATGGCAAAAATTTAAAAAAGTGCTCATTTAATCTCTAAATCTGTAGCCATTTTTCTCTAGTCTTTTGATGAACACGCTGAAATTTTCTTCTTTAGTTAATTTATCAAAAAATAACTCTTATATTCGTGTTCTTGAAGTCGTTATCCGTAGTGTATATACCCTCTAGTCGAAGTCTTCGTATTAAACTTAAATTTATCAAATCAGAAAGTCCTAGAGGATATCTACCATACATTTTAACAGCATTTTCTTGATCTTCTAGTGTTGGATTAATTATTTTAAGTGTTGGCATCATTCTAATTGACATTAGAAATTTCTCAAGCGCTGGTTTTCTATATCTTGACAACCAGATTAAAACCTCATCTTTAACCAAGGAACTTGTTATTGCTTTTTCACCCCAAACTATCTTTTGTAATATATAGCCACAGATAGCTTCCGTAATTGATAATCTTTTTTTAGCAGCCATCCATTTTATAAAAATGTTTGCATCAACAAACATCATTCTCTATCTACCTTTTCCTTAAGTTCTTCGAGGAAAATTTCATCACCTTTTTTCTCTTTTGCACCAGAAGCTATGCCAAGAATCGAGAATACAGGATCAATATTTGAAACCCTTATTATGATTTCGCCACCACGTGGTTCGATTTCTACTTCTTGGCCTATCTGGATATTCATTCTTTTTCTGATTTCCTCTGGAATTGTAATTCTATATCCAGATAGAACTTTTACTTTGTACTTTGACTTCTTCGTTAACATTATGTATCACTATAAAGTATAATTAAAAATACAAAATAAAAATATAGCCGTTTCTTGTGTATTTGGAGCTGGAATCTAAAAATTAGAACAGCTTTAAAGTTATATATTAATGGCTCTCCGTGAAAACTATAGTAGAGAAAGAAACTTTGAGATATTATTAGATGTGTGAGAGAAATTTTCTACTTTTCTTGTTTGAGTTAGTCATCTAATAATATTATATTATTAGGATGATATAATGAATAAGCAGAATTTAGCTAAAAAAATTTTAATTATATTGCACAGTATTGATAAAATAAAATAACTTTAAGTTAATATCTTAGATGATCGCTAAGAACAATTTAAACGTAAGGGAGAGCCAAATCTTTATCTGTTAATTAATTATTAGAATCCTTATTTCCCTTTACACGAATATAAACTCGTGTCTTTGAGGTATCTATCTCCTTTCTTTCATGCTTATCTTTATACATTACATATTCTCTAATATAGAGTCCATATCCTTTCTCTTTCAGTACGTCTTGGACCAAGCTGAGGATCTCATATACATCTTCTTTAAGTCCCATTAATCGTATACTACAGTCCATTTTCTTTTGATAGTGTCTCCTATCTTTCAGAAATTTTATCATGTCCTCAAGTGAAATATTAGTCTCACTAGGAAATAAGACTTCTCTTCTATCCCAGTCAATTTCCTCAAATAACCATTGTTTTTGGATCTTAACTGCAAGATAGCCTCTAACAGGGATTCCCTCGCGTTTTAGTGAAATAAGCCACTCAATAAGATTATCATAATCCCGTTCCATGAACTTCTTCTTTGGCTTTGATGACATCTTCACCTCAAAACCATATAATATGCCTCGCCTTGCTACAAGTATATCTGGCATCGGTTGAGAACGCCCAGAGAGTGGCACTTTAATAGTGATGAAACCTTCATTTTGGAATATGTTTAAGAGTTCAAGTTCTGCTTTCTCTCCTTTCTCTGTTGTTGTAAGATGCCTACGCATATAACTTCACTCGATCTCTAATTGACTACTATTGTGCTCCTTAAAAACTAGTATACTAAATTAATATTTCCCTTAATAAACTTTGATAAATACAGAAGAAATATTTTTTGCAAAATTTTGACTTTACAATCTCTGAGATTGCAATACATAAATTTAAAATAAAATAAATCATTATATAATTTATAGTTATCAATCAAGAATTTTTAAAAATCGTAATGACTTTAAAAATTTTAAAGGTGAACATATGCATAAAAGAGGATTATCCATCCTCTCTTTAATCTTATTCATTAACATAATAGCTGTATTAATATTAAGGCCAATATGCATAGGATGCCTAGGGGAAAATCGATTAAACCTTAGCACATATAGAGCAAATATGGATACGAAAAGTGCAAATGATGAATTTCTAATCTTAAAGAATGCTAACGATCATTCAGGGATGATCATAGGATCCTCGCCTCCAGCAAATGGTGACTGGGAGATCCAAGATCAAACAGTAACTATAGAGGGTGGATCATATATAATAAACGGGAGCATCCTCATAAGAGATAATGGGACACTTATTCTAAAAGATACTAAAATTTATATGAATAAACCCGCTACTGGTGGCTATGCTATTAAAGTTTTCTCTGGAGGAAATTTAACAGTAATTGGTAGCCTCATAACTACGTATGTAATGGCTCGTAATTTCAATATAGAGGTCTATTCTGGAGGAGCATTTTACTCCTGGAGGAGCGAAATTAGCTATCCAGATTATATTCATATTGAATCCAATAATGTTATAATTAATTAT
>Ga0164318_10005550_pt1 | contig 12198 bp, 8 predicted proteins | sample GuaBasSedimGuay9_FD_113734 | JGI IMG/M metagenome (GOLD analysis project Ga0164318, IMG submission 113734) | Subseafloor sediment microbial communities from Guaymas Basin, Gulf of California, Mexico - Guay9, Core 4571-4, 0-3 cm | ecosystem: Environmental > Aquatic > Marine > Hydrothermal vents >... | reverse complement strand
CCCGACGAACCTCTGGACCGCAAAAAGATCATGCAAGTGTTTAGGAGAATGGAGTGCGAGGCGCTCATCAACGATTTTTACCCGAACCTGCCAAAGGAGCAAAAGGAGCAAATCGACGCGCTGACCGGCAAACCGCACAAATGCAGGCAACTGAAGCAGTGGGCCATCGAGAAGATAAGGCGGGACCTGGAGAATAATCCCCCAGCCGCCCTGCCCCCCAAGGATGCACCCGGCTACCGGGGCAAACTCCGCAAACAGACCCTCCTCAGATACTACGGCATGGTAGTCAGGCACATGCCCTTCAGCATGGTGGAAATGGCACTTTTCATCAGGGCGCACGCGCGCAGGAGCCTTCCCCCTCAACAGATCCTGGAACTGGTGGAAGCGCTGAAGAACGGCCCTCCCAGTGAAGAAGTGAGAGAAAAGGTCCAGGCGCTCCTGCAAAGTCAGGAAATGCAAGGACTTATCGCCAGCATGCCTCCGAAAATGAGCCGGCGGTTCGAGTCGGAGCAATTCGGCCCGGCAAAACGACAGCGGGTCGTCATAATGGCCCTCAGACCCCTCAACGAACTCCGTCCGCACGCCAGACGCTTATACCTGGACTGCCGCGGTGGCCGCCTCCGCCGCATCCATCGTCGAGCCCCCCACCCCCACTAACTTCGGTGACTGAAAGGCGACTGTCACTGTGAGGAAAATTGGTGACAGTCACTAATTTAACTTTACTAACTTTCATTATATAATAGACTTAAATTGGTGACTGTCACCAATTAATTCAAAAGTCGCTTTTCGCCGCCCATACAGGCAGCCCGTAGGGGCCGCGAGGGGGGAGGCAGACGCCGCCCGCCCAGCCTGCCCGCCAGGCACTGGCCCATATGGGTACGGGAGCCGTAAAGGGCTCGGTCTTCACGGCCAGGGAGAAGGATGCCCCGATTTATCCCATCCCGAGTCTCCGAGGGGCAGAGGACACAGAGACAAAATAAGTAAAGAAGTTTTGCCACAGATTAACCCAGATGGACACAGATTAAACTACGAGATTGAGTGTTCTGAAACGTTCCAAAAAGAGGGACGCGCGTCTGTGCACCTCGTGCTTTTTGTTTTTCCATCACGGCATCTGTGGCCATCTGCGGCCATCAGTGGCTAAAAAACTCGCTCTTCTCTGTGCTCTCCGTGTTCTCCGTGGTGAAAAATTCGGTTAAGGTTGAATATCCCGGCGTTTCAAGTATACTGCGCGTCAGCATTCAGGTGACGTGGGATTGGTCGAGTTTTACCGCCGTCTCTGGCAGGGAAAGGAGAAATCATGAAGCTCCTAAAGAGAATCATGCCGACTGTCCTTGTGATTATTCTGATAACCGGAGCGTTAGGCCTTGCCCGGTCAAGGATTCCAAAGGAAGACATTGCTTTCGATGTCAGGAAACAGATTGAAAGGCTGTATTCCGACGACCCGGCAGAACGGAGATGTGCGGCATTGGCGCTGGGGAAGATAGGCAAGCCAGCCGTCGAGCCGCTGATCGCCGCCCTCAAAGACAAAGATTCGGGTGTCCGAAAGGATGCAGCAGAAGCGCTGACGAAAATAACGGGAAAAGATTTCGGAAGAGATCAAGCACAATGGCGAGACTGGTGGGAGCGGAATAAGGCGTCATTCTCCCCGAACAACGGGTAACGCAGAATATCCCGTCAGCCCGTACGGGCCACAAGGCGAGCCAACTTGAGTTCAAAGATGTCGGCAGGCGAGCAATGGTGACTGTCACCGTAAGGTGCTGTGAAACAGCAGATTATAATCAAGCACCCACCATCATCCAGAAAAAGTCAGTCAACTTGAGTAATTACGGAATCTCGTGAGCCCGTCGAACGAGATTCGTAGATTAGTGACTGTCACCGTGCGAGGAACCCACAATCGGGACTCTCGGCAAAGGGAGGCGCTCTTGGGGATCAGAGGAGTGTTGCAAGGAGGATAATGGTGGTAATCGCAATGAGTGAGAGGCCGCCATAAACGACCGCCGCGAGCAGAAGGTCGGGAGGCACCGCGCTGCGCGCCTTCGGCAGGAGCAGCGAGCGGCCGCACTTCGGGCAGGTGCTCACTCCCCCGCGAATCAGGTTTATCGGCACGTCAAAGCCGCATTCACAGCGTACCGCCAGAACGCCGGGGTCGTCAAGACGCGGCACCATAACGCCGCGCCTGCACTTTGGGCAGTAGCCCTTGCGGCCAATCCGGCTGAAAGACTGAATGAGATGCTTCCCGCAGGAGCAGCGGAACTTTATCCTCCGCTCACTCGCGGTACCGAACATTACCGCCGCCGCTGCGGTTGCAGCCGACTTCTCGATTTTTAAGTCTTGATACATAGCCGCCCCACCGGCATTGTCTGCAACTTCAATGCCAAACAAGGCGGCCCGTCGGCGCCGGGTCACCATGCGTAGTCACAGTTACGACAATATGTTACAAATCCACCCGGCCTGGCGTGCCGTCCGTCGAGGTCCCCTTTTGTAAAGCACGGTTTACCAAGCAAACCCCGCCTTACACTGGCCCGACGTATTGGGAAATCACTCTCTTATGCCTCTCCCCATTGTCAAGACCACTTTTGCTCGAGATTAAGATGGCCCAATGTTGGGGATGCTGCTGCAACGGAAGGAGCCCCTGCTAAAGCGACTGAAGTTGCAGCATCACCACGCCGGAATTTTTTACCCAAATTATTTGAGATTTTTGCATACTTTGGGGCTGTTTGGTGTGTCTAACTATATGACTCAAGTTATATAACTCAAGGTGGATGACCTTTTCTGAACAATATCGGGTGTTTGGCTATAAGTTGCTGTTTCACAACGCCTTGCGGCCCGTACGGGCCGAGGTTTCCCGGAACCAAGAATAGGATGACGCTTATGTCTTTGCGAAAAATGACTGATTTTCTGCCCGGCATTCTCGTCGTCGCCATACTTGCCGCCTTTGCCCGGCCTGCTGCGGCGGGCTTGACGTACCTGGGCAGTCTGAACGGGTTTTCGGGACAGGCCAGTCCCATGGTCTTCACGGACGAACTCGTCGCGGTCAACGGCGACACTGCCACCCATATCTGGAGGAAGAATGATTTGGGCAGTCTGCCGGTTTTCGTCGGACCGCCGGACATCGGCAGGCAGCGCAACCAGGTGGGCCTGGCGAGAAAAGGCGACTATGTCTTCGCCGGAGCCTATGGCTACAAGAAGGAAACCATGGGCTCGCTGATTACCATAGACGTCTCCGACCCCACCGACGTCCACGTGGTGAATACATGGGAACCGGAGGGCATCAAGTTCGGCCGGCTGATACGCAGGGGCAACGTACTCTACAGCGCGTTTCACTTTGTAGGATTGGCCACGATAGACATCACCGACCCGCTCGACCCGCAGTTCCTGGACGTATACGGCAGCATCGAGGACGAATTCAACGGCACCGACAATATAGCGCTACACGGCGATTATATCTTCGCCGGCACGAACGAGGACAGGGTCGATATATACAACGTCGCCGACCCGGGCGACATCCAGAAGGTCGGCTCCATCAACACCGACTCAGGCAACAGGTGGATTTCCATTCACAACGACCATCTGTACGTGGGCCACGAGCGCGGCATCGCATACAGGATAGTAGATATATATGACATCTCAGACATGAGTGATATACAGCAGGTCGGTCATTACGACGCACACTTTTCCGCGACGTGTCACTCCTTTGCGTTCTCAGGGGACTATGCCTTCTTCGTGGAGAATCACTCATACCAGTGGAGCCGCGGCTCTTTTGGAATTCACATGGTGGACATCTCCGACCCGACGAATCCCGTCCAGACGGACTTCTTCGACACCTCCGAACTGGGCCAGTTGTACGGAGACCTGGGCGGATGCGGCATCGACGGCGACCGCCTGTACGTGCCGAACTACGCGCGGGACATGATTATGGTGTTCGAGATATCCGGCGCCCAGGCTCCCGAGCCTTCCGCGTGGGCAATGGCAGTGATGGGGCTTGCCGGCGCGGGCGCGCTGATTCGCAGGCGGCGCCGGGGCTGATCGCGGGGCTGTTGCGTTATCGGAGGCAGACCACTTCGTAGCGACGAGACGAATTCAGTCAGTATTGGCGCCTTCCTTTTCCCACCAGAGGCGCCATTTCTTTATTGCGGCGGCGCGGGCGGCGCGGGCGGCGTCGCCGTCGCCACGATAGTCGTAGCCGAAGGTCTCGTCTTTGAGGCCGGAGAGGGTTTGCAGGGCCTTGAGGACCGAGTAGCGGACCACGTAGGAATCGTCGTCCATCACCTGGATGAGTTCGCCGATGGCCTTTTTGTCGCCGTAATTCCCGAGCGCGATTGCGGCCAGTCGGCGGAGATACACGTTTTCGTCGGTATCGAGGAGAATTTTGAGCGTTCGGGTCCTGGCGCCGTCGCTCTTGATACGCGTGACGCCGGAACCCGCGAGGAGGCGGATGTGAATGTCGTCGTCGTTAAGGAGTTCGACAAGGACATCCACGGACGAAGGGTCGGCCATGGCGGCAACGGCATCCACCGCGGCGATTCGGACGGCCTTCTCGGAATCCTTGCAGCACTTGTGCAGGGCTTCGAGCGATGACCTGTCGGCAAGCGACTTGGCCACGAAGAGAAGCGCCGTGAACTGTTTCCTGCGCTTGACGACCTCCTCTACGCTCCGTTCCTCTATCTTGATTTTAATTTGTGAACAGCGGTAAGCGATTTCGCGGTCGTTGTTCCTCATTCCTTCCGTTACCTGCGTGAGGGCCTTCAGACCGATTGAGACGAGTTGCTTGTGCGCCTCCTCTCTCTTCTCCCAGTCGTCGTGGCCGAGTTGCTTGATGAGTTCGGCGATCTTTCGCTGCAACTGCTCGTCTTCTTCCAGGAGTACGGCGTTGACGGCGGGCAGGCAGGCGTCGCCCATCTTGATAAGTTCTTCGATGTTCCTTTGCCTGTCGGCATCGCAGGCGCTTTTGAGTTTTTCAATCAGAGAATCCATCCCGGTCCGGTTCACGCTGTCATCACCGCGCGCGATACGGCCCGGGCCGACGGCCAGCACGGCCAACGTCATTATTATAATACCCGTTCTTTTCATAACGTATCTCCTCGAGATCATTTCACTCTTCGCGGCTGAATCCTCCAGGGGAAATTCGGCACGGCAGGGAACGGGATTCCCCCCCTTCTCCCACTCTTCCCCGCCTTTTCTTGAGACTTGAGCACAGCCGCGGCAAGGAGTTTCAATATGCCGGCGCATTTGTCCCGCGCAATTTCGTCTTCGAGTACCGCCCGTTTTCCTTGCGTTGTCACACCGGCGTTCTCATACAGTTGGGCCAGTTCAGCCTTTGCGGGAAACATCTTTTTTATCGATTTGCCCATCTCGATAACGCGCGCGAGCGCCACGGCACATCTTTTCGCTTCATATTCGGTCCTCATGCCGCACTCCAGGCGCAACTTCGCCGCCTCGCCCAAAGAGAGCGACATCCTGAAATACTTTATCTTCTGGAATATCTTGACCGGCGCCGACAGGAAGAGGAGTTGCCTGCCCAGGTCGCGTGAGACGGCAAAGGCGCATTCTCCGCGCTCGTGAAATGCGTCTCGGAGAAGTTGCTGCAATTCCCCGGGTAGAACCACGGCGCCCGTTTTCCAGGCCTTGTAAAGTCTGAGGAGGGCGGCGTGCCCATCCTTGCCGAAGACTATGCCCACTGCGCCGTCACCGAGCGCGCACACGCCGTACTGAACGGCGGGAAGCGGCGTGAACCGCAGGCCGCCCGGCAAACCCCAAGGCGCCGGCGGCAGGAAAAGCATCCGGAACGGCATCGCAACCCTGATGGCCCTCACCATGTCCACGCTGTTGAAATCACCCGTAATGACCACTATGCCCAGCCCTCTTTGTTGCAGAAGGCCGTCCAGACGTTTCAAATCAAGGACGCCCTGCCCGACGAACCTTGAAAAGAAAGCCCTGTCGAACGGGAAGTCGTCCGTCGCGGCGAAATATACCCGCGCCACATCGCGCCCACGGATTATCTCGCAGAACGACTCCATTGCATCCAGTATCTCCCTGTCCGGGGTACAATGCAAGCCCTGGAGCAGTTCGCGCCTGAGCGGCATGCCGCGCAGCCCATCCACGTCCAGGCATGCGACAAACGACGTATTGGCGGGCAAGAACGGCATGACGCGGCGCTGTTCGCGAAGCAGGATATCCCGGCGGGCGCCGTCGAGCAAAATTCTCAGGGCGTTTGACCAGTCCCCGGCCTTCAGGGCCTTTACCCTGCCGGTGGAACGCCCGGTATCTTTCAGCCATTTTTGTATTACGCCGAGGCCGTTTCCCTCGATATCTTTGAACTCTTCCGGGTCCAGCGCGGCAAAGAACTCCGCCGCGAAAGGACTCATCCGGGACCCGCCGCGGGCAAAACCGAGCCTGGTATCGCTCAGCGCACGTGTAACGGCCGACACCACGTCCATGCGCGTGCCGCATGAGTTCAATGCCTCAACCAGCGCGGAGGCGACGAGCAGCGGCTCGGAAGCCCCCCCGGCGTGCGAGAACTCATCCGCGAGAAACGCGACCAGAGAGCCGCGCCCCGACCGCTCCTTGATGTTGATGGCGCCCAGGCGCTTGTACGCACGGGCCAGGAACATCGGCCGCCGGGCAAGCGAGTCGCGGTTATCCTTGATGAATTTCGTCACAATCGGAATCGCGCCCTCACCCTTCAGGCGGACCAATTCGTCCAGGGCCGCCCACTGCACGGCCGGCAGTTCGTCCGACATGGCCTGCACGAGGACCTGCTCGCTGCTTGCGCCGCGGCTGCGCAGCAGCCGGACGGCAACGAGCCGGGCAGGCAGCAAGGATCCGGGATTTTGCTCCCGCGTCAAAAAGACGATTCTGCGCAGAACGTAACGGACGTGAGGGTCTTCACGATTTACAGACAGGAGGGCCATACGGCGTCGCACGAAGGGGGCCATGACGGCGAGGGCCCGCTCGGCAATCAGGCGGTCGGCGTAATGTTCACTCCCGAGGGCGTCCAGGACCTTATCGAGGTTGTCGTCGGAGGGCACGGCAATGGCGCGAATGCAGGCTTCGCTTACTCCGGGGAAATAGACGTCTGCATGCTGCCGCAGTTGCTCGGGAGTCAAATCCATGTCTCCGGCGGCGCTGAGCATCATGAGCAGCAGCAGCGCCCCATCGCGCATGGTCGGCAGCATGAATGATCCCATCTGCGAACTCCCGGATAACTGTGACGTTCGGCTTCGGGGACGCCATTCCCCATGCAGCCCCAATGAGAGACACCGGCAATGTTCGGATGGTCACCCCGCGTGGCACACCGAGGCTGCTGTACATACGTTTAGTCCTCGTCCGGGGCCTCGGAACCACCGTCGTCGCCTCCCTCTTGGGGCGCTCCCGGCTCTTCGGGTTTTGGTTCGGGTTCGGGTTCGGGTTCCGGCTCCGGCTCTGGAATATCAAATTTACCCGTATGTTCCTCTATTTCCTTTCTCAATTCCAGCGCTTCCTTGTATTCGTCGTTTGCCTGAATTGCCTTTATAATCAGTGATTTGGCCTTGTCATACCAAGCCGCCTTGAGGTAACACTTCGCCGCTTCGGTCAGGAGTTCTTCGGGAGGGCCTGCTTTTATAGCAAGCAAGACCTCGTATTCCGTGCCTGCCTTGTCCCACCAGCCGGCCTTCTTGAATACCTCCGCCACTTCCTTATGGTCAATCTGTAACATCTGGTCAGTCTCCTGAAGGCCGGCACCGCCAAGATTGATGTACGGATTGACGTAAAAGAGTTCAAGATACATCCCGGCCAGTTTTTTGATGTCGCCCTTATTTTTATAAACCTTCATCAACTTGGCGCGGACGCGCCGGTCGGTACCGAAGATGTCCGCGTATTCTTCCTGCAGTTCGAAGGCTTCGTCGCCGCGATGCTGTTCGTGGTATAACTTCTGAAGGTCCCGAAAGGTGCTCGCAGACGTGGGAAGCGCCTGCTTGGCCAGCAGAAGATATTTTTCGAAGTTGGCAAGGTCTTTCTTTGACTTATAGCATTGCGCCAGGCTGAAGTAAACAGGATAAATGTCTTTCGCCTTCAGTTTCTCGGCCTTGAGAAGCAGCGGCATCGCCTCGTCGATTTTGGGCGGTTTCTCAGAAAGCAACAGGCGGCCCTTCAGTGCATATATGTCGCCGATGTTCGGATCCAGCCTGAGCGCTTTCTCGGCATATTCCTCGAACTTTTCGCGACGGCGATTATGCAGATAGGCCACCGCGACCTTGCCGTACAACTCGGCGTTTCTCCAGTTCTTGCGCTTATCCAGTTGTCTCAGCATTTCGTCCAATTCATCCTTGTTGTATCTCGGTCCCAGGCCGTAGTTCTTAAGTCTTTCTTCTTCGCACCATGTTTGAAACTCCTCGTCGAACTCCTTCGGGCTCATGTTAAGGCATGTCTTTATGACCTGAGCGGTGCTGCGAGGCTTGGAGTACTCGTCCAGCATCTCCTGGATTTTTCTGTAGCCATATTTCTCCCTCAGGTAACAGCCCGTCAGAAACGCCTGGTAGTAAGCCAAATACATTTTCGTGCCGAGGCATGCCGCATCGAGGTCTGTAATGGGTATAACGCCTTTCGAGCGCAAGTGCATCACAAACTCTGCGTCTATCAACCTGTCCCCACGCACCCAGGACCCCCAGGCAGGCACCTTGGCGGCCTGCTCCATCTCGCTGCATGCCTCCGTCAGCCAGCGCGAGACCCGGCCCTTGGACTTCTGCAATGTGATTACGTGGACGAATTCGTGGTATACCACTTTTGCCCACGAACAACTGTAGTTTTTTCTGTCCTTTGTAAACGCCAGGGGCGAACGCGCGGTGATAAACGTGCCGAAGCACGCCCCGCCGAGGGGGTCAAGACCCGGCAGACCGGTCGTGCGCGCCGAGAAATACGTCGAGTTGTCGAAGAGTTCGATGAGTATCGGTTTCTCCTCGGGCACGTAGTCGTACTTCTTGCTGAGTTTTATCCATGCGTCTTCCAGCAGGTTTTCCAGGTACGGACCGAGCACCGGCGCCTCCTTCTTCGGCATGCGCATGATAAAGTGCTCAGACCTGCGAGTGACCATCTTCTCCTTGTCGGCGACATGGTCCATGACCAGTTTCAGGTTCTTTACGCGCGGGTCGTAGCCGCCGGCGGTCTGCCAGGCCTTGTCGAGCATCTCAAGACCGCGTTTCTCGTCGCCGATGAACAGCAGGTTTTGCGCGAGGACGGGGTATACCGGTTCAAACTTCGGGTTGGCCGCGACGGCCTTTTCACAGAACTCCACGGCGTACTTAAACCCGTACCTGAAGGCCATGGTCTTGCCGATGAGAAAGTAGAACTCCGCGCACTTCGGGTTGAGCAGGCGCACCTTCTTTTCTATCCCCTCGTACTTGTCCATCCGGCCGCTGAGGTACTAAAGCAGCCCCTGCTGCGCCAGCGTGGAGAGGGAGTTGGGATTGACGGCAAGCGCCCTGTCGATGTACTTCTGTGCCTCGTCGAAGCGCTCCCTGAAGGAATGGACGTACGCCGCCAAGTCCAGCGCTTCTATCAGGTTCGGGTTGTATTGAAGCGCCTGCTCCGCCTCATCCGCCGCCAGATCGAAGTGGCGGCTGGTGGTGCAATCGTAGAACAGGCACCACCCCTTCATGACGTGGCCGATGGGGCTGCGGCGGTTGTGATTGAAGAGCCCCTGGTCCAGTATGCCGAGATAGGCGTAACCTATGTCGAAGAGGTCGATATAGAGTTGGGAACGGGCTGCATAGGCATCCTCGTAATACTTGTCGGCGGTCTTTTCCGCGTAGGCCCATGCCAGCGCTGTGTCGGCCACCTCGTAGTTGCCCGTCATTCGCGCCGCTTCGCCTATGCAGTAGAGGGACTCCGGCACCCGCTTGTAGGGCTTTATATCCAACAAGGCAAGCCGCTTCAGTATCCGGTATGCCTTATCCAGCCTGCCGGTCTCATAGTAGTACTTCCCGAGGTCCAGTTGCGCCTTGTGCAGCGCGGGATTCTTTTCCGCGATGCTCTCGAACATCTTGCCGGAGTCCTCTATCTCGCCGGTGCGGTAGAGCGCCTCGGCCTTCGCCAGGCTCAGCCGCGCCGAACTCACGCCCCGCTTCGCGGCGGCATCGACCTCCTCGATGATCTCCCGGTACTTGCCGGTCACCCAGTACAGGCGGCAGAGCGTCAGGACCACCTTGGGCTTCCCGGCCTCTTTCTTATCCTCCATGAGTTCTTCGAAGTAACTCAGGCCCATCTCGTAATCGCCGCGATCCACGTATTCCTTGCCGGCTGGGTCGTAGGGATGCTCGTACGCGGGACCCGCCTCTTCTCCCAATGCGAGAGACGATTGGCCCACCCCGACAAGCACGAACGGCACAAGCATTACCGAGAATACAAGCAGGCTCCTCTTGATGAGATGCATTTGAACTCTCCCGAAGTTTTGCCAATGGTTACGTAAGTTCCCGCGGATTCAGGCTCCGGTCCGGCCGGATTTGCCGCCCCCATGCCTCGATGCGTTTTCAGGCGACGCCTCCGCCTTTGCCTCGGCCTCCGGCTCGCCCAGTTCCATGTCCAAGAGGTTCTCCAACTCCGCTTTCACGTCCGTCAGTTCACCCTGCGTTAAATTCGGATTCCGGATTCGGTATTCCGTCTTCTGCTTCGAGGCGGTCACAACCATGTATTCCCCATCTTCCCCGCTCTCTGTGCGGAGATACCTGAATAGGCGCTTCCTCATCAATATCAACGAAAGAAAATACCGAATCTTCAAATGAGTCGGGTCCTCGTCCTCCTTCAGTCTGTCGAATACATCCTTGACCAGTTCCAGGTCTATGCCGCGTTTTTTCGGCTTTTCCCCCACGACTGTCCGCCAGTGAGAAAACGGCCTTTCTTCAGAATTCGTCCTCTCGCCGCTTTGAGGGGCGCTCTCCCGTATTCCCGCATCTTTCCAGCAGGACTCGCAGAAGTCCCTCCGCTCGAACTCGACCCCGTGGTCGTAAAGCGCCGAGTAGAAATCCTCCCCCGCCGCAAACTCTCTATTGCACCCGCAGCATTGCCCCCTGCTCTTGCCTATCTTCCAGTCCACGGGCTCTCTCCAATAAATACGTCTTAGTCTGATTTGTGATTGATTATATCCCGAAGCGCAAAAGTTCAAAGCAAACAGGCAACCCGCCTGCGGCCGCTTTCGCGCCCACGCCCTTCCTCACCTTGCCGCGAAGAATCGGCTTGTCGTTCCGTCGGGACCTATTTTTACCTGCACCCGCCGCAAGCATTTCGGGCACCAGCCGACATACGCGTCACCCGCCTTGTTCTTGTAAATCCTCTGATATACGCCGCAACACTCAAACAGGACGCATATATACTTGCGGCCCTGATGCCTCGGGGGTTCCCTGCTCTCGGACATCTTCGACATATTTCCCCTTTCGCTCACGCGGCCCGTATGGGCCAGTGTTGGGGATTCCTTGCCCTTTCTTTACCCTTGCCCTTTGCCCTTCGCCCTTGCTCCCTGCCGCAAGGCCGCCTTCGCGGCGTCATATACATCCCGCACCGCCGCTTCATGCCTGGCCGCCAGCCGGCGGCAATCCTCGTATTCCGGTGAGGCCGTCAACGCCTTGCCGTCCTTCGTGCCGACCTTCACGGCGACCGTTCCATAGCGTGTCTTGACGCGGATGACCTCGCGCCGCACCTTCAGGCGCTTCACCCTCTCCACTCGGACTCCGAACGTGGTCGTCTCGCTGAAGATCATGTCCGCCATCACCCCGGCGTCGCGATCGTCGCACAAGACGTTCAACGTCCAGGCCGCCCTGCCCTTTTTCATCACGATGGGCGTGAGCCACGCATCCAGCGCCCCCGCCTCCAGCAGCCGCTCCAACGCCCCGGCGCAGATTTCGGGGGTCGCGTCGTCTATGTTCGCCTCAAACCTCGTGACGGCGTCCGTCTCGTAAGGACTCCCGCCGTCCGCCGTTCCCGGCACACTGCCCAGGACGACGCGCAGCAGGTTCGGCCCGCCCTCTCCATCCGCGTCACCCGCCCCGTAGCCGACCCTTTCCACGTTCATCAGGGGCATGGCGCCGAACGATGCGCCGAGCGTCGTCAGCAGGGCCGCGCCCGTGGGGGTTGTCAGTTCCCGCCCCGCGTCAATACCCCGCACGGGAAACCCCTCCAGAAGGTAAGACGTAGCCGGCGTGGGCACGGGCAATCTGCCGTGCGCGCAGT
>Ga0164318_10005549_pt1 | contig 12198 bp, 10 predicted proteins | sample GuaBasSedimGuay9_FD_113734 | JGI IMG/M metagenome (GOLD analysis project Ga0164318, IMG submission 113734) | Subseafloor sediment microbial communities from Guaymas Basin, Gulf of California, Mexico - Guay9, Core 4571-4, 0-3 cm | ecosystem: Environmental > Aquatic > Marine > Hydrothermal vents... | reverse complement strand
GGTGAATATGTCTGCTCTAAAGCAATTTGCCGTGCAACACCCCCGCCTGCTGGCCTGGCTGGTGCTGGCAGTCGGGATGGTGATCATTCTCGTGTGGTCCGCCCGCGACGTGGGACTGCTGCCGGCTCAGTGGGCGGCTCTGATCGTCGCCACCGTTCTGCTGGCGGGGCTGTGCGTGTGGATCATCGGCTGGGAAGACGAAGAGGAGGAAAAAGGGGAAGAGGACAAGCAGGAGTAAACGGGCACGGTCTCAGGAACTCGCCTACTCTTTACCTGCCAAACGAAATGGCAGATTGGAAACGATTGCTCTTATTGGCCCTTGTGGTCATCATATTGATACCCCTCGCGCCGCCCGGCACATTACGCGCTCAGGATGCGGACGATGTCACGCGCCTGATGGAGGGAATGTCCAGCGCGGCCAAAGTCGGACAACTGTTTCTAGTCACTTTCCCCGGAGATGAAATCACTGATCAAGCTATCATCACCGAACTGATCCGCGATTATCACGTCGGCGGGGTGCTGCTTTTGCCCGATAATGGCAACATCGTCAACGAGGGTGACACGCCCACGCAAGTAGCCACGCTGGTCGAGCAACTCCAACAAGTCGCCTGGGAAGCGACGCAGCCGGTGACTGAGACGCTTGGGGAGGGGGAAACGTCTCCCGGCCCTTTCATCCCTCTCTTTATCGCCGCGAACCACGAGGGCAACGGTATGCCCCATACCGGCATCGTCGGTGGAATGACCCCCTTGCCCTCCGAGATGGCCCTGGGCGCTACCTGGGATCCGACCCACGCTGAGACGGTGGGCCAGATCGTGGGCCAAGAACTGCGCACATTGGGCATCAACATGCTGCTCGGCCCTTCGCTCGACGTACTCGAGACTCCCCGTCCCGAAAGCGCCGGTGACCTGGGTGTGAGAACTTTTGGTGGCGATCCGTTCTGGGTGGGGCAGATGGGGCAGGCGTACATTCAGGGCGTCCACACAGGGGGCGAGGGACGGGTGGCCGTTGTGGCAAAGCACTTTCCCGGTCTGGGAACCTCTGACCGCTCGCTCGACGAAGAGGTTCCCACCGCGCAACGCACACTGGAAAAGTTGAGACAGGTTGACCTGGCTCCCTTTTTCACTGTAGCTCAGGCCGAGGAGCCTTTGGCCCGTCCAGACGGCGTGCTGGTATCTCACATTCGCTTCCGGGGGTTGGAGGGCGGTCGTTTCGTCCCCACTCGTCCGATCAGCGTAGATAGCCAGGTGCTCCAACGACTGCTGAGTTTACCCGAGTTGGCTGCCTGGCGCGAAGAGGGAGGCGTGACGGTCTCCGATGGGCTGGGGATGCGCGCCCTACGCCGCTTTTACGATCCCAACGAGGAGAATTTCAATGGCCGCCGCATTGCGCGGGAGGCCTTTCTCGCCGGCAACGATCTTCTCATCCTCTCGCAATTCGCGCTCAACGATGATTGGGAGATTCGCATCTCCAACGTCGAATCCACCATCACCTTCTTCCGCGAGCGGTACGATAGCGACCCTTCGTTTCAGACGTTGGTGGATGCGGCTGTGGCGCGCGTGCTGCGGCTAAAACTCGATCTCTACGGTGGATCGTTCCGGCTGACCGCCACTCAGCCGGACGTGGAAGGAATAAGCGAGCAGGTAGGCCAGCATCAGGAGATGCTATCGGCCATTGGACGCGACGCGATCACGCTGCTCTCTCCCCCCTCGCCCGATCTTGTCCCTTCCCCTCCCACTACTGAGGACGACATTGTTATTTTTACCGATGGGCGTGTCGGGCGACCTTGCGCCACGTGCGCTCCTATACCTTACATTGAATCTTTTGCCCTGAAAGATACCATCGTGCGGCTTTACGGCCCCAATGCAACGGGGCAGATCAGCCCGTGGCGGGTAAATAGTTTCACCTTTGATCAACTGGACGAATACTTGAACACTCCCCTGCCGGCCCCCTCGGTCGGGGAGGAAATCACGTCCACTTTGACTAATCCCGTTGGACAGGCGTTGCAGAATGGTGATTGGATCATCTTTGCCATGCTCAACCCGACCACCGATCCTCCCCAGTCAGAAGCCGTACATCGCTTTCTTGCCGAGCGCGCCGACACCCTGGGCAACCCCCGGCTGATCGTGCTGGCCTACGACGCCCCTTATTACCTGGATGCGACCGAGATCAGCAAGCTGAGCGCCTACTATGTGGCATACAGCCGGACGGACGATTTTATTGAGGCCTCGGTGCGGGCATTGTTCGGCGAGTTTGCGCCGGTGGGCAGTCCCCCCGTCAGCGTGCCCGGTATCAATTATAACCTGCTGGTTCAAACCTTGCCCGATCCCGACCAGATTATCGCCCTGCACATCGGGGAACCGCCCATCGAGGGAGAACCGACTCCGGAGCCGCCGCAACTTAGAGTCGGTGACGAGTTAAAGCTGCGCACTGGAGTGATCGTGGACCACAATGGACGTCCGGTGCCCGACGGCACCCCGGTCCAATTTATCTTTACCTATCCCCAAGAAGGACTGTTGGAGCACTCTGTTATTGCCATCACTCGCGCCGGTGTGGCCGAGACGACGGTGGCGCTGGACCGGGCCGGTCAACTCGACATCTTTATTCAGGTGGACCCTGTTCCACGCACAATTGTCTTACAGATTACGATCCAGGAAGGGGAGCTGGCTATTATTGTACCCGTCACGCCCACGCCTCGGCCTACTATACCCCCACCGACACCCACGTTCACGCCGGAGCCGGGGCTAGAGATCCAAGAGACGCCGCAACCGACGCCGGAATCAGGGAACGGAGAAGAACCGGGTGCGACCGAGGATGCCGGGGGGCTGGACCTGGCACTGGCATTGGTTGGCGTCCTGATCGTTGGCGGTGCGGGATACTATGTCGTACGCTCCAGCGGCAGGCTGGTTAGCCCGGCTTTACGCATGGCGCTGTGGTGTGTGATAGGGGGACTCGCACTGTACCTGATCTACGTTTTGCTTCTGCCGCGGGCTGTCTGGCTGCAGGGGCGAAGCAGTGCGTGGCCCGCAGTGTGGGCCGCGTTGCTCGGCGGCTTGGTGCCTTTGGTCGTCGCGTGGATTGCCGGCTGGCGGGGACGGCGCAAGGCAATGTAACGCGGTCATCGGAGTCGTAAGGGCGTAGGCATTGCCTCGCCCCTACCAGGCGCAAAAGTTTGACGGACACCCCTCGAGCACATTCACAAAAAGGTCGCCAATATCGCCAGGGCGAGCATCACCCCGGCCAGCGCCAGCAGCCCACGATTTTCGACCATCGCCCGACGCCATTCTCCCTCCGCAGGGGCGAAAGGGAGCAGCGACGGGGGCAGCGAGCCAGTGCGCAGCGTCTCGCGGAACGCCGCCACGTTCGGCGGGCGTTGATCGGGGTGCATGGCGATGGCGGTTAGAATGGCGCGCTCCGTGACCGGGGGGATACGAGGATTGATCGCTCGTGGGAGCACGAGCGCGTCGGGTTTGAGAAACCGCTGCTTGGCATCGGTAGGAGGCCGGTTGGTCAAAAGGTGGTAGAGCGTAGCACCGAACGAGTAAATGTCAGATCGGACGTCGGTGTGGCCGGTATCCCCACCGTACTGCTCCAATGGAGTATAGGCGACTGTGCCCCGGCCTTGCAGCACAGTGACGGTGCGGGCGTTGTCCGTCGCCAACAGCTTGACCAGCCCAAAATCTACCAATTTAATCAGCCCGCCGGGAGTCAGCTTGATGTTGGCCGGCTTGATGTCGCGGTGAAGTACGGGCGGGTCCTGGCTGTGGAGATACTCTAGCGCATCGCATAATTGGTTGGCCCAGCGGAGTACTTGTTGCTCGTCGAGGAACTTGCCGTGGCGACGCTTTTCTTCCATCAGTTGGCGCAGGTCTCGTCCGTCGACGAAATCCATTACCAGGTACTCGCGCTGGCCGGCGGTAAAAGTGTCCGAGACCTTGGGGAGATTGGGGTGGTCTAACCGGGCCAGGGTGAAAGCCTCGCGCCGGAACTGTTCCTGTGCTTGAGCCAGTGCATCGGGCGTAGCATCAGGGTCTGGACGGACTTCTTTGATGGCGCAGATACGTCCCTTCAGACGCAGGTCTGCGGCGCGGTACACCGCGCCCATACCACCCTGTCCGACGGGAGCCAGAATTTTATAGCGTTCGCGCAGGACAACTTCCGGCGCAAGCAGGCGGGCCATAACAGTATTTCGCTCCTTTTGGGTGAGTTTCATCATAAGCGAGAAATGTCGTTCTGTCAAGGAGGCGGTGATGACACGACCGGATATGCCCATGCTCATCGTTTACGGAGGGGATTTAGAGGGGCAGCGATGGATCATAGAGCAGGAACAGATGGTCATTGGGCGGGGATCGGATTGCGACATCGTGCTGCCGGAGCGGCAAGCCTCGCGCCATCACGCCCGAATTGAGCGAGACGAGAGTGGGTATCTGCTGCGTGACCTGGGGAGCAAGAACGGCACCTGCGTCAACGGTCAGGAGGTGCGCGACGTCCCCTACCGCTTGAGAGATGGGGACGAGATTCAGATCGCGTTGTGCGTCAAGATGGGCTTTGTGGCCGCCGACGCGACACTGCCGCTGGAGCTGACCGGGCCTAACCGGGGGTTGCGCATTGACCGGGCAGCCAAGCGGGTCTTTATCGGCGGCCACGAGATGATCCCCCCGCTCTCGGTGGCTCAGTATCGGCTGTTGGATCTACTGCTGGCCCACGAGGGGCAAGTGGTCTCGCGGGATGCGGTCGTGGCGGCCGTATGGTCTGATGAGGAAGCGCTGGGTATCTCCGAGCAGGCGATTGACGCGCTGGTGCGCCGCTTGCGCGAACGCGTCTCCGCCGTGGACCCGGATCACGCTTACATCGTCACCGTGCGGGGATATGGATTCCGGTTGGAGAACCGGTGACATGCCGGGACTCTACTGCGGCCTCTCCCCCAGCGTCACCTGGACGGTCTGCTCTTCCCCGTCGCGGACGATAGTCACCGCGACTGTGTCTCCCACCTCCGTCTCGGTTTCCAGATAAGCGACGAACTCTTTGGAGGTGGTCATCGCTGTGCCGTTGAGAGCGGTGATAATGTCGCCGCCCAGCGGGACGCGGGCGTTGCCGATCTGCGCCACCTGATTCCCGCCCCGGATTCCGGCCTGATCGGCGGCACTGCCGGGCGCGACTCTGACCACGAGCAACCCCGTGTCGCCCGGCACCTGCATCCCGGCCTGGCGGATCGCCTGCGCCCACTCCGGGGTCAACGGCAGGTACTCGACCCCCAGCCAGGGGTGCGGATAGCGGCCCTGGGCGATCAACTGCGGCACGACCCGCTGCACGGTGTCCGAAGGCACGGCGAACCCAATCCCGGCCGAGGCGCGGCTGGGGCTGACGATCTGCGAGTTGACGCCGATCACCCGCCCGCGCAGGTCGAGCAGCGGCCCACCCGAATTGCCGGGGTTGATGGCCGCGTCGGTCTGGATCGCCTCGCCGATGAATCGCCCGTCTGGGCTTTCGATGATCCGCCCCAGGGCGCTGACCACGCCCACGGTCAAACTGCCCACCTGCCCAAATGGGTTGCCGATGGCGACGACGAACTGGCCCACGCGCAGATTGTCCGAATCACCCAGCGCGACCGGCTGCGGCAGGTTATCGGCCTCAATGTGGATCACTGCCAGGTCATTGGAGGGGTCTGTGCCGACGATCTCGGCCTGATAGACCCGTCCATCGGCCAAAGTCACCGACAGTTCCTCCGCGTTTTCCACCACGTGATAGTTGGTGACGATGTGCCCCTCTGTGTCGTAGATAAAGCCGGAGCCGGTGCCCTCCTGGGGAACGGGCCGGAAGAAGAAATCGTAAGCATAACTCACGTTGGTGATGTTGACCACCGCCGGCCCGACCAGGTCGTAGACCGCCTCCACCTGCGCTTCCAGCGCGTTGGCCGGCTCCTCTGTCGGCTGCGCCAATGGGGGTGGGGCCAGCGTGGGAGTCGGCGGGACGGCCGGCGTCGGGGTGACAGATGGGGCTAACAGCCCGGTTGGCCCGCACCCAAGCGCCGCGCCGAGCAACGTCGCCAAGATACCAATCAGAATTTTGTGTTTGTTCATCTGTTCCACACCTCCCTGGAAGCAACAATCCGTTCCAACCGCTCCACCTCCGCCTGCAACTCCTCGATCCGCCTCCGCATGCGGAGGATGATCTCGACCCCGGCCAGGTTCACCCCCAGGGCGGTGAGTCGGCGAATGCGGCGCAGTTCGGCCAACTCGGCCTCGGTCAACGTCTGGCTCACCAACTGGCGACGAATGTAACGGCGGACGGTGCGCGGCGCCAGCCCGGTGCGGCGGGAGGCAACGGCGATGGTGATACAGGTAGTCTGTTCTCTCCCGGTCATCGTCTGCCCTCCTTGCCAGAGATTTTTCTCAATTCCTCGAACAATTCCCGTTGGCGGGGAGTGAGCCGCTCCGGCAGGCGCACCTCCACCCTGGCGTACATATCACCGTGCTGCTTGGGATGACGCAGGCGGGGCATACCCTTGCCGCGCAGCCGAAAGACGCGCCCGTTCTGTGTGCCGGGCGGGATGGTGAGCGTGACCGGGCCGCTCAAAGTCGGAACCTGCGCCTTGCCGCCGAGCACCGCGGTGTAGAGATCGAGCGGCACCGTCACGTGCAAGTCGTCCTCCCGGCGCTCGAACTGCGGATCGGGGGCAACCCGGACGCGCAGGTACAGGTTGCCCGCGTCCCCGCCGCCCTCTCCCGGCCCACCCTCGCCGCTCATACGGACCCGGGTGCCGGTGCGAGCGCCGGGTGGAATTTTGACCTCCAGGCGACGGCCATCCTTCTGCAACGTGCGCCGTGTGCCCTGGTAGGCTTCCCGCAGGCTGATCTCGACCTCTTGTTCGTAATCCTGCCCGCGCCGTGGGCGCACACGCCCCTGGAATCCGCCTGGCGCGGCGCGGCCCCCCATCCCACCAAATATCTGGCTAAAGAAATCGGAAAACGGGTTACCGCCACCGAACATATCCTGCAAATCCTCCGGTGTGCCGTAGCGGACGTGGACGCCGCCCGGCGCTCCGGCCCATTGCCCCCAGTTGAAATCGCCGGGGCGGCCCCCGCTCTGCTGCCAGTGTTGCCAGTCGGCCCCCAACTGGTTGTACTTGGCCCGCTTTTCCGGGTCGGAGAGCACCTCGTAGGCCTCGTTGATCTCTTTGAACCGTTCCTCGGCCGCCTCGTCGCCTGGGTTGACGTCTGGGTGGTGTTTGCGGGCCAGTTTGCGAAAAGCCCGTTTGATCTCTTTTTCGTCCGCGTCTTGGCTGACGCCGAGGATTTTGTAATAGTCTTTGTATTCCATTTTTTTCACCAGGGGTGGGATCAGACTGCCACGACGACGCGGGCCGGACGGAGGAGGCGGTCGCCCAGACGATAACCGGCGCTCACCACCTCGGCCACGGTGTCCGGCTCAAGCCCGGCCTGCTCGTGGGGGAGGCTGCTCACCGCTTCGTGCCAGGTCGGGTCGAACGGTTCCCCGGCGGCCTGGATCGGTTTGGCTCCCTCCTGCTCCAGTAAGCGCGTCATACTTTGCAGAGTCAAGTCAACTCCCTGCCGCAGGCTCGCGGCGTCCGCTTCTGAGTCGAGCGCCCGTTTCAGGTCATCGGTCACGCGCAGAAGATCGCGCAGCAGTCGCTCCCGTTCGGCGGCGACGCGTTCGTCGGCCAGCCGCTGCTGCCGCCGGCGAAAGTTTTCCATCTCGGCCTGCAGGCGGAGCGCCCGGTCGCGCCACTCGGCCAGTTCTTTTTCTTCCGCTTGCCGCGTATCGTCACCGGTTGATTCAGCCCGTACCGGTTGTGATACAGATGGCTCCACCGGCCGCGCCGCCACGTCCACCACGGGCGGGGCGGCCTCGGCAACCGGCGCACCCTCCTCGACGACCGGTGGTTGGGTGCGGACAGGTATCTTTACTCTGGTCATACAACTCATCCTCTCGTATGCAAATGAGAAACCAGGTTTTTCCCCAAAAACCTGGTTTCTTGCCCATCGCGCTGCTGTGAGTGTCTCTAAACTTCCTGGAACTCGCCCTCGACCACGTCCTCGCCTCCCGGCTGCGGCCCGCTCGTTGGGCCAGAATCGAACCCGGCGCCTCCCGGCTGCGGCCCGCCGGTGGGCTGTTGCTGGGCGTACATCTGCTGCCCGATGGCCTGGCTGGCCTGTTGCAACTGCTCGATCAGTTGCCGGATGCGGGCGGCGTCCTCCCCCTCTTGGGCTTTTTTCAGGTCGGCGACGATTTGCTCGACGCGCTCCCGGTCAGAAGCGGACACTTTATCACCCAGGTCGCGCAACATCTTTTCCATCTGATAGGTCAGTGCGTCGGCGGTGTTGCGAGCCTCGATCAACTCTTTGCGCTTTTGGTCTTCCCTTTCGTGCCGCTTGGCTTCTTGCACCAATCGCTCCACTTGATCCTTGCTCAAGTTGGTGCTGGCGGTGATGGTGATCTGTTGCTCTTTGCCGGTGGCCTTGTCCTGGGCCGAGACGTTCAGGATGCCGTTGGCGTCAATGTCGAATGTCACCTCGACCTGCGGCACGCCGCGCGGCGCGGGCGGGATACCTTCCAGGTTGAACATCCCCAGGCTGTTGTTGTCGGCCGCCATTGGGCGCTCCCCTTGCAGGACGTGGATCGTCACTGCGGTTTGGCCGTCCTCGGCGGTGGAAAAGGTCTCGCTCTTGCGCACCGGGATGGTGGTGTTACGCTCGATGAGCGGCGTCATCACCCCGCCCAAAGTCTCCACGCCCAGCGTCAACGGGGTCACGTCCAAGAGCAGCATGTCCTTGACCTCGCCGGAAAGCACTCCGGCCTGGATGGCCGCGCCGATTGAGACCACTTCGTCCGGGTTGACTCCCTTGTGCGGCTCCTTGCCGCCGGTCAGATCGCGCACCAGGTTTTGGATCATCGGCATGCGGGTCGCGCCACCTACCAGCACGACCTCGTCCAGATCGGAGGCCTTGAGCTTGGCGTCTTTCAACGCCTGCTCAAAAGGCCCCCGGCAACGTTCGACCAGGTCTTGGGTTAACTGCTCTAATTTGGCCTGCGTCAACTTTATCTGCAAGTGCTTGGGGCCGGAGGCGTCGGCGGTGATAAAGGGCAGGTTGATCTCGGTCTCTAGCACGGTGGAAAGCTCAATCTTGGCTTTCTCCGCCGCTTCCTTGAGCCGCTGCAACGCCTGGCGGTCCTCGCGCAGGTCAATTCCCTGGTCTTTTTTGAACTCGTCGGCGACGTAATCGGTGATGCGTTGGTCCCAGTCGTCGCCGCCGAGGAATGTGTCACCGCTGGTGGACTGCACTTCGACCACTCCCTCCCCCACGTCCAGGATGGAGACATCAAAAGTGCCGCCGCCCAGGTCAAAAACCAAAATCGTCTCGTCCTTTTCCTTGTCCAGCCCGTAGGCCAGCGACGAGGCGGTCGGCTCGTTGATGATGCGCTTCACCTCCAGCCCGGCGATCTGCCCGGCGTCCTTGGTCGCCTGGCGCTGGCTGTCGTTAAAGTAGGCCGGCACGGTGATGACCGCCTGCGTGACCGGTTCGCCCAGGTAGGCTTCGGCGTCCTCCTTCAGTTTGCGCAGGATCATGGCCGAGATTTCCTGTGGCGTGTAATTCTTGCCGGTCTGCGGAATGTGCACCTGTGCGTCGCCGGAAGGGCCACTCACGATTTTGTATGGCAGAATCTGGCGCGCCTTTTCGACCTCTGGTTCGTCGTATCGGCGACCCATCAGCCGCTTGATAGAAAAAATGGTGTTATCCGGGTTGACGACCGCCTGACGCCGGGCGGTCTGCCCCACCATGCGCTCGCCGTTCTTGGTAAATGCAACTACCGATGGGAACAACCGTCCCCCCTCGGCGCTGGGGATGACGGTCGGCTCGCCACCTTCCATCACAGAGACGACCGAGTTGGTCGTACCCAAGTCAATTCCGATAATTTTGCTCATTATGTTTCCTCCCACAGTTCGATATTTTCACGCTGTATATTGAATATACACCATTTGTATCAGAAATACACAAGAGCAACATTAGCGTTTCATTAGATTGCGCTGGGGCTGCAGAGGAGTGAGCACGCCAGTTGGATAGCTGCCTCAATCATGACATTGACTGGTTCAATTCATCGCCACCAATAGTGCTCCGAGTGCGGTGGCGTGACCCGCGTTCGGCGGCAGGATGATGGGCGTGTTGTAGAGATCGCTTACCTGCTCGAGCACGGCGCGCACGCTGGACATATCAATCAGGTGTCCGGTGACGACGATGCGCTCTATCTGCCGGGCGCGGGCAGCGTTGATGGCGACGATGGCTATGACCTGGCCCACCAGCGTCACCAGCGCCGCCGCCAGATCCTCGCGGCTGACGGCGAGATTGTGGCGGGCCAGACGACCAAAATTGACCGCTGTGGCTTCGGCGGGCAACTGGCCGATAGGCCCATTGACCACATCGCCCAGGCTCAAGTCGGCTCCGTTAGGATCACCCCGCTGCGCCAAAGCGTCAATCTCGTGATGATCGGTAGTGTGTAGCAACAGGCGGCTCAGTCCCAGCAATGTGCCCCCGCCCACACCGGTGCCCGTGACGTGTGTGTAGCGGTTGTCGTGCCCCTCCACCACCGCCGTACCGGACCCGGCGCTCACTACCAATACTGGTTTTTCCTCTGCGAGTTCGGCCAATGCCCGGCCACCGTGCCCGATCGCTTCTACCTCGCCCACGCTGACCACTGCGCACCCGTCAATCTGGTCGGGCAGCAATCGGTGACACCCACCAGTGACGGCGAGTTGCCGGAGTGACGATAGCTCGATTCCTCCACCCGCCAACACGACCCGTACCAACTCGGGGTCTGGTTGACCTTTGGAGGGACGATCCCAATGGCGCAACTCGTTTCCGACGTAGGCTACCGCGTCGGTGTTGCTGATGCCAAAATCTATCGCTGCGTGCATAGATTCAGTACCTCTCTGGTTCAAAGCCTCTAAAAGATTCGGGTGTGTTTCATCTACTTTGGAGAGCAACCAAAGCCAGCGCGGTGCAATTCAGCGTCGTCGGTTGAGTAGGCCTTCAGGCCGTATCGAAACCCCTGGATTGAGCCTGCCGAAATCACGGCGTGGCCCATGCAGGACAAAATCCGTTGCCAAAGCCGCTCGCTTCACTTTGACAGGCTCAGTACAAGGGTTTCGATACGCCGCCACAAAAAGCGTGGCGGCTACTCAACCAACGCTTGCTTTACTGGCCTGAGCAGTTACCAAATTGGTGCTCACAAAAGTGTAAAGGTGTTTTTGCTCCTGAAAAGGTGAACCCCAATTTGGCATTTCATTGTAGCATGGATGTGATGGGGCGACAAATATCGCGTCAGGCGAACTCTCGACGTTCGCCAAACGGCGACTCCACAGAGGGTCACCTTGGGGCAGGATGGCCCCTAACGCAGTTTGGCTTGAGAAACTAGATCAATTATGCAAAATCAGGCCCAAAATCTTGACGACAAGGGATGATTGTGTTAGAATATGTACAATTCGTGAATCGCTGATATTTACCATCTTTTCCGGGGCGGTTGACTACACGGTAGCTGTGTCTAACCCATCTATGGTTTGTTTCGACGTTTCACCTCTCATCCCGGCTCGACTTGGCGCGGCATTCACCCTAGACGTGGATGCCGGGCCTCAGAGCCTGATTGACGTCTCTACCAAAGCCCTGGAGTCAAGTTTCCTTCGCGGGACTATCCAGGCCATTCGTGTGCAAGGAGGCGTACTCGTTCGAGGCACTTTGGAATCGCAACTGGTTCTAGAGTGTGTCCGTTGTTTGGAACCCTTTACCTTTCCCATCACTCTGGAGTTGGAAGAGATATTTCGGTTTGCTGGAACGGAATCAACGCCAGAGATACTCTATTCAGTGAGTGATAGCGGCTGGCTAGATTTGACCCCCCTGTTGCGCGAGCAAAGTTGGCTGAGCATTCCGCTGAAACCCCTCTGTAGCCCAGATTGTAAGGGGCTGTGTCCGCAATGTGGCGTGAACCTCAACTTGGAATCGTGTACGTGTGAAAACGCCAAGATCAATCCACACCTGGCTGTATTGAAAGAGTTTTTGTGAGTTGGTAACTGCTCAGCCTGTCATTGCGAGGAGCGGCAGCGACGAAGCAATCCCCACGCTGCTTGCATTTGAAAGCGGGAGATTGCTTCGCTACGCTCGCAATGACACTAGCGAGGCCATTCTGAG
>Ga0164318_10005548_pt1 | contig 12199 bp, 11 predicted proteins | sample GuaBasSedimGuay9_FD_113734 | JGI IMG/M metagenome (GOLD analysis project Ga0164318, IMG submission 113734) | Subseafloor sediment microbial communities from Guaymas Basin, Gulf of California, Mexico - Guay9, Core 4571-4, 0-3 cm | ecosystem: Environmental > Aquatic > Marine > Hydrothermal vents... | reverse complement strand
GTTCGCGTCGATCTTGCGGAATATCTCATCCCTCAGGCCCCTGCGGCCCTCCGGGGAATTCAGGTCCTCGGCCGATTTGCCCGACAGGGTCATGATGACGATATCCCGCAACTGGGGAATCCGGGACGTCGCGATGTCCGCCGTCATCTGGTCCTTGACCTCCAGATCCACAGTTATCCGCAGGTAACGGGGACGATTGGGACTGGACTGCAGGGTAACGATGATCTCGTTCAAACCCACCAGGACCCCCATCTGGGGCATCTCCGTCGTGGGATCGTCCACGGGCTCCTCTACCGACGTCGCCGCCGTACCGGTCCCCAGCTTGGGCACGATCACGAATTGCGTGAGTCCGAAGGCCAGACCCACCTGAACAACGACGATGATCCCCAGCAGGATTGCCTTGTTGTCCAGCAAACCGCCCTTGCTCCTGGGTGTGCTCTCCTCGGCGGTTTCGTCTTTCTTGTCTGCCATGTTGGGCTCCTTGTGCTACTTGCCGTACCCAGGCAAGATACCCGTCCTGCCGTGAAAAAGTTCACTCGTTACCGGGTCGAGAATTGGCCGCACCGGCTTGTTTTCATCCTTCGTTGGCGAGTCGCCCGCCTTGCTTTCCGCCTTCATCGCCAGGGGAAGCTGTTTTTCCCTGGCCAACCGCTTACGGTCCAATTTGAGAAAAATCTCCACCCTGCGGTTCCTGCTGCGACCTTCGGCCGTGTCGTTGCTCGCCAGGGGCCTGTATTCGCCGTATCCGGTGGCCGCAAGGTTCTCCGGCGGCACCCCCAGGCTTTGAAAGTATCGTGCCACCGCGACGGCCCTGCCGGCGGAAAGTTCCCAGTTGCTGGGAAACCTGGACGACCGGATGGGCACGTTGTCGGTGTGTCCCTGGATGGAAACCTGATAGGGAAACTTGTTGAACAGATGGGCCATTCTTGTCAGCACGCCGCGGGGCGCCGCTTTCAGCTCCGCGCTCCCGGATGCGAACATGAACGGGGCCTGGATCCGGAACAGAACGCCTTCGTCCTTGATCTCCACAGCCACCTGGTCCTGGAGATCCTCGTCCAGGATCACCTTTTCCACGCTGCGCACCTCGTACAGCAGATCCGCATCCTGACTCCCGGGGTTGTTGTTGGGAACAAGGGGAGTATCGAAAACGATGACGGACTCGGGGTGCCCCATGACACCGAAAGCATTCCGCAAGGAACTGGCGGCCTCATGGAACTTCGATTCCTGCATGGAGGAAAAAGACACGATGAGCACGAAGAACGTCAGCAGCAGGCTCATCATGTCCCCGTAGGTCATGACCCACTCGTCGAGCCCCTGCTTGATGATGATGTTCTTGGCTTTCTTGGCCATGCCTTACCTATCCCGACTTGATTGAAACCGTTGCAGCCGGCGGCCGGTCAGGCGGCTTTCTCCTTGGCCTCTTCCATCTTCTGGCGCACGGCCGGCGGCAGGAAGGATTTCAGCTTCTCCTCGACGATGCGCGGCGAATCCCCGCTCTGGATGGCCATGATCCCCTCGATGATCATCTCCTTGATCATCATCTCCTCCTTGGACCTGGTCTCCAGTTTCCCGGCCAGGGGCAGGAAGACGACGTTGGCCAGCACCGCCCCGTAGAAGGTGGTGATCAGGGCGGTGGCCATGCCGGCGCCGATCTGGGAAGGGTCCGAGAGGTTGGAGAGCATGTTCACCAGGCCGATCAGGGTCCCGATCATGCCGAAGGCGGGCGCGAAGGTTCCGCCTGTGGACAGGACCTTGGCCCCGTTGGCGTGGCGGCTCTCGAGCTGCTCCACATCGGTCTCCAGGATCTTCTCCAGCAGCTGGGGATCGGTCCCGTCCACGGCCAACCGCAGCCCCTTGCGCAGGAAGGGATCGGTCTCGTTCTCAGAATCCTCCTCCAGGGCCAGCATGCCCTCCCGGCGGGCCCGCTCGGCGTACTTCACCATCTTCTCGATGACGTCCCCGGGTTCGTCCAGGGCGAACAGGAGGGTCTTCTTGAAGAACCCGGCAATACCCAGGATCGTCTGCAGGGGGAAACTGATCAGTAGCGCACCGAACGTGCCTCCGATCACCACCGCGACCGACGGCATATCGATGAACCCGCTCAGGCTGCCGCCCAACATGATGGACCACACGGTCAACCCGAAGGCGATCACCAGCCCGGCAATGGTTGCAATATCCACCCTGGGTCTCCCCTTTGTTCTCCGCGTGCCTCATGCCCCGAAAGGCGTTCAACCCTCGAAGACCGAGCCGTTACCACCTGAAGGAACCGGATGGGACCTGGTTTTCCCCCGAAAGGCGATGGCCAGTTCCACGACCGTATCGAGGTCCTCCAGGACCATGATCTTGCGTCCGGTCGTCAAGCTGATGAGCGTATCGGGCGTACTCTCGATGAACTCGATGAGATCGGCGTTTACCACCAGCTCGCTACCGTTTAGTTTCGTTACTTTGATCATGAACTTTAGCTCCTTGTGATCTCATCGGAAAAATGCGGCCCGAACCGGTTGCCCGGCCGGGCCGCTTCGATCACTTCAACAGCAATTCATCCACGCTACCGGATCAGGTTGACCAGTTCCTGCATCACCTGGTCGGCGGTGGTGATCACCCGGCTGTTGGCCTGGAAGGCCCGCTGGGCCACCACCAGGTTGGTGAACTCCTGGGCGAGGTCGACGTTGCTGGTCTCCAGCGCCCCCGGCACCAGGGTAACGCTGTTGCCCACCCCGGCGAAGGTCTCCAGGGCCTGCCCGGAGTTCCCGCTCAGGGTGTAGGTGTTGTTGGCCGAGCGGATAAGTCCGGCCGGGTTGTTGAACTGGGCGATCCCGATCTGGGCGATGGTCTGCATGGTGTCGTTGGAGAAGATGCCCGTGATCATCCCGGACTGGTCGATGTTGAAGTCGACCAGGCTCCCGGTGCCGTAGCCGTCGGCGATGGACTGCAGATTGCCGGTACCCTCGAACTGGGTCAATCCCGTCAGCTTGCCGATCTCGCCGTAATCGATGTGCAGGATGACGTTGGAGGCCCCGTCGCTGGAACCCGACTGGGGCTGGAAGGAAAGGGCGCCCGAATCGTCGTCATAGGTGAAGTTGCTGACGCTACCGTTGTCGGCGAAGCGGATCCGGCCCGAACCGCCGTTGAGGATGGTCTCGTTGCCCTCCATGTTGGCGTTCCAGATCCACTCGTTGGCTCCGGCTATCTTCTCGAAGCTGAAGTTGACCGTGTGTTCGCCGCCCAGGCTGTCGTAGACGATGGTGGACATGGAGAAGCTCTTCTTGTCCTCGGCCTGCTGGGTCTCGGTGAAGGTGAAGGCGCTTTCCAGCACGGAGTTGAGATGACCGTCCTCGGTGATGGAGATGTCGGCGATGGTGGCCGAGGTGCCGACCTCGCCCCTCACCACGATCTGACCTTCCTCGTTGATCTCCACGGGGTTTGAATTGATGTTCAGCGCGTACTGGAGCTCCACCCCCAGGTCGCCGAGGGTGGTGGTGCCGTCCACCTGGAAATCGATGTTCTCCACCGGCTCCCCGCCCACGGAGCCGCCGAGGGTGAGGATGGCCGGAGGACTCGCCAGGTCGATGTCCAGGGCCTTGCCGTTGGCGTCGTACATCTCGCTCAAAAGGTCGTCCTCGGTGGCATAGGCGCGCAGCTCGCTCGACAGGGAGCTGTCCCCGGTGGCGATGGAGCTGCTGAAGGAGAAGTTGCTGTTGAACTGGGTCTTGGCGGTCGCGGTCAGACTCAGGCCCTCGACGGTCGATCCGGTGTTGTTGGTCGCCTGCACGGCCCCGCTGGCGTCGAGGCTGAAGGTGATGTTCTGCCCGGCGGCCGTCATGGAGCTGTTCAACCAGTCGATCAGATCCTGGTATGTCGAATCCTCGGCCACGGTGAAGGTAGCGCTGGTGAGCTCCGCACCCCCGATGCGTCCGTTGATGTGGACCTCGTCACCGGCGTTCAGATCCAGCGACCCGTCGCTCTCGCCGCTCATGTCCACGAGGGTGTCCGAACCGGTGGCTGCCGCCAGGAAGGTGGGGCTTTCCATCACCGTCCCCTTGGCGTCGCTGGCGGAATCCAGGTTCCCCATCAGCTGCACGGTGGTCGAGGGCTGGGCGGGAACGACCAGCGTCGGGTCGATGACGATGTCCGAAAGCGGCCCGGTGCTGATGTTCCCCTCCGCGTCGGCCATCCGCCCCTGGACCTTCAGTCCGGTGGAGGGATTGACCAGGCGGTGCTCGCTGTCCAGGCCGAAAACCCCGGCCCGGGAGAAGGAGCGGGAATGCCCGTCGCTGAGGATGAAGAACCCGGGCCCCTGGATAGCCAGGTCGGTGTTCTTGCCCGTTGTCTCGAAGTTGCCCTGGATGAAGTTGCTGTCGATGCTGGCCACCTGGGTGCCCAGACCCACCTGCTGCGGGTTGGTGCCCCCAAGACCCCCGGCCACGGGCCGGCTGGCCGTCTTCAGGGTCTGGGTCAGCATCTCGTTGAAGGTTACCCGGCCGGACTTGAAACCGACGGTGTTGCTGTTGGCAATGTTGTTGCCGATGACATCCAGCTTGGTCAGGTTGGCCGACAGGCCGGAGACGCCGGAATACAGGGACTTGAACATGCGATCCTCCCGTGTTAACGCCACCAGGGCGGTTGATTCAGCTTATCTTGTAGATGTCGGAGACGTAGTATTCCTGGTCGTCGACCGTGACCACGCCCGCGTTGTTCTCGTACCGCAAACTTTCCACGTGCCCGGTCATCAGGGTCGTGAAACCGACCGGGACGCCCTGGTTCTCCACGCTCACATCCAGGGTGTACCGACCGTCGGGGGCCGTCTCCCCGTCATCGGTCCTTCCGTCCCAGGAGATGTCCGACAACCCGGCGTCCACGTCGGTGGTGTAGGTGGCCACCACGTTGCCTGCCTCATCGAGGACCTTGACCGTGGCGGTCCCGGGGCCGTCGCTGGCCACCATGCTCTCGGAGGCTTCCCCTGCCTCGACCCAGGCCGCATCCCCGGCCACGGTCACATCCTTGCCCACGAGGGCAAGCATGGCCGTGTTGTTGATGGACTGGCCGACCATGATGCTGTCATCCAGTTTGGAGCTCATGCTTTCCAGGTCGTCCAGCATGGAGAACTGGGTCAACTGGCTTGTGAACTCGGCGTTGTCCATGGGGCTCATGGGATCCTGGTTCTGGATCTGGGCCACCAGCAGGGTCATGAAGTCGATATCCGAAATCTCGGAATAGTCCCTTTCCGGTTGTCCGATCACGGGTCCGGTGGCGTTGGTAACTCCGGTTATCGGCATCACGATTCCTCCTTATGGGTCCTCTGCCTCGGGTCCTGCCGCGACTTCCCGCCGCGCCGGTCACCGTGCCTATCCCTGCCGTCCTGCCGGGAGTCTCTCTCGCTGCGTCCTTCCTGACGCTCCTGTCCCCGCTGTTGATCCCTGCGTTCCTGCTGGGCTCCGTCCTGCTTGATGACGACCGGTTCCCTCACCTCGACACGGACATCGAGGTGATGAAAACCCGAAGCCTTGGCCTTCAGGCCATCGGTCAATTCATGAAGATTGTTCTGGAGGGCCTCTGCGGCCTGCGGACTGTCGGCGACGATCCTCACTTCCAGGGCGTGTCCCTTGCCCACCAGTGCCACCTCCACCTTGCCGAGGGATTCCGGGTGGAGCTGGATCTTGACGTGGGATTCCCCGCCCCGCAGGTCCAGGTTGGCCACGACCTGCTTGAATACCGGCGCATGGGCCTTGGCTGCCATCACATGCCCGCCGTCGCGGGTTCCCGCTCCGTCCTTCAGGCTCGGCACCGGATCGTTGCCCGCGTGCGGAGACCTGGCATGAGACTCGGCGGTGTGATGAACTTCGTGGGCGATTGAAACCTGTTCCGCCTGCATGATGGGTTTCCCGGGTTCCTGGTGCGGCGACTTGGCATCAGACGACTTGTGGTGGGAAACCTCCGGGGAGCTGACTGCCGGTTGACCGGATACGGCTTCCGACCCTTGCTCCTGTGCTTGAATACCGGGACCGGAAGTGGTAGCTGACGGCGCCGCCTTGTCCAGCGGGCCCGCCGCCGAAACCGGTATCTCCCCGGTCATGACCGGCGACTCGGCGGAAGAAACGAATTGTTCAGGCGGGTCCACCGGCCGAAGCGTTTTGGCATTGCCGGCCTGGCTTCCGGGTTTGGCGTAGGCCGCCTTGTTACCCGGAGATTCCTGCAGATCCCGCAGCAGGCGCTTGGCCTTGAGCTCCAGGATATCCGCCACCTTCAAATAGCTGCTTCTCTCCAACCCCGGGCGGGTATCCAGTGCCGGGTCGTCTGATCCGGATCCCAGGAGACCGGCCTTTCCTTCAACCTTGGCCCCTCCGGTGGCTGCAGATTCATCTTCAGGGATCTTCAGTCCGGAAAGTTCATCCGCAACCACGGCGGTTGCACCAGGCCTATCCGCGAGGACGACCTGCGCTTCCGTGGCAGGTAGCACCTGGGAAGCCGCCTGTCCGGATTGTGCCGCAATATCGGCTGCTGGGACGTTGGGCACCCCCGAAGCTTGCCCATCGGTGGCTACGGAACGCTCGACAGCGATATGGGGACCGTCGGCAACCGGACTCACGGCCGCCGGCATCCCGGCTTGAAGGGTTGTCGGCGCATTTTTCGGGAGGGACGGCTTGTCGGATTCGGCAGGCTGCTCCCCGGGAAGTTCGACCTTGTCCTGCCCCTGCGGCACGGGAGCCAAGGCAACGGCGACACCGGGGTTTTCCTGCATCAACATGGTTTCCGCAGAAGCCTCGCTCTCCTGAACAGATGTGGGTTCGTTCTCCAACGAACCCTCGGGAACCGTGCCCAGCTTCCGGGCGCTCGCCATGAGCAACCCGGAGAACAAACCTCCGCTCTCGGTCGCACCCTTGAAGGGATTATTCCCCCCCGCAGGCAACTGTTCCTGGCCGGCAAGTGGCAGTGACAGGCCCGGCTGCATCAGGCGCCTCCCTTGAGGCTCATCCGCGTACTCAGCTGGGCCGCCAGGGCCGGGTCCATGCGGGCCAGGATCTTGGCCGCCTGCCGGTTCTTCATCCTGCTCATGATCTCCAGGATGATGTCCGGGTCCAGGCTGCCGAGAATGGGCGCCGCCTCATCGGGCTTCATGGCCTCGTACATCTTGGCCAGCTTTCCGGCCGACTTGTCCTTCTCGGCCACGAACGATTTCTGCGAAGCCTCGAGATGGGCGATGGTCTCCATCAATTTCTTGCGTGCGGCATCCAGGACCTGCTCCTGGACGGCGATGCTGGCCCGACGGTCCTTCAGGCCTTCCTTTTCCTTCTGGATCCGGTCGCGTTCCAGTTCCATGTCGTGGAACACCCGCTCGGCGGCCGTGTAATCCTCCGGTGCCAGTTCCGGTTGGGCACCGCCGCCGCCGACCTTGTTGAGCTGGGTGGTCAGGGCTACGACCCCTCCGAAGATGAGGACGAAGGTCACGACCGAAATGATGACGACGCTTTTCATTTTTTCTCCTAAAGTACCCGGGACCACGGCCGAAAACGATATCGGCTCTGCAGACTTGGCAACCTTGGTGCCACCTGGACACCCTGCGGACCGATCATTCCTGATTCCCTCAACCTGTTTCCTGTAACAGGGTTGGCTAAATAGCTGCCGTCACCAGGGTGCAGGCCTCGTCCTCGCCGGGGGCAAGTTGTTCCCCCCTTGTGGCAAGTTCTGACCTGCGTGCCCGATCCGCCCTGATCTGGCCGATTTCATCCAGTTCCTTGCGCTCGAGGGTTTCCATCTCCCGCATCCATTCGCTTTTTCGACGTCGCTTGAGTTGCTTAAGCACTTCCAGATCCCTCCAGGCGGCATTCAATTCCTGCCGAGCCGCCGCCAGCGCCGCCTGGGCGCGTTCCATTTCGCCCTGCAGTTCCTGCCGCCTGGTATCCAGGAATTCGAGCCAGGCCGTCTTGGCCACCATGTCCTGGACACGCAGGTCGTAGCCGGGGGCTCCCTCTAATTGGCGCTGGATCTCGTTTTCCAGTTCCCTGAGGCGGACCCCAACCGCGGCAAGAGCGGCCTGGGCGACCGAGACCTCGCGGCCCTTGCTGTCGACGATCCTTTGCCGGTACTTCAATACGCTCTCGAGTCTGAAGGTGAATGGCATCTATTCCACTCCCGTCAGGGACCGCAGGGCGGCCAGGGTGGAGGTCAAGGGACTTTCCTCGGCGATGCCCTGCACCAGGAAGGCTCTGATCTCATCGGCCTTGGCCAAGGCCTCATCCAGCACCGGATCGCTGCCCGGCACGTAGGCGCCGATGTTCACCAGATCCCGGTTGTCCTCCAGGGACTTCATCCAGCGCATCAACCTGGCCCCGGCTTCGATATCCTTCTGTTCCACGATGTCGTTGCGCAGACGGCTCACGCTGCCCAGCACGTCCACGGCCGGATAGTGGTGCTGCCGGGCCAGATCGCGGCTGAGCATGACATGCCCATCGAGAATGGAGCGCATGGCATCACCGATGGGGTCGTGGATGTCGTCGCCCTCGATCAGGACCGTGAAGAAGGCCGTCATGGAATTGACGTCGGACCAGCCGGCCCGCTCGCACAACCGGGGCAGGGCGGCAAAGACCGAGGGAGGGTAGCCCTTGGTCGTTGGGGGTTCACCCGCGGCCAGGCCGATCTCCCTCAGGGCCATGGCGTATCGCGTGGCAGAATCCATGAGAAACAGGACCTCGTGATCAGCGTCGCGGAAATTCTCGGCGATGGTCATGGCGGTCTCCGCGCCCTTGGCCCGCATGACGGCGCTCTCATCACTGGTCACGACCACGACCACGCTCCTGGCCAGGCCCTCGGGACCCAGATCGCGCTCGATGAATTCCCTGACCTCGCGGCCGCGTTCCCCGATCAGGGCCAGCACGTTCACGTCCACGGTGGCCTGCCGCGCCAACATGCCCAGCAGGACGGATTTGCCGACGCCGCTGCCGGCGAAGATGCCGAGTCGTTGTCCGCGGGCAGTGGTGATCATAGCATCCAGGGAACGGATGCCCGTGGCCATGACCTGGTCGGAACGCTGCCGCTGCAGGGCGCTCGGTGCCGCGCCGCCCAGGGCCGCCCGGGGCAGATCCCCCAGGGGGGGACCGCCGTCCAGCGGCCTGCCCATCCCATCGATCACCCGGCCCAGAAGCTTCTCTCCCACAGGAACGGTCAGCCGGTCGGCCACCAGGGTGACCGGCTGGCCGGGCGCAATCCCCCTGCCGTCCTGCAGGGGCATCAGGAGGAGTCTGTCTTCCCGGAATCCCACGACTTCGCAGACCGCCGGCCTGGTGTGACGACCCCTGTCGATCCGGCACAGGGCGCCCACAGGACCCCCCATGCCCCTGACCTCGATGACCATCCCCACCAGGTCTGCGACCCTCCCCATGGGCCGCACGGGGTCGCTTTTTTCAATGCGTTCCTGCAACTCACCCCAGATCTTGAGCATTGCCATCCCCCTGGACGGGTACCGCGCCGTCCTCATCCGCGCCCACGGCGATCTCCTGCCGGACCGATTCCAGAGTGGGCTCCAGAAGAGGCGCCGTACTGCTGCCGGACTTGGTGGCGACCTGTTCCCATACCAGTTGTGACAGGGCCTCGACCTGGCCTTCCAGGGTGGCGTCCCATTCACGGCCGCCGGATTCCACCATGCATCCGCCCCGGGTGATCCTGCGGTCGGGAATGACCTTTTCGATGTTCAGGGTCGCCAGCATGCTCGGTTCGTCCTGGAGCCACTCGGCATCCTGGGGATTGACCGTGATACTCAAGGGGTGCCCGGAAGGGACCTTGTACAGGGTCGTCTCCAGCGACCGCACCAGGACCTCCCGGTCCAGGTCCACGGTCTTCCTGACGATCTTCTCGGCCAGGTCCAGGGAAAGGGCGATGCAAGACTTGGCCATCCCCTCCAACCGACGGTTCACTTCCGTGCCGAACGCCTCGGCCCAGGCCTGGAATTGCCGTTCGAATTCCTGGAGCCGGTGCTGGAATTCCTCCTCCTGCTCCCGAGCCCGGGCTTCGTACTGCTTGGCCACGTCGATTTCCACCAGCTCGAAGAGGGTGGATCGTTCCTCGCGGGTCAGATGGGACAACAAGGCGGCGTCGGAGGCGAATCCCGATTCCCTGCGGAAGCGCATCGCCGAGGAGTCGGGCCCCTGCTCATCGACGCCTTCGCCGTTGGCGGGTTCGAAAGCAGGCTGTTCCCCGCCGACCCCGTTGATCACGGTCACTTGTCCGGGGTCAAATGGCTCAGGAGACCATTTCTGCATCCTTGCCGCCCTTTCCGAGTGTGATGGTGCCGGCTTCCTCCAGGCTGCGGATGACTTCCACGATTCTCTGCTGAGCCTCCTCGACCTCCGACAGACGCACCGGCCCCATGTATTCCATGTCCTCGGCGATGCCCTCGGCCGCGCGCTTGGACATGTTGGAGAAGACCCGGTTACGGATCTCGTCGGTGGCCCCCTTGAGGGCCATGGTCAGCTCCTTGCCGTCGATCTCCTTGAGGATCTCCTGGATGCTCGCGTCGCTGAGGGTGACCATGTCCTCGAAGATGAACATCAGGTTGTTCACCTCGTTGGCCACCTCGTCGTCGATCTCCCGCATCTCGTCCAGGATCTCCTGCCAGACTTCCCGCTCGATCTCGTTGAGAATCTCCGCCACCTGCTTCTTGCCGCCGTACTTGGTCTCCCGTGCGCGGATCTCGCCCTGGAGCTGCCCGGCCAGAACCTTTTCCACCGCTTCGAGGGTCTCGGGATTGGGCGCCTCCAGGACAGCCATGCGATGCGCCACCTCTCCCTGCAGTTCCGCCGGCAACAGCGCGAGTATGGGCCCGCTGCTGCGGGGATCCATGTGCGCCAGCACGACGGCGATGGTCTGGGGATGCTCGTTCTTGAGGTAGTTGGCGATGGTCAGGGAGTCCACGTTCTTCAGGTGCTCGAAGCTCTTGATCTCGCTGTAGCTGGTCACCCGGCTGAGCATGGATGTCGCGGCGTGGGTGCCGAAACCCGATTCGAGGATCTGCTTGGCCGTCTCTTCCCCGCCGAAGGCGATGCCGCTGATGCGGCTGCTGATGGAGATGAAATCCCCCAGCACGGCCTTCTTCTCCTTGAAGTTCACATGGCCGATGCCGGCGATCTCGTGGGTGATGTCCTCCACCATGTTCTGCGGCAGCTTCGACATGACCTTGCCCGCCACGTCGGGCCCCAGGGCCATGATGAAAACCGCCGCCTTGCGCAGGGAATCTTCCTTCACGTTACTCTCCCGCCGCCTGCTGGGTCATGTCGCCCAGGTCGATGCCGTGGATCCAGGACTGGATGACCTCGGCCACCCGTTCCGGATTCTCCGCGGCGAAATCCTGAATATCCCCGATTACCTGATCGTTCATCTCCGGGATGCCGTCGAAATGCAGGGGCTCTCCCCCGGCTCCCCTGCCCGGGCCCGCCAGGCGGCCGGCCGTCGGTTCCGAACTCCCGCCGACTCCACCGGCCAGCATGGCCGCCAGATTCCGGCGCAGGGCCAGGGCCATGATGCTCATCAGGATCACCAGGACGACCTTGCCTCCGTACTGGGTAACCATCCCCACCACATCGCCGGCGCCGCCGGAGCCGCTCCCGGGAAGCTCGGGCGGCGACTGGAATCTCATGTTGACGATCTCGACCTGGTCGCCCCGGGTCGCGTTCATCCCCACGGCGCGTTCCACGACCCGCTTGAGCTGGTCCAGCTCCTCGTCGCTCAAAGGGGTGTAGACGGGCTCCCCTCCATCCTCAGACGGTTCGTAATGCCCATCCACGAACACGGCGACCGAGAGGCTCTGGATCCCGCCGGTCTGGGAGATGACGTGCTCCACCGTCTTGTTGATCTCGTAGTTGGTGGTGCTGTTCTCGGTGGTCTCGCCGGTGGAAGGGATGCTGCTCTCGTTCCGGACCTCGCTGCGTACGACGGTGGCCGCGGGATCGTATATCTCGCGCTGCCGTTCGATCTTCTCGAAATTCAGGGTCGCATCGACCTTCACGATGGACTTGCCCGGCCCCAGGACGGTATCCAGCATGCTGGCAGCCTTGGCCGAGAGGTGATCCTCCACATCCCTGCGCAGGGCCAACTGGGTTTCGCTCCGACCGATGTCGTCGTTCCTGACGGCGTTCGACAACACCTTGCCGGCCTGGTCCAGAACGGTCACGTTGTCCGCCTTGAGATTTTCGACCGCCCCGGCGACCAG
>Ga0164318_10005547_pt1 | contig 12200 bp, 13 predicted proteins | sample GuaBasSedimGuay9_FD_113734 | JGI IMG/M metagenome (GOLD analysis project Ga0164318, IMG submission 113734) | Subseafloor sediment microbial communities from Guaymas Basin, Gulf of California, Mexico - Guay9, Core 4571-4, 0-3 cm | ecosystem: Environmental > Aquatic > Marine > Hydrothermal vents... | reverse complement strand
CGTTACTAAATGGACAAACTCTACCCAAAACCAAGAGACGTCAATCTATCCTGGTGAATCTTCGATTCACTGGATCCTAAAATTGCATGGCAATTTTAAGGATATGGTGAAGACATTTGTCCAAATAGTTATGTCTTCAACTATATTTTCAACGAATGTTGAAAAGCTTAACACGATAGTGTTAGAGATATGGCAATCCAACACAAAGGTCAATTATTGTTGGATTGACTATATATTGACAAATACATTTTGGACATAGCCTATCCTTTTTTTCCAACTCTAATAACTCCTTCCAAACATTATATCATTTCCATCCTATCATAAATCCCTCTCATTCACATCACAATCCTGCCATACAATTCCCAGGGCACATTCCTCATCTCAACATCTCACCATAACTTATATATACTCCTAAATTCATAATCTTAATGAGCAATTGTCAACAAAGACAAACAATATCCTGCAGGTGGAAAAAATATGCCTCCAAAAGAAGTAGAAATCCCAAGCGAAAGAGATGATTATGAGATAGTGCCTCTAACGCCCTTAAGGCGACTCGAAAAGCGCCTCGAGACAATAGAGACAACAAAATCTATGTCTCATCTTGAAAAATTCATAGACAAAGTCATGGATATGGTCGAGATGAACCAGAAAATCGTAGACGAAGTCGTAAGAGCAAACCAAGGCCTAAGAGAAGACATATCAATACTCATCTCAAAAATCGACGATTCCCAATCCAAGATGTCAGAATTCATAGACATAATAAAAGAAGCAGGAGAACAGGAAAGCGGCGAAGCAATGTCAAAAGAACTAATAGAAAACGTTGTCAGTCCACTTGTTGACAGGATAGAAGCCTCAAGCATAAAATCCTCCGAAAGTACCGCACAGATGACAGAGACATTAGCTGCAATAGAAAAAAGAATGAAAGCCATGCAGTTAGGTAATCAGGGTGCACCCCGTGGTGGCGCAGCAAACATACTTCAAAGAAGGCGTCCTCTGGCACAGAACACTCCTCCTCCACCATAAAATCCTAAGCAGGTATTAACATGAAACTAGGTCCAAAAAACATTGAGCTATTTTTTGTTGCAGTATTAGCAATAATCACTGTAGTTGAATTCCTGCTCCTCTCTGCAGGAATCATATCCCAACAGCTAATACTTACACTACTCAACATGACAATGTTAATGGTAGTCGCCGGTGAAATAATTATATGCATACTGTTGCTAAGAATCTATGACCGGATTGCAATAATTTCAGAAAGAAAAAGACATTGAGCAGCAAATAAAAATTCATCTTATAATTAACAATAAAAAACTTTGCTCACAAAACACATTATCTAATAATACTGGGGTAATTCACATGTCACAAGAACAGGTTGAAGCAAAACATTTCAAAAAAGGAAGCTACATCATGATAGATGAAGTTCCATGCCGCGTAGTAGACAACGCAAAATCCGCACCAGGCAAACATGGTCATCTAAAATGCAAAATCGAAGCAATCGGCATAATCGACAACAAAAAAAGAATGATCATGAAACCCGGTCCAGCAAAAATCCCATCCCCGATAGTAGACAAGCGCGTGGGGCAGGTAGTATCAATATCCGGAGATACCGCACAACTCATGGACATGACAACCTATGAGTTGTTCGAAACACAAATTCCCGACGAATTTAAAAGCGCAGTACAAGAAGGCAAAGAAGTCGATTATTGGGTAATAGCAACCGTAAAAGCAATAATGGGCGTCAGATAATCTATTTCTCCCTAACACACTCAACAATAACACTCAAAGGCGCATCAGTCCTGACAGTATGCCCTCCAAACACACTTCCCGACGCACTATAATCTTTCTCTCTCAAACAACTCACAAGACAATCCCGCCTGACAGTCTCAAGCTTATTCAGGCTGCAAATCTCATGGACATCATAAAGCATTCCATCAACCTTCGACTCCTCCCGCAAGATATCAACAAACTTCTCCATCTTAGAATCCATTGGCTCAATACTCTCCACAAACTCATCATCAAAAAGACCTCCTGTATAAAGCGGACCTGCATAATCAAACTCCGCGCCGCACGCGCATGTCTCTTTATTAAAACGCGAATACTTCCTTTTTCCGCACTTATGGCAATAAAGCATATACCCAAGACCCGCAACCGCCTTATCAGCACAACTCCTGCTCCTTTTAACCTTCCCGAAAATCCTGTAATAATGCCTGGAACAAAAACAAAGCAGAGGCAAAAACCCCTTATCATAGCTCGAAAGCACCCTTATAATATACCCGACAAGTATCCGCACACCCGTTTCATGCATAACATCCGTCTTAAGAGACTTAGCCCCATACCGTCTAAGGCACGTTTTAGGATAAGTCCCTGCAAGCGGTCCAAGATCCGTTGCAGTAACCCCCAAAAACCCCCCGTGGCGAACCGCCCGAGCAGCATTATCTAAAAACGGCACAGGCGATCCAAAAGGATCAATATCAACAAAATTAAACTTATTACCATGCATCGACAGAAGCACATTACTCTCCATATTCTCAATCTCAGCTCCCTCCACCTTATTTAACCCGACATTCCTTTTGATAATCTCAAACGCAGTTGGATTCGCATCATTCAGAACAGCAAACTCAATACCAGGCACCTCAAGCAGATACCTGATACCTCTGATGCCGCACCCCGAAAGCAAATCACAGATAACCCATGCCTCAGACGACATCTCCCAGGCAACTTTCACGCACGCAACAGAAATATCCCTATTAAACTTCATCTCCGGGTTAAAGAAGACAGGATCCTTTTTAGTGATTTTGCCTTCATAAACATGCACATTGGCCTTGCCTTCACACACAATTTTTGTATTTTCTGCATCCATAGAACAATATATACTTAACAATAATTTAATATATCCAAACACAAATCACACACATTCATATTCAAGATCATCTTCGTCTTCTAAGCTTTGCAAGCAGTCTGAGAATTTCAATATAAAGCCAGACCAGCGTAACCATAATCCCGAAAGCGCCGTACCATTCCATATATTTCGGCTCATCACTTGCCGCACTCCTCTCAATAAAATCAAAATCAAGCACAAAAGAAAGCGATGCAATACCGACAACAAAAAGACTAAAAGCAATACCTAAAGGGCTGCTATCGTGAATAAAACCCGGATACTGCGCATTAATATTCAAAAAAGAAAATATGAATGTGATAGAATACAAAATAAAAACACTCATTATCGCAACCACCAGCATAAACCTGAACTTCTGCGTCACTCTTACAAATCCTAGTTTGTATAGTGTCAGGACCGAAAAAAGCGCACAGAAAGTAAGCAGCACTGCCTGAACAACAATCCCGGATAAATGCTTTCAAATTTAAGGGACATTCCCCCAATAAACAGCCCCTCAAACAGAGCATATATCGGCGCGCTAACAGGCGCCAGAGAGTTCTTAAAAATAGTTGCAACACCAACAATAAGCCCTCCAATTCCCCCAACAAAACATAATCCATGAACCGTGCTGATATTCCCACAATAATTAAGATACCATATCCCCCCTAATGACGAGATAACAACAAGAAGCAACAATATGCCTGTCTTATTCACAGTACCCTGGATAGTCACGCGCTTAGACTCATCTATTTCCTCACACTCGAAATCATCAAACGACTTTGAACTAAACGCCGGGTTACCCGTTCTCATACACAACAATTTCATCTTTTGCGTTATAGTCAATCGTCAAATTATATTCCTGATTGATTTCATATAATCAATATCGATTGACTATTTTGAAGACGATATTCTTCAAAAGCTTCGAACGCCAGTGAGATGATATGGCAATCCAACATAAATGTCAATCATTGTTGGATTGACTATAATATACTTATTGCAAAAATCCATATTCTTTTAAAAACCCCCACCCAAACAACAACCATGAAACACAGACCACTGGAACTCCTGATCCCCGTAAAAGATTTCTCATGTCTTGAAGCAGCAAAAAACTACGCAGACGCCATATACTATGGTACAAAAGACCTGACAATGCGCGCACGACGCGGCTTCAGGCTATGCGACATAAAAAAAGTCGCAAAACAAGCCCATGCAAACAACCAGAAAGCATACCTCACAGTAAACACAGTCATTTACGAAACCGATCTCAAAAAAATGCAAAAAACAATAACTGCGGCACAAGACGCCGAAATCGATGCAGTAATCCTCTGGGACCCCTCAGCAATCGAATATGCAAAATCCATAAAAATGCCATTTCACATCTCAACACAGGCAAACATCTCAAACAGCATGACAGCCCAATTCTACAAAAAACAGGGCGCACGCCGACTCATACTCTCCCGCGAACTCCCCCTCAAAGAAATCAGATCAATAAAAAGAAAAGTCAACATAGAACTAGAAACATTCATTCACGGTGCAATGTGCGTCTCAATATCTGGCCAGTGCTACCTCTCAAGCTACCTATACGGCGCATCCGCCAACTGCGGCAAATGCCTCCAGCCCTGCCGAAAGACATGGACCTTGACAGACGAAGAAAACAACAAGCTCATCTGCGAAGGGAAATACCTCATGAGCCCCAAAGACCTCTGCATGATAGAACACATACCTGACCTCATAAAATCAAAAATAGACTCATTCAAAATAGAAGGTCGCCTAAGACCTCCTCTATATGTCGAAACAGTCGCCAGATGCTATCGCCGGGCAATAGATGCATACCAAAACAACGAATACACACAAGACCTCGCCCAAAACCTGAAAAAAGAGTTAGCGAAAGTCTACAACCGCGGCTTCTCAACCGGCTTCTACTACAAAAGCCCCGACGCGACAAGCTTCAGCTACAATACCGCAAACTCCCAGGCAACATTTACGCGCACCCAAATAGGCATAGTAACAAACTATTATCCCATAGTTATGGTCGCCGCAGTCCGCCTCACAGGCGGCTCACTAAAAACCGGCGACGAAATAACAATAGAAGGTCACACAACCTACCTCCACCAGGAAATAGGCTCCATGGAAGCAGGAAGTAAACAACTGAAAACGGCACCAAACAACACAATTGTAGGCATAAAAGTCAACAAGAAAGTGCGCAAAAACGACATGCTCTATCGCATAACTCCCAAATGACCTCTCTTTCTGAAGGCTAATTGTAACTACCAAAACGTTTTAAAATAGTATTACTACTTAGTATCGTGATCAAATGGATACTAAACATGATACTGCTCTGACTCCCTTTGAACTAATCGACGCTACTCGTAAGTTTGAGAAGGATTCAGAACAAATAAGAGATACTCCAATAATCTATAAAAGAACAATTTCTCCAGAAAAATTTATAAAAACATATCTGCCTGATGAAGATGAAACATATCTTGGCTATATTGCATTTGAATATGCTGTTCGGAACTTTGCATTGATAGAAGGAGAGGACTATCTTGGTGACTCATTGGATGATACTGAGGAAGAAATATCAACTGCAATAAATGTACGACCATTTGCTGTTTCTAAAAAAACCACAAAAAAATCAGAGAAGGCACGAGAGCAATTAGATAATATGGTCCCATTTATGGATGGTGAAGGTACAGATGAGCAGATCATAACCATATTTAAAGGCATTCTTGCCGACGAAGACATTAATTCTCTATCCATTGTATCTGAACATTTACCTGATGCTGAAGCAATAGGGGAATACGAAAGAGCACTACCTGATGCCCAAAATGTCTCTTCGGACATTATTCCTTCAAATTCCGACAGCCCTAAGGCATCCTATAGAGGCAAAAGTTATACTCTGGGTGAAGAAACAGAAGGCATCTCAGAACTAGACATGGCTCTAATGAATGTCATATATGCTCACTTCGAACAAAAAAGAGAAGTTGAACAAAAAAAACTATACAAGAAAATAGAAGACATTTCCTTTTCACCGACGCTATCTGAAATCGCACTTGAATCCATTGTTGGCATCATGGGTGGAGTAGATAAATGGAGAGAGCAATTAAACAGCCAACTTTACAAACTAGAAAACAATAAAGAAGAAGTAGGTGTTTCCATTAAAAAATTGAGGAACTGGCACATTGAAATGTACACTGCACAAACAACAGATGCCATAAAATCAAAAAAAGAAGATTTGCATGATAAATTATTGCCAAAAAGCTTATTAAAACACATTTCAACTATAATCAAAGGCGCAGATAATACTGTATCTGATGCTAATTATTATTATGCTCATATTAATAGTATTCCTAGCGAATCTTATGGCGGGCCTATCTCTGACGCAGCCCAATATTTGAGACGGGGGAAACAACAGGACCAGATTCGCACCTGCGCAGACTTTGAAGGAAACCTTGAACTTGCACGCCTCTACAATACCTTGGAAACTGAAAAAAGAGAAATAGGTAACTATGTCAACAGTAATGATTTCTATAAAATGCCGGAAGTACTGCCGAAAAAGAGAGCACAGGATAGGATTCAAAACATGCTAGCCACAACAAAATCACAATTTGACCAACTGGAAGCACACAAGAAATATCTGTCCAGACATTCATAACTAAAACTCCATAAATTACAAACCCCTATCAAACAAAAAGAACCCGAAAAGAATCATACATTCTTCCACACAAGATTAAACATCGGCTTTGCAAACTTCTCAGAAAAATGATCTGATGATGTCCAAAACGACACATCCTGCGAAGAATGCGTCTCCTTATCATCTGTAAGAGCCATCACAACTTCACTATCATCCGTAACAATCATCCTGCCCGCAGGAATATGTTCCACACCGAGAGGAAGCTCCTTCACTTCCACAGTGCTTCCCAGTGCCTTGGCAGCCTCTCTGTTTTCATCAGTCACCGGGGCAGCAATCCTTACTTTAACACCCTTATCAACAGCAGACTGGATAAGCCCAGAATGCTGCGTATAAAGCTCCTTCAAGCCAGTTTCAGTAGTAATAATATCCACGCTCTTGGTCGCGCTCTTAAGCATAGTCTCCATCTGCTGGTGCAGCGCATATCTTCCCTTCAGTGCACCGGACAGGTCAGCAGAATCAACAAGATCAACACCTGTACTATAAAGCTGTGCAAGTTCATCGAGTGCCGGACTAGTCTTAAACTGATTAATTCTCTCGGCACCGACGTCCATCTTCTCCTTCAGGCGGTTCTTGGCCCTATCCATTGCCTCAGCAGGTGCAATTGCAACATATCTTAACGGCTTTGAATGCTGGACAACAACGAATCCCTTGTCGGCAAGTGATTCAAGAACATCATAAGATCGTGACCTTGGCACAGTTGCCATTTCTGACAATTCGCCAGCAGTAGAAGTTCCTCTGGCAAGCAACGCACTATATAATTTTCTCTCATACAGATTCAATCCAATACTTTTCAATGCATCAAGCGTCTGTTCACTTATCATAATTATTCACCCACCAATGTTCTTATAGCCGACTATCATTAAAACAGTTACTATCTTATGGCTCTTATAGGTTTATATATCTTACTCATTAGTTGCTAACATTATTTAATTTCTATACTCTTTTTTAGTACATAGCTTTATATATGTTTATTTTTTATCATCTAACAGTAACAAAAATCATCCCCTCATTCTCTGCCGTCCAAAAAGCTCCTCAACTCTCGAAAGGCAATCTGCCCCGTCCGCACCCCTGTCCTCACGCACCTTAACCAGTCGCGGAAAACGCAACGCGTATCCCGAAGAATAATTAGATGACTTTTGTATTTCCTCATAAGCAACCTCGACCACCAGAAACGGCGCAATATCAACCGCATTCTTATTCTCCCTCAAGATATGCTCCGAAAGAATCCCCGTCAACTCATCAAAACTCACTCCTGAATCCTGTTTTTCCTTAATTCCCGTTCCCATTTTACCTATACTCAAAAAACTGCCGGTCTCCTCATCCCTGCACGCGAGCACAAAACTCGAAAGCCACCCTGACCGTTTGCCTTTGCCCCAATCCGCCCCGACAATCACAAGATCAAGCGACTCCATAACCGGCTTAAGCTTAACCATATATCCTACGCGAGCCCCGGGTTTATACGGCGCCTCAATATTTTTAAACATCACTCCCTCATTACCCGCACTCAACGACTCTGCATAAAATTCCTCCGCAAGCCGGACATCATCCGTAATCTTCTGCTTTGCCACAACCAGCTTATCAGGAATCTCCCTGACAATTGAGCGAAGCTTACTCCTTCTCTGCAAAAACGGCATCTTCAAAAGCATTTTACCATCAAGATAACTTATATCAAAAAGATTCACAACAACCGGGATCTCATCTGCCATCTTCTTAATATTATATTTCCTCCTGATCCTCCTCGAAATCTTCTGGAACGCCATATACTTCCCGCTCTTGACATCAAACCCAACAGTCTCCCCCTCGACAATACACTCCTTTGCAGAAATTCCCTCTCTCACATAAGAGACAACATCAGGGAACTGCTCAGTAACATTCTCAAGCCGCCGCGTATATATCCTGACATCTCCTCCCTTCTTATGTATCTGCATCCGAAACCCGTCATACTTATATTCAAGCGCAGCAGGCGTACCAACAACAGAAAACGCCTCATCAACAGTCTCAACCTTCCGTGCAAGCATCACCTTGATAGGCCTCATGACCTTCATCTTAAGCCCCGAAAGCCCCCTCTCTCCCGAAAGAAGCGCAAATCTGGCAACAATCCCGTAATCATTAGCAACCTCATAAGCCTCCTCAACAGCACCCACAATGCGCTTTTTCAGTTTATTCCCGACCACGGCATCATCAACAAACACATACTCTGCCCCGAGATTCTTTTCAAAAAAACTGCCGATCTTCTTAATCTCCAAAATATCCATCACAATAATAGTATTCTCCCTCTCAAAACCCTCGATAATCTTCCTGTCACTTGACCTGAGCGCATCCATAATCTTATCCTCAGCAATAATCGTCTTTCCCTTCATACCCAAAAGCATCTTCTCAAACCTCTTCTTCTTCCCCTTCCCATTCCTCTGGAAAAGCGTCGCCTTCCAATACACATCCGCAAAAAATGCCTTAGCGATAGCATCCCTCATAATGCCCTCAGCAACCCCTACCCGCAGATCAGAAAGAACCGTCCTCACAATAAACCTGGCATCCACAGGCGAGGCAAGACTCAGCAACTCCGCAATCAGGACAAGCTTCCTCTCCTGCGACCTTCGCCCCTCAAGACTCGCAATCTTCTGCAAATTAGCATACACCTTTGAAACAGGAAGCGTCTTTTGAAAAAGCAGCCTTTGGCTCTTCTTTTTAGCAAACTCCTCCGCAGCAGTCCCAAGATCCCCGCAATCCTTCCATTTTGCGATAATCACCTCTTCTTTGATGCCATCTGCCTTTGATATTGCCTTAATCATAAGATTAGACGCAATCCCGACAACATCCTCACTCCACAAAGGAAAAGCCCGCCCCATAACAAGCTGCGCAATCACTTCAATATCCTCATGCGGAGTCCCTGCAAGCAGTTCAGAAACAATACTGGTCTTCTCAGTCTTCAGGCTGGTCTCCTCAAGCCTCTTATAATATTCGACAAGCAAAGAATACTCCATAACACTACAATACAGATTCTCAAATTTAAGAAACTATAGTGATATGCGATGAGCAATTAATCACATCCGGACCAAAACAAATCAAAGACTATATAAACATAACCACCTCAATATGTGCCTATGGGAAACTACGAATCACTTGCAATCCTTCTATTCATCGCACTCATAGTATATCTCTTAGACAGGAAAAACTTCACCCGCGAAGGAATAGTTCTCTTAAGAAGAACAAAAAAAGGACTTGAAATAATAGACTGCGCCGCAAAAAAACATCCGCGCATGATAACCTTCCTCGCAGACGCAGGCATAGTATTCTCATTTGGACTCACTGGCCTAAGATACCTATTCATCCAGAAAAACATCCAAGGCCTAAAAAGAACACGCCACTACGCAACATATCTTCTCACCTTCACACTATTCACATACATAATATACCCTGTATTTTTTTACGGCTTAATAGACGCATTCAAGATACCCGCCGCATTTTCAAGCCCGGTCATATTCATCCTCATCGCCTCAACATTCCTATTCGGCGTATCCGGCTACGGTTTCATGACCCTGTTCTTTGGCGCATTCAGCATAGCGATATCAACCGCGACAGGAACAGAAGTAGAATCCTCAATAAAACTCGTCCTCCCAATAGATATGCCAAAAGATTCAACAATACCAGTATTCTATGTACCCATAACTGAATGGCTAATCTCAATATTATTCATACTCATAGTCCACGAATTCTCACACGCGATAGTTGCCCGTGTCGAAGGCATAAAAGTAAAATCCCTCGGCTACGGCTTCTTTGGTCCACTCCCCCTCGGCTTTGCAGAGCCCGACGAAGAAGAGATCAAAAAATCATCCTCCCTCACAAAAACAAGAATCTTCGGCGCAGGCTCTTTTTCAAACATTTTGGCAGCAGTTATTTTGCTTATACTATATATACCTGCAATGACATTAGGCATATCCTCAGGCGCAATAACTTTCCATGACAATGGGATCATAATAACCTCCACAGACGTAGGCATGCCTGCAGGCACCCTCCCGAACACAACCATCGGATCTCAATTAACCTCTGTAGACGGAACCAACATCACAAACCTCAGCGAATTTGTCAGCATAATGGGCACAAAAAATATCGGAGACAACGTAACTCTTCTCATAGATAGCAACGAATACGAACTGACACTTGTAGAAGATCCCAAAAACAAAACAAGAGGCATCATCGGCATCAAAGTAGAACAGGACCGTGAAATGACCCATGGCGCCTTCATATCAAGTCTAATCACTTGGATAATCCTGCTAAACATCGGCATAGCCCTTGCAAATCTCTTCCCCCTGCGCCCCCTCGACGGTGGTCTCATGCTCGAGGAAATACTGATAGGCGCAAACATCAAACAGAGAAAAAAGACCGCAGAAGCCATCTCCAAAACAACCCTCTTCCTACTCTTATTCAGCCTCATAATGCCGTGGCTCATCAGCCTTTTTGCATAAGAACAAAGCCCTTGAGATATCTATAATGTAATGCCTTTCTGCAAAAAGGAAAACTTTATAAAATATAGTTACCACTAAACAGACGTGAATATATGACCCTCAATAAAGAATTAGCAAAAGTACTTGATTCTTACAAATCTGCTTTATCAGATTGGGACTCAAATGATGCGAAAGTCGTTTTATTTAACAGCGACGGACTCATGATTGCAAATAGCTCAAACACAAATAATGAGTACGCAGATAAAATTTCAGCATATTTGTATGGATGTTACAGGAAAATAGAAGCGTGTTATACTGAACTTTCTGAAGAACAATCCAATAAAGAACCACTGACCATAACTATGAGTTCTGATGAACCATCAAAGTATGCGAGAATTACCAAGGTTACTGATGACATCTATTTCGCCGTCATTGCAAACAAAACACACACAATCGGTTTAGCATCGATATTTGCTGAAGATACAATGGAAGATATAAGACAACTTTTTTTGAATTACTAGGCAGTTATTTTAGTAGCCTTGCTGGAAGTGGCATTTTTTTACTGGTTCAGCACAACCGGAAAATCATGAAAATATCGGTTTGATAGATGGATTTTCAAGTATCCCTTAGCAACAATAGCATAGAAGAAGGGTACAGGAAATGCCCCGATAACACTGAATTTCCGCAGATTCCATCGTAACTCTATGTTTTATATCTCTTTCTTAACACTTCAGCCCTAAAAATGAGTCATTTTTCGTCAAAAATTTTTATCATTTAGGGATGACAAAACATTAACTGATATGAAGACACAGCCAACAGTTCGCATCATCTTACATTTATTTCCAACTTCTCAACAAGTTCCTCCTGTTTTTCATTTAATTGTACTGAAATGTCCTTTGATATACTTGTTTCATTATTCATGAAACTCGGCCTCAATGTTCAGTTTATTTGCTATGGATAATAGTGTGGATGTGAGACCATATTCTTTCACTTCAATTTTTGCTGATTTGTCACACCGTTTGAATATATATATATATCTATATATATATATATATATCGTTCTATTGGGTATGAAAATTTTTTCCGTGATGGCTTATGAATATGAACACCTCATTTCTTATGCAAATATCTATGGCCCACATTTCTGTGATAGAATAATTTAGAAGAATAAACGACAACAGAAAGATAT
>Ga0164318_10005546_pt1 | contig 12201 bp, 14 predicted proteins | sample GuaBasSedimGuay9_FD_113734 | JGI IMG/M metagenome (GOLD analysis project Ga0164318, IMG submission 113734) | Subseafloor sediment microbial communities from Guaymas Basin, Gulf of California, Mexico - Guay9, Core 4571-4, 0-3 cm | ecosystem: Environmental > Aquatic > Marine > Hydrothermal vents... | reverse complement strand
GGCTCAGGCTTCATGAGCATGCCACTGCCACCGCCGAAGGGCCTGTCATCCACCTGGCGATGCTTGTCAAAGGCATAATCTCTGATATTTCTCACGTTAACATTTAAAAGGCCCTTCTGAAGGGCCTTTCCCAAAATGCTGTGTTGTAACGGAGACGAAAATATTTCCGGAAAGAGAGTCAAAATCTCAATTATCATACCGGTATTAATCCATAAGGCCTTCCGGAATATCTACTACCATTTTTTTCTCGGGAAGATTCACTTCCTTGATAACACTTTCAAGCGCGGGAATCAAAACCTCCGTATCACGTTTTTTCACTACATAAACATCGTTACTTCCGGTGCTAATTATCTCCGTCAATTTCCCGAGCACCTCGCCATGCACATCAATCACCTGGAGGCCTATGAGCTGGTAGTAATAATACTCGCCTTCCTCAAGCTCCGGGAGTTGAGAAACCGGAAGATAGATTTTTTTGCCCCGTAAAACTTCCGCCTGATCACGATTCCAAACACCCCTGAAACTGATGATCAACGACTTGGGCTGTCGCTGCACTTTTTCAATAACCAGGGGCCGCCAACGTTGCTCTGGATCACGAAAATAGACCGTTCTCCCTCGCTCTAACTGTTCGAGGGTCTCACCAAACGGGGTAACCTTTACTTTTCCCCTAATGCCATGAACCTTAAGAACCTTCCCCAGGGGAACCAGTTCCTGCAAGTCCATGTCATTATTCGATAATTTCCAGTACTGCTCGTTTCCTGATCTTGGTCGAAGCTGCACTCAAAATGGTTCGCATTGCGCGAGCTGTTCTACCCTGCTTTCCGATTACTTTTCCTAAATCTTCCTTTGCTACTCTCAACTCAATAACAGAAGTTTGTTCTCCCTCGACTTCAGAGACTTCAACTTGCTCCGGATTGTCTACCAGCGCCTTTGCGATGTATTCAATCAATTCCTTTAACATATTCACCCCCACTCTCAATTAGAACTGGTTTAAGAGTTACCGAGCGCAGTGCTCCTGGAATAAGGGTATTTGTTCTTTTTCAGAAGACTTCGAACTGTATCCGTAGGTTCCGCTCCCTTTAGTAGCCAATCACGCAGCCGTTCCGTCTCAACACGAACTTGTGCCGGATCTGTAAGTGGATTATAATACCCTAAAATTTCTAAGAACTTTCCATCTCGAGGTGCTCGAGAATCAGCAACAACAATACGATAGAATGGTCGCTTTTTAGCTCCTCTTCTTGCCAATCGAATTCGAACAGGCATATCTGCTTTGTCCCCCTTTACTAATAACCTAATTTTAACTTTGTAAATGAACTACATCCACGGTAGCACAGATTTACTCTTGCGTATCCGTTTCTTTTTACCTTTCTTTCCTCCGCCGGTTAGCTGGCGCATCATCTTTTTGGCCTGCACATAATTCTTTAGCAGCCGGTTTACATCCTGAATCGTGGTTCCGCTTCCCTTCGCGATGCGCCTTCTTCTGCTGGCATTAATAATAGAATGATTTCTTCTCTCTTCAGGCGTCATTGAGTTAATTATAGCCTCGACACGGACCAGCTCTCGCTCGTCCACCTTGAAATTCTTCATCTGCTTGACGTTGGACATCCCGGGCAACATGGAAAGAATCTGTTCCAGAGAGCCCAGTTTTCGAACCTGCCGTAGTTGATCACGAAAATCTTCCAGGGTAAAAGAATCTTCACGAATTTTCCTGGCAAGATCCAAAGCCTGTTTTTCATCAAAAGATTCCTGGGCTTTCTCAATAAGAGTGAGAACATCACCCATCCCGAGAATTCTTGAACTCATTCGGTCAGGGTGAAAAACTTCCAGAGCATCAACCTTTTCACCGGTACCGATAAATTTAATAGGTTTACCGGTAACTTCTCTGATAGAAAGAGCGGCTCCACCCCTGGCATCACCGTCCATTTTTGTCAATATCACTCCAGTAATACCCAGTTCCCTGTCAAACTCCGAAGCCACATTCACTGCATCCTGTCCCGTCATGGCGTCAGCAACGAACAGGATTTCATTTGGAGACAGAACTTCTTTCAACCTCTGAAGCTCTTCCATCAATTCCGTGTCTATGTGCAAACGACCAGCCGTATCCACAATCAGGATGTTACTGCCACTTTGCTTAACAAAACCTAGTGCACCGTAACAGATTTTCTCCGGGCTCTTTTCATCAAAATCGGCATAAACCGGAACACCTATCTGCTTCCCGAGCGTTATTAACTGATCGATCGCTGCCGGCCTGTAAACGTCGGCTGCTACCAGGCACGGCTTGTTGTTGTTTTTCTTTAGGTGGACGGCGAGTTTGGCAGCAGTAGTGGTTTTTCCGGATCCTTGAAGTCCTACAAGCATCAAACAGATGGGCGCCCGCCCCATGAGATCAAGAGGAACAGCTTCCTCGCCCAGAAGCTTCGTCAGTTCCTCATTTACTATTTTTATTACCTGCTGACCGGGAGTGAGGCTTGAAAGGACTTCCTGGCCTATGGCTCTTTCCCTGATTGAGGCCACAAAGTTCTTGGCAACCTTGTAATGGACATCCGCTTCAAGAAGCGCGAGGCGCACTTCTCTGAGAGCGTCCTGAATATTCTTCTCAGTAAGCTTCCCCTGCCCTTTGAGCGTCTTAAAAACCTTATTAAGTTTTTCCGTTAAATTTTCAAACATGGCAAACAATCAAACAGTATATTCAATTCTTTTTCAACCTCATTCACGTCAGCTCCCGGACCAAAAAGGCATGTGATTCTAAAGACTATTTACCTTTATGTCAAGAACTTACTTTCTCGCCACTTTGGGATTTGACCTTCAAAAATCTTTTAGTCGCCCATTTGCACCCAAAATTAATGAAACCACCTCAATATTTAGGCAATCATTACAAAGTTCCTAGGATAAATTAAAAGAAATTGACCAGAAAATCAAGAAAATAGAGACGTTAAACAGGTGATTGCAGTGAGATTACAGAATTTTAATAAAACGTTGAACAAATCAGGGCTGGCTTGTCAAAGAAGGCTAATTTATCATCAACCAGGACTGTCTTAAGATATATACTTTATCTCCACAATTTCACCTAAAATCGTATATATCTACCTAAATAACCCCAAAAGAACTATGCATCTTTCGTTTTTTCTTCTATTTCAGGCTTTTCCGGCTTGTTTTCAATTTCAGAAGCCTCCTGAGTTGCCTTCTTGAAGTTTCTTATCCCTTTTCCCAAACCTGCTCCTATCTCAGGGAGTTTTCCGGCACCGAAAATAATAAGTACAATCACCAAAATTATTAACAATTCGGGAATACCGATTCCACCAATCATGTTATCACCCCTCTCAACAGTGACTTTTCATAAACTTTCCCGCAAGCGGTCCAGTCTCTCACACTTCTTTAAACTCGTTCAGCAACTTCAAGAACTCTTTCGATTTACGATACTGATCAAGACTTTTCTGGTGTTCCAGCCACGTTTCCCAGACCTTCATCCATTCGTCGTTGTACCAGTAAAAATCCACGTTACGCTTACCCGAGACCCTGTTTTTGTACTCTATGTATTCCTCCCGGCAATTATCACAGAAAGGATACGGGGTGGGGGTAACATCTGCGCCACTTCCAGATACGTTGATCTGGCTGCCGCATTTGGCACATTTAAGACTGCATCGAGTGCACTGAAAAACAGCTCGTAAAAGCTGGATCTTTCGCTGACGGATTGCTTCGTCCTTCTGAGCTTTTACGTCCCTACTTTTTTTATCAAATTCTATGACGTTTGCCATCAATGCCTCCGAGGGTTCGGAAGGGAAAAACATACACTTGTTCCATATCACCAAAAGATACGATAGTCAAGAAATGTGGAATCTCTAGATTCTGGCCCCTCGATATGCTGCTTCGCAGCTACTCGGGGCACCGCACTTCGACACACTTTGTTGCCCGATACGACGCTCAGAATTCGCTCCGGTAGATCTGAGCTGCTGCTTGATAAAGATACGAAAACATCTGCCGCTGGCATGGACAAGAGAGGAACATGTTTCTGCGCAGTCTCGGGCAGTTCCCCGAGTAGTTTTGCACCCATTTGAGAATTTTCCTTGAGGGGTTTGTCAAATATCGACGAAGAACCAAAGCCTTGCAGAAAATATTACAATCTTATAATGGGGGCGGGTCATATCGAAGGGTAGGTCAAGGCAAACTCATTGAGGGAACATACGTTCATTGTGACCTTGACAAAGACCTGGCACGCACCCTTGTTTGATTTATACGACTGTGATATTGTCATTTTAGTTGGATGAACTGGTAGATTATTATGGATACATTAACTGAAACGGGTAAGCTTAAGAAAGTTTTAAAGGGAAGCGTTAATCGAAGTTATTGAATTCCACCTTTACAATATGAGACTCTTTAAATGTTGACATTCTCTAATATTTATCCTAAAAATCTCACAATCACATCAAAAACTCTCGTGTTTCAGATGTTCTTGCTCTAGTTTGAAAAGAGGTATTGTGCGCGGGCAACAATTTGAATACGATGTGGAAATGGAACACAGTTGAAATGGAAGTGGAATCTGACTTATGAACCAAATGATTGACCTTACAAATCTCCCGTCAGTATCGAGGTTCAACCTTCACGTTTCAAGACACCAATTTTCCAGGAGGTTACAAAATGGGTAAAAAAATGTTCTCTGAAAGTGCGCTCGAGCGAATGGAAAAAGAATACAAAGAATGGCTCGAAGTTTATAAGAAGGCCCTTCAAAGAATTCCCGAGCGACTCGAACGATTCTCCACTGTCTCTGACATGGAAGTGAAAGCACTGTACACACCACTTGACCTGAAAGATAAAGACTATTTTGAAGAAATTGGGTTTCCAGGTATGTACCCGTTTACTCGCGGAGTCCAACCAAGCATGTATCGTGCTAGGCTCTGGACCATGAGGATGTTCGCCGGCCTTGGCACTGCGGAAGATACCAACAAGCGGTTTCATTATCTCGTGAATCACGGAGAAACCGGACTAAGCACCGCCTTCGACTTTCCAACTCTCATGGGCTACGACACTGATTCACCTCTAGCAAAAGGTGAATGCGGAAAGTGCGGTGTTGCCATAGACACTATCCAGGACATGGAAATTCTCTTCAAAGGCCTTAACCTTGAAGAATTGACAACCTCCATGACCATCAATCCTCCGGCGTCAGTCATATGGGCTATGTACATTGCCAACGCCGAAAATCAGGGTTTCGACAGGAAAAAACTCGGAGGCACTATTCAGAACGATTGTCTAAAAGAATTCATTGCGCAAAAAACATTGATGCTGCCGCCGGAACCATCACTTCGCCTGGTGGTTGATACGGTGGAATTCGGAACTTATGAAGTGCCTCGCTGGAACACCATCAGCATCAGTGGATATCACATCCGAGAAGCCGGCGCTACCGCCGTTCAGGAACTCGCTTTTACCATTTACGACGGAATCACATACGTTGAAGAATGCATCAAGCGAGGTCTCGACGTGGATGCCTTTGCAGGCAGACTTTCCTTTTTCTGGAATTCTCACATAGACTTTTTCGAAGAAATTGCCAAGATGAGGGCATCCAGAAGAATGTGGGCCAGGATTATGAAAGAACGGTTCAAGGCCAAAAAGCCCAGATCCATGCTGATGCGTTTCCATACTCAGACCGCCGGATGTTCATTAACTGCCCAGGAACCTTACAACAACATCATCAGAACCACAACCGAGGCGCTGGCTGCGATTCTGGGCGGGACTCAATCGTTACATACCAATTCTCTGGATGAGGTCTACATGATCCCCAGTGAAGAAGCCGTTACTATCGCTCTTAGAACCCAGCAGATTCTGGCAGACGAAGTAGGAGTGGCAAACATAATTGATCCTCTTGCGGGTTCATACTTCGTCGAGGCCCTGACTGACAAGATGGAAGAAGAAGCCATGGCCTATATCAAGAAGCTTGATGAACTCGGCGGCATGATCGAAGCAATCGAAAAAGACTATCCGCAGATGGAAATCGCCGATTCCGCATACAAGTTTCAACAACAGGTGGAAAAGGGAGAAAAGATAATAATCGGAATTAACAAGTTCCCATCTCCCAAACCTGATCTTGAAATTCTAAAAATAGATCCTGAAATCGAAAAGAGACAAATCGAAAGAACTCAAAGGTTCAAAGAAAAGAGAGACAAAGTTAAATTGCAGAAATGCATGGATGAGTTAAGAAGACGCTGCGAAGGACCTCCTTGCTGGGAAAATAATGTTATGCCAGCTCTTATTGATGCAGTAAAAGCTGGAGCCACGGAGCAAGAAATTTGCGACCTTTACAGAGATGTTTTCGGTATATACACTGATCCAGGAACGTTTTAACCTAAGTTGAACAGGAAAGAGGAGATTCTGTTATGGGTTCTGATAGAAAACTTAGAGTCTTGATAGCCAAGCCCGGACTCGACGGACATGATCGGGGCGCCAGGGTTATAGCTCGAGCTTTTAGAGATGCTGGATTTGAAGTAATTTACACGGGATGTCACCAGACTCCTGAACAGATAGTGAGCACAGCCCTTCAGGAGGACGTGGACCTCATAGGACTGAGTATCCTTTCCGGGGCTCACATGTACTCATTCCCACGGATAATGGAATTGCTCAAGGAACACAATGCAGAGGATATTGTGGTGATTGGTGGAGGCATATTCCCCACGGAAGATATACCCAAATTAAAGGAAATTGGCATAAAGGAGATTTTCGAACCGGGGACATTACTTGAAGATATTATTCAATGGGTTAAAACTAATGTAAAACCCCGCGGTGCCGCAGAGGCAGCGTGAGGTATCTGTGACAGGATACATAGATTAGTCGATGCCAGAGTTCTTTAATGTGAGTGCACCAAAAGAAAGGCATTTTTAAATGGAGATCGTACAGAAGATTTTAGACGGAGATATTAGAGCTGTCGCGAGATTGATGCGGGATATCGACGACGAGATTCCCTCAGCCAAGGAAGTTTTGAAGGAACTCTACCCGTACACAGGGAAAGCTTACGTAATTGGATTTACAGGCTCCCCAGGCGTAGGAAAAAGTACCCTTGTTGATCGTCTGGTGGACAAACTTCGAGCGGTAGGCAAAACCGTGGGTATTCTCGCCATCGATCCCACAAGCCCCTTTACAGGTGGCGCCATTCTTGGGGATAGGATACGCATGCAGCGGCATTTTTTGGATTCCGGCGTATTTATCAGAAGTCTCGCAACACGCGGCCATTTCGGAGGTCTCACCAGATCGACCCATGACATGATAGACGTCCTGGACGCGATGGGAAAAGATATCATAATTGTGGAAACCGTGGGTGTGGGACAGGATGAGATCGAAATTGCTCATACGGCTCATACTACCGTGCTTGTTACTGTGCCGGGAATGGGGGACGAAGTTCAGGCCATAAAAGCCGGAATCATGGAAATCGGAGACATATTTGTGGTCAACAAATCAGACAGAGAAGGTTCTCGAAAGACAATTAGAGAACTTAGAAATCTCGTGGAACTGGGACTTCGTCGCCACAAAACGGAAGGCCCCCCCTGGGAACCTCCAATTATTGAAACAGTTGCCAGCAAGAACAAGGGTATCGATGAGCTCTATGAAGCAATAATGAAACACAAGAAGTACCTGTTCGATAATAAGAAAACAAAACTGGAACGGGTCCTTTTTGACAGGGCTAAGCTTCACTTTGTGGGGATACTTCGTGACCAGTTATTCAATACTGTTCTAAAGAGAGCCAGGGAAAGAGGCGAGGATCTTGATGAACTGGTAGCGAAAATCGTCCATCGTGACGTTGACCCGTACACCCTCGCAAACAAGCTTGTAGAAAGAGAACTTGGCGACAGCAAATGAACCATGTATGAAAGCTCATGGTGGCAAGAAATTAAATTTCAGCCATCCGTCATCTGAAAACAAGCAGAGCCTCTCGTTTTGATGAGAGGCTTTTTAATTTTCAGTCACGCACATGGAAGAAAAAGAGCCAAAAAACATACCCGAATGGAAACAAAGATTGAATGACTTTCCGGACAGCCCCGGTGTCTACATTTTTAAGGATAGAAATGGCGACGTTCTATACGTAGGAAAAGCAAAGAATCTCAGGAAAAGAGTTTCAAGTTATACCCGCAGACAATTAGCAGACACCAAAACCGCCAAAATGCTGGAACGGGTTAATAATGTAGACTTTATCGTTACGGCAAGTGAAAAAGAAGCATTGCTTCTGGAATCGAATCTTATTAAGAAGTTTCGTCCCAAGTACAACGTAATCCTTACAGATGACAAAAATTACCCGTGCGTCCGGATCGACACATCGCAGCCTTTCCCCAGACTGGAAATCGTCAGAAAAATAAAGAACGACGGAGCTATTTACTTCGGTCCTTTTCCATCAGTCAAGGCTGTAAGGCATACTCTGCGTACGGTCAAGAGAATGTTTCCACTGAGACAATGCAAAACCAGGAAGCTCCAGCAAAGAAGTCGCCCGTGTCTTAATTTCCAGATCGGGCGATGCCTGGGTCCATGTGCCGGACAGGTACAGGAAGATGAATACAACAAAATAGTTCAGGAGGTCATTCTGTTTTTGCAAGGAAGAACAGACTTACTTCAAAACCAGCTTGAGCAAAAGATGAAAGAAGCAGCAGAACAGCTTGATTTCGAAAGAGCTGCAGTCTATCGGGATCGGTTGACTGATGTCCAGAAGACGCTACAGACACAGCGAATTGTTTCAACACGCTTCATCGATAGAGACATCATCTGCCTTTACGGAGAAAATGAAAGCTGGCTGGTTGAGATCCTGTTCGTCAGGCAAGGAGCACTGCTGGATTCAAGAGACTACTTTTTCTCCAATACGTGGTTAACCAGTAGCGAAATAATAGAAACTTTCATAACTCAATACTACCAGGAAAATAAGTTTATTCCTGACGAAATTCTACTTTCCGTTTTGCCTGACAGTATTGAGTATCTGACCGAATGGTTGTCTGAAAAAAAGGGGCGCAAGGTAGTAATAAGAAAACCGATGAAAGGGGAAGGGAGGCAACTCCTGAACCTGGGACTGGATAATGCTCGCAAACATTTCCAGATGAGAAAATCCGAGGAAATAAACCACGAGGAAATTAAAAAACAGCTTCAAAAAATTCTGAACCTAAAATCACCACCAGCTCACATAGCCTGTGTGGACATATCCCATTTCCACGGGAAACATACCGTTGGGTCTCTGGTTGTCTTCCGCGAAGGTGTTCCTTTTAAAGAGAAGTACAAGCGATTCCGCATGATGTCTGACAAACCAGCAAATGATCCGGCCATGATAGCAGAACTCCTGGAACGATTCCTCGCACACCACCGGGAAGACGCCAAGATGCTGGACCTCCTGATTATAGACGGTGGGAAAGCCCAACTGAACACAGCAGTGAAAGTTTTAAAAAGATCAAGATACCCGGAGCTGCCCGTTATAAGCATTGCAAAGGGGCCTGACCATTGGCTGACAAGGGATCCTGGAAAAACCCGAGACCGAATTTACCTGCCAAATCGGAAAAATCCGATTTCTTTTGTTTCTGCCCCGGGTTTGCTCCTGTTTGTACAACAACTCCGAGATGAAGCTCACAGGTTTGCCATCTCATACCAGCAAAAGAAATTCAGAAAGCAATTGACAGCATCAATCCTCGATGAGATCCCCGGGGTTGGTGAGAAAAGGAAAAACGAACTGCTCAAACATTTCGGGAGCATTTCAAAAATAGCAAACGCATCCCTTGACGACCTTTTAAAAGTTAAGAATTTGCCTAGAAACGTGGCAGAAAATATACATGAATACTTCCAGAACATCAGAACTGACGAGAGTTAACGAACCCGCTTGAGGAGAGATCTGCAAATCTTACGCAGTTCTACGTCCGATATCTTTTTCAATACCTCTTTATCCTCGGTGGTTAGCTTTCTCACGGAAACCTTCCTTTTTACCCTGTAACCGCTACGCCGTTTCTTTCGCCCCTTGGGCTTTTCAAAACGACGAACATCGGTTTTGATCTCACCTATGCGAAAGCGAATATTTTCTATTGGTTTCTCAGGCCTGAATTGATTTAGTTTTTCAAGTATCTCGGATTTGTTCAATTCCAGATGGTGTTTCCAAACAGGATCCGTAACAACTACATAGAGAACATTCTTTACTAAACGTCTTGGCTGGCTGTACTTTGCTGTTTCCTCCCCTACTATTTCCTCCCAGGCACCGTAAAGGGTTCTGGGGAAGAGTTGCTTCTCTTCGAGAATCTTTTTAATAACGTCACCAACTAGTACAAAGTCTTCATCCATGAAGGAGTATCCTGCTGATGTGGTAAAAAATTTTTGAAGTAAGCCCCTTGATTTTTAGACATCAGTAATTAACTTGGAGACACAACATAGCTGTACAAAGCCTAGCTACTGCGGATTGTGGGTAAAAAATATTTACTTTTTTTGCTGGTTGTGCTACTAATTAAAAGATTAACCTACCAGTGGTATCCGCAGAGGCTTATGATAAATCTTCCAGGACCGCAAAAAGTTGTTCCTAGGTATACGTCATGGTCATTATCCCGATGTTTAATGAATGATACCACCACGCTTTTGCGCAATCAATAACAAAGGAGGGAAGAGCCTATGGAACCTTGCCTGAAGCCCGAAACTACGGAAGCTAAAAGCGAAAAACCTACACCCAATCCGGTCATGGTGAAGGAAGGAAAAGGGTGGAGAAATTTCGTCTGTCCGCATTACGACGAGTGTCTGAACCTCGCTGCTAAGAGCATGTGGCCAGGCTTCACATGTAAGTTCTGTGAGTTCAATGTAAAAACTGATCAGGAAATGTAAATGAAAAGGGAGGGTTTAAACCCTCCCTTTTCATTTTCAATTCTTTTGTCAAACACTAAATAAGAAGATTTAGCTTTACTTATCTTCCTTCTCTTCACCACCGGCCGGTTCATCAGCGAGCGCACTCTCATCAATTGATTCTGTCTCGGAAACCTCATCCTCGGGCGCAGCACTTTCAGCTTCCGCTTCTTTTGCTTCTTCGCCGCCAGTCTCTTCCGCTTCCGCTACCTGCTCGCCCTCTTCAACCTTCTCCTCAACCTTTTCAGCAACTTCCTGTTCAACCTGAGGTGCCTCGGCCTTGATCTTTTCCTTCTTCTTCTTTTTCTTGGGGCGTCTCTTTTCAACCCCGGTGAAATCCACCAGTTCAATCATGCTCATGGGAGCACCATCGCCCCTGCGATAACCGATTTTTATGACTCTTGAATATCCGCCACTCACATTCTGATACCTGGGAGCCAATTCGGCAAACAACTTGTGCACTATGCTCTTGTCTCTTATTACCTTTAAAGCCTGCCGTCTTGCAGCGAGATCCCCCTTCTTTCCAAGAGTAATCATCCAATCTACCCAGCGGCGGATTTCCTTCGCCTTGGCATCGGTCGTCATCACCCGTTCGTGTTCAAGCACCGAAGTTACCAGGTTTCGGAACATCGCTAGCCTGTGACTACTTGTTCTGCTAAGTTTTCTACCTGCTTTGCGGTGTCTCATTTACTCTTTTTCCTTTCTAGCTTCAAGTTCCTCTCGTGATGGGAAGTTCTCAAGTTTCATACCAAGCGAAAGACCCATTTCAGCTAGTATTTCCTTGATCTCATTCAGAGATTTTCGGCCGAAATTCTTGGTTTTGAGCATTTCCGCTTCAGTCTTCTGGACCAGTTCACCAATGTAGCGGATGTCCGCATTTTTCAAACAGTTGGACGATCGAACCGATAACTCCAGTTCATCCACACTGCGGAAAAGATTCTCGTTGAGTTCGGGCTCTTTCTTTTCTTCTTTTTCTTCTTCTTCAATCTCCGGCTCTTCGTCAAAATTGATAAACACGTTCAGTTGCTCTTTAAGAATTTTAGCAGCATATGCAAGCGCATCTTCGGGGAGCACCGAACCATCGGTCCAGATTTCCATGGTCAGCTTATCGTAATCAGTTACCTGCCCGACTCTTGCCTGGGTCACCACGTAGCTTACTTTCTTTATCGGAGAAAAAATCGCATCCATGGGGATTGTACCTACCGGCATGTTCTTATCAACATTCCTCTCCGCAGGCACATACCCCTTGCCCATCTTCACGTTCATTTCCATTACAAGCTTTCCGTCTGGTGACAGAGTCGCTATGTGATGTTCAGGATTTATAACTTCCACATATGAATCAGCAATGATGTCGCCGGCAGTAACTTCACCTTCACCCTC
>Ga0164318_10005545_pt1 | contig 12201 bp, 7 predicted proteins | sample GuaBasSedimGuay9_FD_113734 | JGI IMG/M metagenome (GOLD analysis project Ga0164318, IMG submission 113734) | Subseafloor sediment microbial communities from Guaymas Basin, Gulf of California, Mexico - Guay9, Core 4571-4, 0-3 cm | ecosystem: Environmental > Aquatic > Marine > Hydrothermal vents >... | reverse complement strand
TTGAATTGTCAATAATTTTTTTAGCGCTTTTTTTCTGCCTTCTTCATCATCGGCAAGAATCATTTCACGCATTGCTTTAATTCTTTCTCCTTCAAAGAACATATGTTCAGTACGGCACAAACCAATACCTTTAGCACCAAAATCGCGAGCTGCTTTAGCATCATGAGGAGTGTCGGCATTCGTTCTTACATACATTCTTGAATATTTGTCGGCAAGTTTCATTAATCTACCAAAATTACCACTTAATTCAGGTTCTTTTGTAGCTATTTTATCGTTATAAACTTCACCTGTGCTACCGTTTAACGAAATCCAATCACCTTCTTTATAAGTTTGTCCGTTGGTTGTTAATGTTCTTGCTTTATAATCTACAACGATACTTCCTGCACCCGAAACACAACATTTTCCCATTCCTCTGGCAACAACGGCAGCGTGAGAAGTCATACCTCCACGAGCAGTTAAAATACCTTGAGCAGAGTTCATTCCTTTTAAATCTTCAGGAGATGTTTCGATACGAACCAAAACAACATCTTTGCCTTCTTCAGCCCATTGCTCAGCTTCATCAGCAAAGAAAACTATTTGACCTGTAGCAGCTCCCGGTGAAGCAGGTAATCCCTTAGCAATAGTTTTTGCTTGTTTAATAGCGTCAGTATTAAATACTGGGTGTAATAGTTCGTTTAGTTTGTTAGGTTCAACTCTTAACAAAGCTTCTTTTTCATTAATAAGACCTTCGTCAAGCATATCCATAGCCATTTTAACCATTGCACTACCTGTTCGTTTTCCATTACGAGTTTGTAGGAACCATAATTTACCATCTTGAATAGTAAACTCCATGTCTTGCATATCATGATAATGGTTTTCAAGTGTTTCTTGAATTTGGTTAAGTTCGTTATATATATCAGGCATGGTTTCTTCTAAAGAAGGATATTTATTAGCTCTTTCTTCTTCAGTTTTATCAGCTAATTTTGCCCATCTTTTTGAACCTTCTAAAGTGATTTGTTGAGGAGTACGAGTACCTGCAACAACATCTTCGCCTTGAGCGTTAATCAAATATTCACCGTTAAATATGTTTTCTCCAGTAGCAGCGTCTCTTGTAAATGCAACACCTGTTGCTGAGTTGTTACCCATGTTTCCAAATACCATGGCTTGAACACTTACTGCAGTACCCCATTCAGCAGGGATATTATTTAATTTTCTGTAAAGGATTGCTCTTTCGTTCATCCAGCTATCAAAAACAGCCATAATAGCACCCCATAATTGATCCCATGGATTGTCAGGGAAATCATGTCCGGTAACTTTTTTTACAGCATTTTTAAATTGGCTTACTAAAATTTTTAAGTCTTCAACTGTGAAATCAGTGTCGTTTACAATGCCTTTTTCTTCTTTTAGTTTATCCATAATTTCTTCAAAAGGGTCAATATCTTCTTTTGAAGCCGGTTTCATACCAAGAACTACGTCTCCATACATCTGAACAAAACGACGATATGAATCCCAAGCAAAACGAGGATTGTTTGTTTTTTTTGCAATACCTTCAACAGCATTGTCATTTAAACCAAGATTTAAAACAGTATCCATCATGCCCGGCATTGATGCTCTTGCACCTGAACGAACAGAAACTAAACAAGGATTTTCTTTATCTCCAAATTTAGTACCCATGATGGTTTCTATATTTTTAATACCGTCTTCTACTTCGGTTTTTATTAATTCAACAACTTTTTCTTTGCCTAATTCATTGTATTCAGTACATACTTCTGTTGTAATTGTAAATCCCGGAGGCACAGGAACACCAATCAAATTCATCTCTGCAAGGTTTGCACCTTTTCCACCGAGAAGATTTTTCATGTCAGCTTTTCCTTCTGCTTCTTTGTTCCCAAATTTGTAAACACGCTTTTTTTGTGACATAGTTATTAATTTTTATTAATTATAAATTATTTAATTCAGTTGATATTTTTTAAAAAAAAAGATTTTTTTGAACTTACAAAAGTACGCAATAATTTTAAATTTTCAATATTTTAGTTGACTGTTTAATGAGAAAATGTATTCTAGTGTAGCTTGTTAATTGTCAGGTTTTTAGATATTGAAACAATTTTTTTTTATATATCTATACAGATTAGAATGTAAATTTTTTAATAGAGACATTTTTGATATTAATGTGTTAAATTAAATTGCTTGTGAATAATTAATTTTTCACTTGTTTTTATTAGATTTGAATTTGTAACTAAATAGATTGATATGGATAGCTATACAAAGCCTAAAGGCTCATTTATAAGTTATATGAGTAATTTGGTAAAACAACAAGGCGGAATAAATTTAGCTCAAGGAATACCCGGGTTTAATCCTCCCATCGAATTACTGGATATTTTGGAACGTATAGTTAAAGATAATGTACATCAATATGCTCCTGGGAATGGTAATAATAATTTGTTGGATTTTTTGACTGAACATTACAAAAAAAATGGTTTTAAAAGAGACGATTTCCTTATTGTAAACGGTGCAACCGAAGCCATAACATTGTTATATGTTTACTTGTTGAAAATATTAAATAAACCATTTTCAACAATAGCATTCGACCCTGTTTATGAGATATATAAAAACCTACCGCAAATTTTTAATAAGGATTTTATTAGTTTTGCTCTTGAAGAAGATGGAAGTATTAATTTCGACAAACTTGAATCGTCAATAAAAGAAAATAATGTAAAGCTTGTTATTATTAATTCTCCGGGAAACCCATATGGTAAAGTATGGACTAAAGAAGAATTTGACAGAATAATTGAATTGTCAGTAAAACTTGATTTTTATATTGTTCTAGATTCTGTATATCAGGATTTGTACTTTGAGAAGAAGCCTTATTTGCCTTTAGAAAAATTTAATAATAATATATTTTACGTTAACAGTTTTTCAAAAAAGTTTTCAATAACAGGATGGCGTATAGGTTACCTCGTTGCAGACAAACAACACATGAGTGAAATAAAATCAATACATGATTATACCGGTTTGTGTTCGCCATCGGTTCTTCAATGTGCAATTGCTGAGTATGTGAGAAAATATGATTTTGGGAAAGATTATATAGCCAATCTTAGAAAAAATTTAATTTTGTCTTTTAACATTCTTAAAAAAGAACTTTTAAAATTAGATTTTTATATACCTGAGATTGAAGGAGGCTATTTTATTTGGGCTAGGTTGCCAAAAAATTATACCGACGGCATAAAATTTACATTCGATTTATATGATAAAGAAAAGGTAGCAGTAATCCCCGGAAGCCATTTCTCTGATAATTTTAACAATTATATTCGCTTTAATATTGCAAGACCCGAAAGTGAAATTAAAATTGCAGTTGAGCGATTGAATAATTTTTTAGATAAGTAGGAAATTTGGGTTTATTTGTGCCCGGAACAGGATTCGAACCTGCACGTTATTGCTAACACTGGTCCCTGAAACCAGCGCGTCTACCAATTTCGCCATCCGGGCAATAAGGTTGAAATGAATAAAAAAATCTCAAATTTCTTTATTGATATTTGAGATTTTTTTGTGCCCAGGACAGGATTTGAACCTGCACGATCAAAAGATCACTACCCCCTCAAAGTAGCACGTCTACCAATTCCGCCACCTGGGCAATTAAGAGTTGCAAATTTAAAAACAATTTTAATTCAAAAAAAATTTTCAATCTTAAATATTAAAAAAATATTAATTCGAGTATGTGAAAAATAAAATTATGATTTAATTTATTTTTTTTCAATAAAAAGTGTAAATTAGTAGTGACTTTTTTTAAAGCTTATTAACTATGAAAATCAGGCAGTGTTTTTTACTCTTTTTTCTAATTTTAGCATTATTTCCAAATTATATTTTTGCTGGTTGGGTTATTAAGGAAGTTACTAGAGATGCTTATGGGGAGGAAAGATCACAGACTATTTATATTCAGAATAATATAATGAAAACTGTTGATGGTGAAGAAATTAGTATATATAATTTGAATTCAAACAAGATATGTTTTATAAACCCTATTCAAAAAGTTTTTTGGGAGGGGTCAATTGATGAGTATTTAAAAGGGATGAATGATTATGCTTTGGCTATGGTTCAGGATGAGTTGTCTAAGTTAACACCGGAACAACAAGAAACATATAAAGCAATGCATAGTCATATTTTTCAAGATGCAGAGCAAATTGAAGAAGAAACAGAATCGTTTGATAGCTTAAAAGTTGAAATAAAAAAACTTTCCGATAAAGAAATTATTGCTAAACACCAAACTCAAAGATATCAGTTGTGGCTTAATGACAGCCTAATGTATGATTATTGGGTTTCGCCAAGAATTAATTTATATAAAGAATTTAATTTTGAAAAATTTTATAAATTAATTGAAAAAATGAGTGGGCAACTTAGCGAAACAAGATATGAATCAAGCCCAGAATTCAAAGCTTTTCTTAAAAAAGGTTATTCATTAAAAACAATAGACTCTGAAAATAACATTACAGAAACATTAAGCATTGTTAGAAAACAATTATCAAAATCTGTGTTTAATGTGCCTGAAGATTATTCAAAATTAAACTTTGTTGAATACAATAATGCTAGGATGTTGAATTATAATGATGACTAATCCTTTTAAAAATTATATTTTACTCATTAAAAATTTGTCGGCTCTTCTGCTTTATTTGTATTTTCCCAAACTGGCAATTTGAAATTTTTATTGTCTTTTAAAACTCTTTTTTTCCATTCGTTAGGATAACCTTCTGTTTGAGGTCGATTATTTGCATCTCTTATATATCCGTCATTATATTTTGAAAAAATATAGAATGCAAGTTTTTCCCATTTATTCATTACAAAATCTCCCTGTTTTATTGCATATGAAGTGAGATAATCAATTCTTTCGTTTTTGTCTTTTATTGTCAAAGCATGGTTTTCAATACTATCTTGAATTGAGAAAAAGTATCCTTCTATTTCATTTTGAGCTTTTTGCACATCTTTAGAAATGTAAGAGAATTTTGTGTTTGCATAGTTTGCTACTAAATTAAAACGCCACCAGGCAGATTCCCATGAGAACTCTTTCATGCTCCCTGTTTTAAAACCTTTCGCCACATCAGTAGCTCCTACATATATAGGTGTGTAACATGTAAAATATGCATCATCAACGCCATACCAAGTTATCCCGCCAATTTCATTTGGCAGTGAAGAGCGTGACTGTGTAATTATAGAAAATCCTGTATTGTAAGTAGATATTGCTCTTTCCCAGGCAACTGTTGTGCTGTCGACATTACAAACTAACGGACGGCAGCGATTTGGATTACCGAATGGTCCTGCAGCCAAACCTTTAGTCATATCAAAATCAGTTCCTTCGTAATGATCTCTTACTAATGAGGCTAAGTCGGCAACGCCAAGTTTTTTTTCGGGTTTAATCCATAATGGGTAACGTTCTGCTCCTTTTACAGCACGGTTGTAATAAGATGACAGATGTAGTGAAGGTGAAACACGGCGATAAATACTCCATACTCTGGTTGAACAATATCTTAAGTTTGATGGGGTAGAAGGGTCGTAAGCTTCGTTAAAAAGAAATGGTTTCTTTGATTTAGGATTGTAATAGCCTTTATTAATTGCAAATGAAATAACATTTTTTGAATATAAACAATTATCAGGATCGTTAAGCGGAAACTCCCCAATTCGTGATTTGTTTGCATGAGCACAAATATAACCATCAGGAATTTTTACAGCTACCCAAACAGGAGCTTTGCCACGAGGTCCGGTACCAATCATTTCGAGTAACCACGCTTCATTAGGGTCGGCAATTGAGAATGATTCTCCACTGCTGGCATAACCATGTTTTTCAACTAATCCGGTAAGGATGTTTATTGCTTCACGAGCTGTTTTTGCTCTCTGTAGTGTGATATTCATCAATTGCCAGTAGTTTAAAAAAGCGGTTGTGTCAATCAGTTCTTCTCTGCCACCAAAAGTAGTTTCTCCCATGGCTACCTGAAATTCGTTAATATTGTGATATCCCATTACTTTATATGTATGCTCAACTTGAGGAATACGCCCCAGAATATTGCCTGAATAGTCAGTAATATTTATAAATTCACCTTTTGGATGATTAGCTGCCGGCAGTATTCTGTAAGTGGGATGAAATTCACCATCGCAAAGATAAGTTATCATTGTTGATTGGTTGTTTGAAGCTCCTTTTGTTACAATAATATTTGTACAAGGAAATGCTGACTTAACAAGTAAAACAAATAGAATAGTAATGATAATATTTTTTTTCATTAGAATTAATTTTTATTTTAGTTATTATATTTTTTTACTTCTTCAATAAATTTTAAAGCAATAGGAAACGATAGAACATTTTCTTTTTCTAATCTTTCAGGATGCCATTGTACTGCCATGAGAAATGATTTTCCTTTTGGATTTTTCCATTCAATTGCTTCGGGAAGAAGGTCGTTTGTTCGTGCCACAACCTTAAGTTTGTCCGATAACAAATATATTCCCTGATGGTGGTTAGAGTTTACGATTCCGGAATCTATTTTACAGATTTTATAAAGTAGAGATTGTTTTTCAATATTTATGTTATGCAGACAATTATAAGTATTCTTTTTGCGGTGAATTACACAAGTTCCATAATCTGTTGGAATATCTACAATTAAAGAACCTCCAAGTGCAACATTTAATATTTGTTCTCCTCTGCAAATTCCCATTATGGGCATTTTATTTTTTAGAGCAATGTCGATAAGTGCAAATTCTAAACTGTCACGTCTTAAGTTCATGCTACATCTGTTTGTATCAGAAGGGTTGTTATATCTGACAGGAGATACATCGGCGCCACCGGTTAATAATAAACCGGAACAGTTTTGGAGAACTTTTTTTGCAGAATCAATAGATAAGTTATACAAATCGACACATACAATTGTAGAATCTGCATTTTTTATCCAGTTTATATAAGAGTCTGCTGAGCGTGAAAGTGCAATTTTAACATTATCGTTGTTGTTACTGCACGATACTATAAATAAAAAAAAGAAAGAAATTAGTAAAGTTGAAAAACGATTTGTCATTTTTAATATATTTTTAAATTTCAGGAAAGATATGAAAAATATTATTTTTTTGTAAATAAATTAACTCGTTTTCATGCAAAAACGAAGTGAATTGCATGAATGTGTGATAGATAGTGGGGTACAAAGTGGGAAACCCCGATTTAGTAATACCCAAATTTGGGGTTAATGAAAATCCCAAATTTGGGTATTACTTAATGGTAGAAAATTAATGAATTTTCCGGATTAAAACAAAAAAGGCTGTAAAAAATATTACAGCCTTTTAATCCTAGTTAATCTTATTTAATTATTTAAATGATGTTTCTTCTAAGCCATCGCCATCAATTTTAAGTCTTTCTAGATAATCAGGTACTTGTTTCCCCATTAATTTATCGACATAAATTTTGGCAAGATATTGTCCCAGCATAAAACCATGACCACGAAGACCGATAAACAATCCGTTATCAGGGTCGATAATCATTTTAGGTTCAACGTAATAACCTGACCAAGTAGCTTGGAAACCAACCGAAGAAAGTTCAGGTAACCAGTCGATAAATACTTCAGAAACAATTTCGAGAAAATCTTTGTCGTTTATTTTAAGATTTTTGCCTGCTTGTAATCCATCGACAGCAGGAGAAGCACAGCCAATTATCTGACCTGTTTCTTGCAATTGCTGACCGTAAACAGCAGAAAATCCTTTGTAAACACGACGGTCTATTAACATATCTAAAGCACGTCCGTTTACACCCAAAAATGGCAATCGTTTTGTGATAAATGCCTGGTGTTTAACGGGATATAATCCTAAGTTAAGGTTTATTTTTTTGCAAAATTCGTTGGCATTTTCACCTAAAGCATTAACAAATATTTTTGTGTGATATTCAATATATTCGTTTTTATGATTCTTAACGAGTAATTTATATGTATCTCCTTGTTTTTCAATATCTATCAATCTGCAATCTTCCAGAAGTTCACCTCCATTTTCAATTCCAATTTTTCTAATAGCTTCAATTGTTAGTCCGGGAGTTGCCTGCCAGCAATTTTTTGTAATAAGAGCTGATTGATAAGTTTTTAAATTTTTATTAAAACCGGGAGCAATTTCTTTTTGGAAATCTTTAGGGTCTATAGTGCGTGAATCAGACCAACCTTTTGATAATTCAAGAGCGTCGTAAGTTGCTTGATCGTGAGCAAAAGTAACATAGTTTATTGGTTTTAGATTTATGTTATGACGTTTTTGAAGCTCTTTAAACAGTTCGTTATTATGAGCGGCAATATCTGCAAGCTCAGGAACACTAAATCCGGGACGACCACCTGCAATATTTCTCCATGAAGAACCTCTTCCATAATTAATGAGAGTAGGTTTAAGTCCTGCTTCAGCTAAATATCGGAATACTGAACTGCCACCAATACCACCTCCGGCGACTAATGCTCCAACTTCAATAACTTTTGCTTTGTTGCATTCAGGAACAATAATTTTCTCTTTTTTTGTTCGAGGATAAAGTTCTCCCATTTCAACTTGATTAGACATAGGTCCACGTGGAGTAGCTTCATCAATAACACTAACACCATAACTGGCTAAAGCAGTTCGTGCTCGTTTTACGCAACGTTTTCCTCTACAAGCACCCATTCCAAGGCGAGTTGTGTGTTTTAGTTCGTCAACAGAAATAAATTTTCGGTCGCCAACAACGTCTAAAATTTGGTCTAATGTTACATCTTCGCAAAAGCAAATAAATTGCTTGCCTTCGATTTTTTTCAAATCATCCGTTTCAATTGGCTCAGGATAATTTTCTTTAACAATAAAACCTCTGGCTTCAAAAATTTCTTCGCCGTGAAGGTCTGTTGATTTAACTCTTGCAAGATTTGTTTTGTTAGGTTTTTTAACTATTTTTTCTAAAATACCTTCACCGAGTTTGTCTCCATTATTATTTACTAAGTAAACTTCAGTGTTTTCTGCTATTTCATATTCAACAGGGAAGAATAACCAGTCTTTTTTTGGGTTGTAACCAAAGAATGCAAGACCGGGACAATAAGTAATGCATTGCATACAGCCAATACATTTGTCGTAATCAATTTTTGGTACTGAGCTTGTTGACGATTTAGAAATAGCACCGTGAGGGCATGAAAAAGCGCAAGGGTTACAAGCAAAACCGTATAGACAGTCGGCAATAACAAATGGTTTTTTTCTTCTTTCTCCTGTAGGGAATACAGGTTCTTTAATAACTTTAACAGGGTGTTGTTGAGAATCTATATATTCTTTTGATGTTTTAAGATATTCTTCATAATTAAATCGGATATTCATTTCCTGAAGAATTTCAAAAGCTGTTTGTTTACCTCTAAGCACAGCACTTGTTCCTTCGCCAATTCTAATAGCGTCGCCTGCACCATAACATTTTCTGCCAAAAATTTCTTTTCCTTTTGTGAGGAGAGTATCATCTGGAATAAGACCTGTGCAAATATTTATTACATCAATATTTTTAATGATTTTTTCAGTTCCGGGAACGGCTTTGAAGTCTTTACAGTCGGCAATTACTGCGCCAATAATTCCTGTGTGGTCTTCGTTTGGGATTGCTTTTACCAGAATTTTTGAGAGCATGATAGGAATACCCAAACGACGAACTCTATTTGCTTGAACAGGAAATCCTCCTTCGTTTGGCATTGCTTCAATTATTGCTTTAATGTTTGCTCCAGCCTGCATTCCTTGATAAGAAGTAAGATAACCAATGTTTCCTGCTCCAACAGTAAGAACATTTTTACCAAGAAGAGTGAATTCTTGATTCATCATTTTTTGGAAAACAGCAGCTGTATAAACACCCGGTAAATCATCGTTTTCGAAATTTGGCATGAAAGGTAATGCCCCAGTAGCAACAACAAGATGTTCAGCATCTACATAATATATTTCCTCTGTTTTAATATTTTTTATGGCAAGTCTGTTATTTTCTAAAATATCCCAAACAGTTGAATTGAGCATTATATTGTCTTTATTTTCACCAGCCAGAGTTTTAGCAATATCGAAACCGCGCATACCACCGAATTTTTTTTCTTTTTCAAAAAAGAAAAACTGATGAGTTTGCATATTGAACTGACCGCCAATTTCATTATTGTTATCAATAACAATATTTTCAACATTATGTTTGTTTAACTCTTCGCGACAAGCTAAACCTGCAGGACCTGCACCAATAATTGCTACTGTTGTTTTATATACATTTATTGCTTCGTCTTTCTTGTATTCGACAACTTCGGGACGATAGTCTTTTGGAATTTCTGCAACTTCTTTAATGCCATCAACATTAGTTATACAGATACGTTTTATTTGTCCATCTACGAGCATTTCACAAGCACCACATTTCCCAATACCACATTGAAGACTGCGTTCGCGATTTTCTAAACTGTGACTGTGAATTGGGTAACCTGCTTGATGTAATGCAGCAGCTATTGTTTTCCCTTTTTCTCCAACAACTTCTTTCCCATTATATAAGAAAGTAACTTTTTCGTTGGATTTAATATCTAAAATAGGATGTTTGGTTATTTTATACATGATATGATTATGTTATTTATTTTGTTTAAGATTTTGTAAAATTATAGTTTCTATGTTATTTAATAAATGACCTTTATCATATTTATGTCTATTAACCCGAAAAATTCATAATTTTTCTACGCTTAAGAATTACCAACAAATTTGGTGTTTTTAATAAGTCCAAACTTGGGTACTTCTAATGCGGGGTTTACTTGTGTGAGCTCATCGCCAGATGGCGGTTCTGTTCTCGCTTTACTTCCCACTATCCATCGCTAATTCATACAATTCACTTCGTTTTTGTCTGAATAAAACGGGTTAATTGGCTATATATGTTTTTCTTTTTAAAGAAAAAATTAAAAACAATGCTTTGATTAAGAATTTCATCGTGTTTAAATTTTTTTTCAAATTTTAACAATTCTAATCTTTTTTCTCTATATTTTGTTAATGATGAGAAAAATGAAATGTGAGCTTTAACAACCGCAATGAAATATCTGAATTGTAAGTTTAATAGGTAAATTGTAGCTGAAAAACAATCGAGTATTAATCGTAAAAATAAAATTATAAAAAGTTTGTTTGAAGGTAAATTTTTATACAATAAAATTAAATTGTTGCGATAATTCAAATAAAGTTTGTGAGGGTTGTTGTTTGGTAATGTACCTCCTCCAACGTGATATACCGTTGATTTAGAAGAGTACATTATTTTATATCCCATATTTTTTAGCCGCCAACATAGGTCAATTTCTTCCATATGTGCAAAGAAGAAACCATCGAAACCACCGGCTCTTTTGTATAAATTAGCTCTAATAAACATGCACGCACCTGTTGCCCAAAATATTTCTTTTGTATCATCATACTGCCCTTTGTCTTCTTCAATATTACTTAGTATTCTTCCTCGACAGAAAGGGTATCCGAATTTGTCGATAAAGCCACCGGCTGCACCGGCATATTCGAAATATTTATTATTGTCATATGATTTTATTTTTGGCATACAGGCTGCAATGCTATTGTCGCTTTCCATTAATTCAATAAGTGGCGAGATCCAGTTTTCGGTAACTTCAACGTCTGAATTAAGAATTACAAAGTATTTTGCGTCTATTTGGTATAGAGCTTTGTTGTATCCTTCAGCAAAACCGTAATTTTTATCGAATTGAATAATATCTATTTCAGGATAATTTTTTTTAACAAAAGAAACAGAATCGTCTTCAGATCCATTATCAGCAATAAAAATTTTTACACCCTCAATTGACGAATGTTTAACTAAAGAAGGCAGAAATTTTTTCAAAAAATTTATTCCATTCCAGTTTAAAATTACAACAGCAATGTTTATCATAAAAAATTAGAAATCAGCATAGTGAATAAAAAAAATTATTTAGAATCAATCTAAAATAAATTGTCGATAAAAATAAGTTTTTAAAATGTAAATTTATAATAAAAAAGAATAAAAATATTATGAGTATTATCTATATTGTTGTCTTTGAGTGAAAATGTGAGATTGTGAAGTAGTGATCGCTTACATTTATTTTAAATGAACGATAAATTATTAACCCGAAAAATTCATAATTTTTTTACGCTTAAGAATTACCAACAAATTTGGTGTTTTTTAAACCCCAAATTTGGGTACTTCTAATGCGGGATTTCCCGCTTTACTTCCCACTATCCATCGCTAATTCATGCAATTCACTTCGTTTT
>Ga0164318_10005544_pt1 | contig 12202 bp, 5 predicted proteins | sample GuaBasSedimGuay9_FD_113734 | JGI IMG/M metagenome (GOLD analysis project Ga0164318, IMG submission 113734) | Subseafloor sediment microbial communities from Guaymas Basin, Gulf of California, Mexico - Guay9, Core 4571-4, 0-3 cm | ecosystem: Environmental > Aquatic > Marine > Hydrothermal vents >... | reverse complement strand
TATTGGGCCACGCAGATGTGCGCACCACCACCCGCTACACCCGCCCCAACCAGGCCGACCGGGAGCGGGCTGTGGAGGCGCTGTCATAAAAACAGACGGATTCGTTACTCCTCAGGCCAGCGGTTGAAACCGCACTTGAGGAGCTAAAGCTGGCTGTCCACGCAGCTGGACGCTCGGCTGCAAGCCCTCCAGAGGCAATTTCAATCGCTAAAGAAGTAGCCTGAGCAGCAGTTACACGGATTCCAGGAAATCGCAGACAAAGTGAGTAAAATCAGCGCTAGTTCGCATCACCATGCTTTGAAACGCTTTGAAACGATTGGCTACGTAGAATACCCAACACCCTTGTCATTTGGTATCATTCCATCCTCCCCGCTCGCATTGAGATTATTGAGATTGAGCTTTCAGAAAGGAAAGATGAAGGACATGACAACATTGATGGATAACATCCAAGCGTTCCTGCAGGCTTGTCGGGCAAAGAGGCTAAGCCAGCAGACATTGGAATGGTACGAATGGTTGCTGAGCGATTACAACGTGTATGTAGCCCAGGAGAAGGAGAATTTGCCTCCCTGGGATTCACCGGACACTATTGACGGCTTTTTAGCGCACCTGGTGGATCGGCGGGGAGCAGCGCCACCGCCACAATGTTTGCGTGCAAACGGCGACGTTGTAATTGCCGCGCGACTTGCCGAAAACGAAAATCATGGTAGAATCTCAGTAGCCAAATCCGTTCAGATTCTGGTCTCGCCGAGGTAGCTCAGCCTGGTAGAGCACCTGACTGAAAATCAGGGAGTCGACAGTTCAAATCTGTCCCTCGGCACCTATGACCTGACTCAACCAAGTTGGGGGCAACCTGTTCAAGCACGCAAAAGTTGCCGGGATAGGTTACGAGCCGACTTATGTAGGTTGAACGATGAGAGTCACGATAAAGAGGCAATAGGCGAGGCCTGTTGCCTCTTTTACTGTCAGGGCAGTAGAGTGTTGGTGGTTGAAACCGCGCCTGTTCGGTGAGAACCTGCAAACCGATCCCGGTGTGAACCAGCAGAAAAACAAGGCCGATCACTTGCAGCCCCATCATGCTGTGCTATAATTTCATAAGCTCCGTAGACACAGACGATGGGTGACCGGAGAGGGCCATTTCCACAAGTAACACAAGGGGGACGACAATGCTGGATCTCAATCTGATTCGTGAACAGCCGGATGTCATCAAAGAAGGATTGCGGAAACGAAACGATAACCCGACGCGCGTGGATGCGATCCTGGAGTACGATACGCGCCGCCGAGCCGTACTGACAGAGGTTGAGACGCTGCGCGCTGAACGGAACCGGCTCTCCAAGGAAATTGGCCGCTCGAAAGATCCCGCTGCGCGGGAACGCCAGATCGCCATCGTACGGGAAATGCGTGATCAAATTGGGGCGCTGGAGGAAAAGCTGCGGGAGGTGGAGTCCGTATTGGAGGCGGAAATGTCTCAATTGCCGGCACTCCCCCACGCCAGTGTGCCCATCGGGGCCGACGAGACCGAGAACGTGGTCGTGCGCCAATGGGGGGAACCGGCTACCTTCGATTTCGAGCCGCTACCACATTGGGACCTGGGGCCGGAGTTGGGCATTCTCGATTTCGAACGCGGCGTCAAACTCTCCGGCAGCCGCTTCTATCTCCTGCGGGGGGACGGTGCTCAATTGCAGCGGGCACTCATCTCCTGGATGCTGAACGTACACGTGCGGGAACACGGGTATACCGAGATCTACCCGCCTTTTGTTGTCAAGGAAGAATGTATGTGGGGAGCCGGTGAGCTGCCCAAGTTTGCCGACAACATCTATCACGACGTAGAAGACGACCTCTGGTTGGTGCCGACCGCCGAAGTTCCCCTAACCAACCTTCACCGTGACGAGATTCTCTCATCCGACGATCTCCCTTTGCAATATGTGGCGTACACAGCGTGCTTCCGTCGGGAAAAGATGAGCGCCGGCCGGGATGTGCGCGGCATCAAGCGGGGACACCAATTCGACAAGGTCGAGATGTACAAGTTGACTGCCCCGGAATCGAGCTATGACGAATTGGAGCGGATGTTGGCGGACGCGCTGGACATCTGCCGCCGTCTGAACATCCCTCATCGAGTCATCGAGCTGTGCACCGGCGACCTGGGGTTTCACTCCACCAAGACATACGACATAGAGATGTGGGCCCCCGGATGTGGGGAATGGTTGGAGGTCAGCAGCGTAAGCAATTGCGAGGACTTCCAGGCGCGACGTGCCAATTTGCGTTACCGTCCACAAGCGGGAGCTAAACCGCGTTTCGTCCATACCCTCAACGGATCGGGCCTGGCGTTGCCGCGTGTGATGATCGCTGTGATGGAAAATTACCAGCAAGCCGATGGAACCATCGTCGTCCCCGATGTTTTACGCCCCTGGATGGGAGGTATAGAGACCATCCCAACTCACTGACCGCGCTGAAAGGCCCGTAAACGCACGCTACCGCTGGTTGTAATCCAGATCAAGGAAGTGCCAGGATGTATGTGCGATGGAGGCAGTTCACCGCTTGCATCCTCGGGGTGCTTTTGTTGCTCCTGTCGTTGCCCTTGTCAATGAGGGATATCAAGGGAGCGTCATCGTCCTTTTCTCAACCACAACCACTGCTTCCAATTTCCCGCCTTGAGGATGAGAGCGAGAACGAAAATGAGAATGAAAACGGAGATGAGAACATAGCTCCGGCGACTCATCCTGCCCCTCCGACGACAGCCGGTGCAGTCGGCGGCCCGCTCTCGACGGGCGGCATCTCGACCACGGGCATCATCAGTGATGTGGGACGTTTTACCAGCGGCGCCGAGGTGTGTGGCTCCGACTGTCAAGCCTGGTTGGAGCTGACCGACGCCGACCGGCGACCATCCACCACCATCGTTCCCCTTCAAAGCCGTGCCGTCTCCCCTTGCGCCTACCCGCTGCCGGATGGCCTCTGTGTCTACTACGGCGACCTGCATAGCCATACCGGATACTCCGATGGACAGGGGACTCCACAGCAGGCCTATCGCACGGCCCGCGACAATGGGCTGGATTTTCTGGCGATCACCGACCATGCCGAACAGTTGAGCAGCGACGAGTGGGCCGACATCCTGACTCAGGCCCAGGCGGCCACCCAGGAAGGCCAATTCGTGGCCTTACGGGGATTCGAGTGGACCAGTAACCACGGACACCTCAATATCTTCAACACCGCCCGGCGAGTACGGGCGAATGATTCCCGTTACAACACCCTGACCGAGCTGTATGCCTGGCTTTCTGACCCGGCTCAGATCCACAGTATAGCCCAATTCAACCATCCCTTCTATCCATCTGACCCATTCGATGGATGGCAGTACGACGCACCGGCCGACGCGCACGTGAACCTGATTGAAACCCACAACGGTTACTACCGCATGATCGCCGAATATCACGATGCGCTGATGGCCGGCTGGCACGTGGGAGTCGCCAGCAACAGCGATACCCACCAGGCCAATTGGGGGGAACGAAAAGCCCGCACCGGCATCCTGGCTCCCGGACTGACCCTCTACCACGTGCTCGAAGCTCTGCGCACCCGCCGCACCTTCTCCACTGACGATGACAATTTCATCCTGGCAATGCGAGCCAATGGCTTTTGGATGGGAGCGGTGATTCCCGTTACTCCCGTACACTTCGACTTCTACGCCTTTGACCCCGACCCGGATGACCGCATCCTCACAGTGACGCTGCTCCAGAATGGCGAACCGTTTTGGAGTCGGACCGTTGGAACGACGACGTTCACCGCCAGCTTGACATTGTCCGATCCTCCCCCGGTAGGGACCTGGTGGTACCTCAAAGCGGTTCAGCAGGACGGAGAGGAGGCGTACAGCAGCCCGATTTGGGTGTGGCAGCCTTCTATGCCCGACGGGCTGGTGACCGACGACTTGCAGGATGTCGGGGGCATCCCTTCACCTACCCCGACCTGGCAAAGCGCGGACGTGTGGGTTCGCCGCCAGCCGGACGGCGAGCGCTGGCCTCAGAACCCACTCCCCGGTGCGAACAACACGGTCTACGTCCGGGTGCGAAATATCGGCTCACAGCCGTTGAGCGACGTGGATGTCTACCTCTACTGGTCGTCACCGGCCTTGGGGATGGTCTGGCCAGATGATTGGCAGCCGGTGATCCAGACGCCGATCCGCATTCCCTCCATCGCAGCAGGCCAAGAGGTCATCGTGCATACACCGTGGAGTCTCCCCGATTTCGCCCCGCCGCATATGAATCTCCTGGCCCGCCTGGTCTCTTCACAGGACCCCATCCGATACGATGGCTACCCCCGCTGGGACAACAACCTGGCGGTGAACGCCGTGCACATCGTTGAGAGCGTTGAGAGCGGCGAGATCGGAGCGGGCGCTCCCGCAACCGGCAGCCTGGGGATCGGGAACGCGATCCTCGCATTGACAAACCCCGAAGCGGAGGAGCAAACGGTGGACCTCCGCTTTTCCAGCGATAGTTTTCCGGCGGAAGGGCGCTTGTCGCTCTCCATGGAATCCGCCCTGTTCGACCGCTGGATGGGCACGCCGATGGGGAGCACTGTAAGAGGGGGGACGGTGTATCCAGTCTCCAGAACGGTAGTGATCACTGCGCCGATGGACGCAGCGGTGTACGGCTTGCCACTGCTGGCCAGGGAGCGTTCTCCGGTGATGTTGACCATGGAAGTGCCTCCATCTGCGGCTTGGAATGTGCGCGTGGCGGAATACGTCGGCCCTGACCTGGTAGGGGAAAGCCTGTACACCACCCCATACGGCCCGCTCCCCCGCCAGGTATTCCTGCAAGCCACGACGGATGCCGCTCTGGCCGGCGGCCATCCGGTGGGCATCACGATGACAGTCCTGGGGGCGGGCGGTGTGCCCGTAGCGGACGGTACGCCGGTCTGGTTGACCGCCACGTTGGGCACGCTGAACGCGGATGTGGTTTACACGCGCCGGGGCGTCGCCACTGCCACCCTCCGTACCGGCCTGGTAACCGGTACGGCAACTGTGTGGGCCACGGCGAACGACATCCACCAGGCTGTACAAATGCACATCTACCCCCAGTGTCGGGCCAGGCTTAACGACGGGCCGGTGTACGCGACCATTCAGGCGGCCGTGGACGCCAGCACCCATCCCACGGATACGATTGCCGTCGCCGGCCGGTGTACGGGTGCTCATACCCGCAACGGACGACGTCAGATGGTCTATCTAGACAAGACGTTGACCATCCGCGGCGGGTATGCCGGGGTGGATGGGGCGACCTGGGAGTGGAACCCGGCGCACCCCACCATTCTGGACGCCGAAGGTCAGGGGCGTGTATTCTACATCACCGGCGGGGTCAGTCCCACTATTGAAGGACTGCGCGTTGTCGGAGGGGACGCCACGGGGATGGGGGGCGGGCCGGCCAATGAGGATGCGGGCGGCGGCATATACGTGAACGGTGCGACGCCCCGCCTGTGGGGCAATTGGCTGCTCACCAATACCGCCGAGAGCGGGGGCGGCATTTACCTGGCATCCGCCGACAGTGTGTTGAGCAACAACGTGATTGCAGACAACCAGGGGGGAGGAGTCGTCGTTGCAGGTGGGGCCGCCCAGATGATCCACACCACCCTGGCCCGTAACGGAGTGGGCATCTCCCTCCGCGAGAGTGGAGGCACACCCGGATGGGCCGTGTTGACGAACACGATCATAGCGGGACACACCGTGGGCATCTCTGTCACGGCCGGCAACACTGCCACGCTGGCGTTCACCCTGTGGGGCGATGGCGACTGGCGCAACGAGACCGACGTAGTCGGCGCGGGCCAGGTCGCCACCGGCACACACAATTACCAGGGAGACCCGGCGTTCGTTGCCCCCGATGCGGGGGACTATCACATCGGGCCAGGGTCGGCTGCACTGGACGTGGGTGCGTCCCTCCGAGGGCCGGAGGATATGAACGGTGTAGGCAATGTAGATGATGTGGACGGCGAGCCTCGTCCGATGGGGCGCGGCGCAGACATCGGCGCCGACGAATTGCGGGTAGCCGTGGCGGTCGGGAAAGAAGCCACAGTCATCGCGCTGCCGGCCGGCATCCAAATCCGTTACACCGTTGGGGTGACCAACACGGGATACATCCCCCTCCACGCGCTCATCACTGACACCCTTCCTGCCCACACCTGGCCTGGCGAGGTCGCCGGGGGCACACTGCTTCTGCCGGGGAGCAAGCTCCGCTGGTCGCCCATACTCACGGCGACCGCCATAGGGGGAGCGCCTGGAAAAGGGAACGTATGGAACCGATCAGTCGTGGTGACAGTTGAGACCGGCTACACCGGCCCGCTGACTAACGTTCTCATAGCCGTCACGGACGAAGGAGCAACCGACAAGTATACCCACACCCGGATCATCTCGCCGGGATTGCACCTGAGTCTCCGGGCGGCCCCTGACCCGGTGGAGGCCGGCCACGCTCTGACTTATACCCTACGGGCGACTAACACCGGCAACATCGCCCTGTACATCCCGATCACGGTCACATTGCCATCGGCGATCACAACAGGCACGATGGCCGGGGGCAGCGGTACGTCCGTTCTGCCCGGCGGTACGCTGACCTGGTCGCCGGTGATCATGCCGGCTTCTCCCCCGTGGGAACGGACCATCGCCGTCACCGTCGCTGCCGGATACGCCGGGCCGCTGACCTGTGCCGTCCAGGCGGCGACCGGCGGCGGTGTGGCGGATAGGAAGACACATATCACGGTCGCCTTCGTCCGTTATCCCCTTTACCTCCCCGTGACGATGCGCAACTTCTCTCCACCGACACCATGCGTTCCTCGGCTGCTTGCCCAGGTGGATGTTGGTCCCGAACCGTACCGAGTCGCTTTGGACCCGGCCGGTCGCCGGGTGTTTGTGGCCTATGCCGAAGGAGTGGCCGTGATAGATGCCGATCGGTTCACCGTATTGACCACGACCAGGCCGTTGACTGCTGCCCATGGCATCGCCTATGACAGCGACCACCGCCGCCTGTGGGTCGCCGGACGAGCGTCGGACCGGGTCATCGTGTTGGATAGCGACACGTACCGCCTGCTGGCCACCCTGCCGGCCGGCGATCTGCCCCACGACGTGGCCTACAACCCTGCCAACGGGTACGTATATGTCAGCAATTACGTCGGGGGGACCGTCGGCGTGTACAACAGCGAGACATTGACGCGCGTGGTCGAATTGACCGGTTTTGGGGAACCGGCCCACATCGCCGTCAATCCACTCACCAACAAGATCTACGTTGCCAACCACCGCCCCAACCGGGGCGTGTTCGTCATCGCCGGCGACACCCACATTGTCCGTCCCATCGGCACAACGTTGCTGGACGCTTACGGGGTAACCGTGGACACGACCCGCAACCTGGTGTACGCGACCGGCATCGCCCAGGGGCGGATCTGCATCATAGATGGGGCAACGGACACACAGATTGGCTCACTGGATATGCACGTGGAGGACCGCGCTATGTGGCTGCGTGCCATTCTGGTCAACCCGAGCATCGGGGATACGGGACATTTGATGGTAGTGACTTCCAGCAATGACGGGGAGCAGGACCGTTTCCTGTTGATCCCCAATGGATGGCCGGAGATGGGCGCGTTCATTCCTCTGAACTTACCGGCCTACCCCCAGGAGGGCCTGGCGCTCGATCCGCTCACCGACCGTGTTTGGGTGACGAGTGTCAGCAGCGGAGTGGTGAGCGTGATACAGGATGGCGAGCCACTTTGCAAAGACTAGGAGCCAAAGACCAGGGGCCAGGCTTGTTCCTGCTCGCATAGCTTGCCCACCATCTGGCTACAAGATGGCGCTCCGCACTCAGAGCATCGCCAATGGGAGCTGGTAGGCAGGGCGATGACCGTCCAGCAAGATGAACGGGGCGGCCCGGCGGGTCACGACACCCAACGTGCGCAGGTCGTTCAGGGTGCGAATGCGACCACGTTGCCGCTCCCGAAGGATACGTCGGGCGCTCACCGGCCCGATGCCCGGCACACGCAACAATTCCTGCCAATCGGCCGTGTTCAACTCGACCGGCGCCTGGCTCAAATACTGCTGCGCCCAATATAACTTGGGGTCTTGCTCCAGGGGTAGGTTCCCATTGGCATCGAAGGGCAGCTCTTCTACGGTAAAGCCATAGTCCCGCAACAGAAACGATGATTGATAGAGCCGATGCTCTCGTTGGACGGATGTCGGCGGATAGTTCTCCAGAGGTGTGTCGGGTTGTGGCGAGAATGCCATAAAGTACGCCCGTCTGATTCTGGCCTGACGGTACAGAAATTCCGTGGTGGTGAGGATCTCCACGTCGCTCTCATCGGCCGCCCCCACTACGAACTGGGTGGTTGAACTGGCCTTCAGGTGTGGCTCCTCCCGGCGGATTTCCTCGATCCATTGGAGCCGTTGGAGCAACTCCTCGGCGAACGTTTTGTGGGGGGCCAGGCGGGCCAACCGCGCTGTGTTAGGCGCTTCCAGGTTAACAGACACCCGGTCGGCGAGGGCCATCGCGGCCCGAATCTGATCCCGCTCTGCGCCAGGCATAATTTTGAGGTGGATGTACCCTGGAAAGCGATACCGGCGGCGGAGCAATTCCGCCGTGGCGATCAAGCGCTCCTCGGTGTTGGGGCCGCCGCCGGCGATGCCGGAACTGATGAAAATACCCTCGGCAAGCCCCTTTTGGTGGAGTTGGACGAAGAGGCGGGCCAATTCATCCGGAGAAAACGTCGCTCGACGGAAGTCACGCCCTTGCCGGAAGGCACAATAGTAACAGTCCCGTTCGCAGGCCGAGGTGAGTAGCGTCTTGAGTAGCGCAATTCGCTTTCCACCGGGCATAACGGCATTGTGGATCAGGTCGGATAGATGAACATCGCCCGGCTGTGTGGAGATGCGCGGCGAGTGAGCCATAGATGAACGTGCGGCCCCCACATCCTCGGCTGCCTCGAAACAAGTGGGAGGGGCTAACAAAGTGAGTTTCGCCATCGGGTCCATATTTCCCACACCTCCACCATCATGATACGAACGAATGTTCTTTTTGTCAACTTGCATAGTTCCCACAGACATTGCACAGCATTCGCCGGGAACTTCTGGTCTGGAAAGCCACTTGGGAGTAAAATAGGAGCAACAATAGCACGCATAGGAGGTAAATGATGCCCCAGCAAACAGACCTACAACACCAAGCATATCTGGCCCGGCCCTTATCGCACCAGGCTGTTCAATGCCGGGTTTGTGCGCACTTCTGTGCTATCGAGCCGGGCGAGACCGGTCGGTGTGGTGTGCGGCGTAACGTAGATGGACGGTTGTACTCATTGGTTTACGGCCGGCCCGTCGCCGTCCACATAGACCCCATTGAAAAGAAGCCCCTGTTCCACTTTTTGCCCGGTGGGAATGCCCTTTCCATCGGCACATACGGGTGTAATTTCCGGTGTCCCTTCTGCCAAAACTGGCAAATGTCCCAGGTGCGAGAATTGAACGCGCACGCCGGTCGCCGGGGGGAGGATTTCCCGCCTCAAAAGTTGGTGGAAATGTGCTTGCAGCAGCAGATTCCCATCATCGCCTACACCTACAACGAACCAACCGTTTTCTTCGAATACACGTATGACACCGCCCGTCTGGCCCACGAGCAAGGGATCAAAAACGTGTACGTCTCCAATGGTTTCATGTCCCCGGAGGCGTTGGAAATGATCGCACCGTACCTGGACGGCATCAACGTGGACTTGAAGGCCTTTCAGGACGACTTTTACCGTCAACAATGCCAGGCCCGCCTGGAACCGGTCAAGCGGAATATCGCTGCCATCGCCCGGGAAACCGACATCTGGATCGAAATCACGACCTTGCTGATCCCCGGGCTCAACGATTCTGAGGAGGAGTTAACGGCCATGGCAACCTGGCTGGCGGAGGTAGACCCGGAGATGCCGTGGCACGTAACAGCCTTCCATCCAGACTATCAGATGCATGACCGACCGCGCACGCCGCAAGAGGATCTGATCCGGGCCTACGAGATCGGAAAGGCGGCCGGGTTGCAGTACGTGTACGTAGGAAACGTGATGGACACGGACCGAGAGAGCACCTATTGCCCGGCATGTGGGGAGAAGGTCATCCAGCGTTATTGGTTCAATGTGCAAACGCTGTGGTCTACGCCGGGTCTTTGTCCCCATTGTCAACACCCGATTGCCGGTGTGTGGTCTTGAAAGCTTCACGTTCAAACCCGACATGGCGTGGAGGCGACCGTCACATATTTTCGAGGCAGCACCGGAATCCCCATTCCGGCGCTGCCTCCATTCGTGGACGGCATCGAGGTTCACTTTTCAACTTTATGCACATATAGTATAATGAAGTGCAAGTTCCCAACGAGCCAAGGATAGCCTGTGTGCCGACAAAACGCACACCATTCGTAAACCTCTTTAATTAACGACCTCTAATACGTTATTCACAAAACTACATACCCGGTTGGTACAATCCTGGGCGGGAGCATTTCATTGTAAGGCTTTCGTGTCAAATTGTGTTCAATTGCGCGTTCAGTTACGCGTTCAGTTGCGAACGATGGACTTCACTACCCGACATATTGATCAGTACCCCCCACGCGGGTTTGAAAATCACGCCAATTGACGTTTATACCCCGCATCGGGGCACAAAGTGTCCCCAAACCGCATCCGAACCTGCGAGAGGGTCAAAACTCCTCAGGCCAGCGGTTGAAACCGCGCCTGAGGAGCTAAAGCTGGCTGTCTACCTGCGTGGACAGGCGCGTTCGCGCAGGCGGAGGCCCAGCCGCAGGCTTCGTGATAGGCGATTCAATCGCTACGCCTGGCAACTTGAGTAGTGACTTTGTCTCAAGGACAAGAAAAAAAGAAAGGAGTCAGTAAATGTATCGCAACCCGTATAACCGATCCTATCGCACGACAGGCATCCTGAGCGTTCTGAGCGCTCTAATGATCCTGGCCGCAATGTTGCCCGTTCTGCCGGCCGCTGCTTCCTCTGCCTCCCATCCACCTCTCCGGTCGGCCCTTCACTTCCCGGACCCCGTGACGGGGCGAAATACGGAGTTCACGACCTATCTCATCCCCCGTTGGTTCCTGGACTCTCCTCCTTCGCCTCCGCCACCGGAGACGGGCACGGAGATGAATCTGGAGACAAATGGCGTTCCTCCCTCTCCCCCCTGGGCGAGCGGAGCAGACGTCACCCCACCTCTACCGCCGGAGGTGCCGGGCGCGGATGTGAATATCGAGCCGCCCGAACCACCGGCCGACCCACGCTACATCCCCGTCCTCCCGCCGGACCCGGACCGGCAGGACGAACAGGACGAACAGTCTGAGTCTGACGCCGAGTTCCCGCCGGAGGAGTCGGGAATACGACAAATGAGCGGCCCTCTCGCTCCAACTGCCGACTGCACCGCCGAGAGCGACCTGGGGATCATCTGGCACACGCTGGAGGAAGGCGGCCCGTCGTTCGGCGAGGAGATCGAGTACCAAATTTCCTTCGAAAACCAGGGCAACGCCGCCGCCCGCGATGTGCGCATCACCGACACGCTGCCGCTGAGCGTCACTTACGTCTCTGACTCGCCGCCCAAAGGGTTCACCACCGTCATCACCACCGGCGGTCAGGTCGTCTGGGCGCGCCAGATGCCGGTGAATCCGGGCGAATCGGGGACGGCGCTCCTGCGCCTGCGCGTCGGTGACACAGTGCCCGCCGGCGCTGTGCTGACCAACACCGTCGTCATCACCACCAGCGACCCGGACACCGACCCCGGCGACAATAGCTCCACGCGCACCGACACCGTCGTCGCGCCGACGCGGGATGTGCGCGTCACCAAGTCTCTGGACAGCGGCACCCCGCTGGCCGGCGGGGAAATCAGATACCGATTGGATTTCAGGAACGACGGCAACAGCGCCGCCCATGACGTGCTCCTGACCGACACGCTGCCGGTGCGCGCCACCTACGTCTCCTGGTATGGATACGCGTACAACCCGTCTTACGATATTGACCAAGCCATCGTCCCGGCCATCGCCGACGGGCAGATCGTCTGGCCGATCGGCGAGGTGGCGGGAGGAAATTCCGGCAACATCTACCTCACGGTGCACATCAGCGAGACGGCTCCGGTCGGCGGGGTGTTGACCAACACCGCCGTCATCACCACCAGCGACCCGGACGCCAATCCCACCGACAATAGCTCCGTGCGCTCTGATGACGTCGCCCCGCCGACGCGGGATGTGC
>Ga0164318_10005543_pt1 | contig 12202 bp, 10 predicted proteins | sample GuaBasSedimGuay9_FD_113734 | JGI IMG/M metagenome (GOLD analysis project Ga0164318, IMG submission 113734) | Subseafloor sediment microbial communities from Guaymas Basin, Gulf of California, Mexico - Guay9, Core 4571-4, 0-3 cm | ecosystem: Environmental > Aquatic > Marine > Hydrothermal vents... | reverse complement strand
TATATTTTTTGTATGGATAGCAGTATATATTGATGAAAAAACTTTTTAAAAAGCAATTGCTATTATTATGATTCTTATGCTAGGTTTCATTTTTTATAAACCTCAATTGTGGTTAAAAGGGCAAGAAGAGTTAATTAATAAAAAAGTTAGCCCATTTATTATGTTTGTGTTTTTCTTGATTGGTATCTATGGAGGATTCATTCATGTTGGGATAGGTTATTTACTTTTAATGGGTATAGTTTTAGGTGCAGGATATGACTTAGTGAAGGCAAATGCAATAAAAGTTTTCATCGTATTGTTATATGTACCCTTTAGCTTAGTTGTATTTATATATAATGATCAAGTTAATTATTTATATGGTTTTGTATTAGCTATAGGAAATGTTCTGGGTGCAGTATTAGCTAGTAAATTGGCTATAGAAAATGGTGCAAATTTTATAAGATGGGTTATTGCTGCAGTTGTAGCTATTACTGCAGCAAATGTCTTTGGATTAATTGATATAAAATCTATTTTAGCAGCATAAAAAAAGAGCCAATAAACAATATATTAGGCTCTTTCTTCTATTTTATTGATAAAATTTACTCTATTTTTATGTTTAATTCCATCGCTGCAATGTCAGTTTCGCTGCCGTAATCAACTATTCCTAATATATTATATTCTCCTTTAGATAAATCTTTTGGAATAGTAAATTTAATTTGACGAAGACCTCCTGGTAAAATAGTATAACCTTTTGTTTTTACTTGTCTTTTTTCACCATTTTTTAAATTAACCATATCAAGATAGGGAACACAATTAGCAATAGCATCACCAATATTTTTTGTATCCATCACAAGTGTTCTAATAGAATCATTAGAATTAATAGTGTCTTCGTAAAATTTCTCAACTATAACTTCAGTATAGGTAACACTTGGAGGCGTTTGAAACAAGTGAATTAGAAAACTAAAAGTTGAAACAATAGCCATACCAGTTACATTTTCTCCTTTTTCTGTTGGACCTGTATTTTCTTTCGATATTTTTACTGATGCAAGAGCCCAACGAACAGAATTTGCTTCAGGTGTATTTGGTAATTGAAGTAATATTTCAACCTCCTGTGTTTCACCTGCTGCGAGTTCAAAAAATGAAGGCGAGGCAGATAACCAATCAGCCATACCATGGTCTGATGTTCTGTTTGTATCAATTTGGGTTTTTCCTCTATTTCCTGAAGATCCAAAGTTGATAAAGTTAACAGTAAATGTTTGTAGCTTAGTGCCATTATTTGTTACTCTAAGCTTTTGACTTTTGTAATTACCTGGACTAACATTGTAGTAAAATCTTGATGGCGAAACAGAGACACTTTGTGAATATGCAATAGTGCTTGCCAAAAGAAAAGCAAATAATACAATATAATTTTTCATAATAATTTGTTTGAATATAAATACAATCTGCAAATATAATTTAAAAAGAATATCTCTTAAATATTTTTATCAAAATCAATATCAACTTCTATACCGATATTAAGAACTTTATATATTTCATCCATTTCGTCAAGAATTGGTGAATATGATTCAGTAATTACAACTTTACCTTTAGCCCTATTCACAACACTTTGCCTTTTTGCAGTTTCTCCATTCTTTACTTTTTCCCATAAGGTGTTAAATTTATCAAGTTCACTGTCTTGAATAAAAGAACGAAGATTGTGTCCTTCTGCTTTTTCTTTTGATATGCCTAAAAGTTCTAAAGCGTTCTCATTTAAATTCAGAATATTAGCATTTATATCAAGTTCACCAACCAAATATGATGTATTTAGGGCGCTAAGAACACCATTCATTTCAATTTCTCTTCGGGCAGACTCTTCTTGAGTGGTTTGTAGTTCTTCCATATTCTGACGCATTTCCTCTTCTTGTGCGGCAAGTTCCTCTGATTTTAGTTTGGATTCTTCAAGTAAAGTCACAGTTTTAATATTTACTTTAACGGAAGATATAGTTGAAGCTATGCTTTCTGCAACTTTCTCGATAAAGTCGATTTGGTACTGACTAAATTTATTGAAACTAGCCATCTCAATAACTCCATATACATTATCGTTGAACGATAATGGAGTAATTAATAATGACCTAGGGTTGGCATCTCCTAATCCACTTGTAATACTAACATAATTATCAGGAATATCAGTCATATGAATAGTCTGAGCCTCTAAGTAGCATTGCCCAACTAAATTTTCGCCTGCTTGTATTTTTTTATCCACAAATTTCTTTCTGTCATAAGCGTAACAAGAACTCATTTCTAAAAAAGTGTCACTATCGTCTTCGTTATTCACTAGGAATATGGTCCCTTGATTTGAATTAGTATATTTTACTAATTTGCTAATTACATTATAAGTAAAAGACTCCATATTGTCAGTATTATTACGTAAGAGTTCTCCAAATTTTGCAAAACCTACTGTAGCCCATTTTTGCTCTTCTTCATTTTTTCTTCTTGTTTCCTCTTCCTCTCTTGCCCTTTGAAGACTATCTCTCATCTCAATAAGAGCATTTCCTAACACGTCTTCTTCGCTTAAGGCTTTAAATTTTGCATCTAAATCTCCCTTACCAATTTCTCTCGCAAAATGAGCCGTATTTGTTAAATTATTGATTAAAGTATTGGAAGAATTAGCAATGTCACCAATCTCATCATTTCTCTTTATGTTTAACTCTTTTACAGAGTTTATTTTACCTTTTGATAATAGTTCTAAGCTATTTGTGATTTTAGAAAGAGGATTTGTAATGTTTTTTGAGATAAAGAAAATAACTATTATTAATAGTATAATTCCAATACCGCCAACAAGAAATGAACTTCTAAAATTGCTATTAGTTTGGTTAATTATTACTTCACGAGGAACGGCAACACCAACCATCCATGGATGTGATGTGCCAGCTATAGTAAATGGATAAAAAGTATAGTAGAAATCACCTTCATTTTTAATATTTAGATTAGTAGAAAATGGTTTGCCTTCTTTTATTTTACTTTTAATATCAATATTTGTATTAGAAAAATCATTAATAATTGATTTTCCAACAAGCTCATTGTGCTCTTTATTTCCAACGTATATTCCTTTATTTGAAATAAGAAATATATTAGAACTATAAATGTTTTCAGCTTCGTTGATAATATCATTAAATCTAGACATTGGGATATCAATTCCACATAAACCAGCATACCTTCCATTTATAACTACAGGAGATGCTACACTAGCAACCATTTTTGATTCTCCATCATATACGTCAGTATATGGCTCGGTTAAAAATTCTGATTTACTAGTTTTTAATTGTAAATATAGGCTTCCTGGAGTGTCACCATTAGTATTCATTGAGTCACGCTCAATTACTACTTTGTCAGAAGACTTGAAAATATTAATTCGTATTCTTCCGTAATTCTTTTTCCAGGCTGTACTTAGGTTTGATCTTTCCCAACTCATCCATATTGCCTGATAGTAAGGGTATTTTGAGAATATTTTAGTTTGAATATTAACAGTTCGGCTTAGTTTTGTTTCTGCGTCATAACTTTGCATAGTCTCAAATTGATCGGCCATTGTGCGCGAAACTTTAATCTCTTCTGTTAAATAGGATCTCACTAAATTAGCATATTTCCCAGCATAGGAGGCTGCTGTTTTTTCCATATCAGCTAATCTAATAGGCTTTATTATAAAAGCCATATAGCCAAGAGATAATACAAAAATAAAAATGGTAACTCCTAATATGGATACCATTAACTTTGAGTTGAGTTTTAGTTTCATAACTAAAAAGTTGTTATTAATGTTTAATAAAATACCAAGAAAAAATAACAATTCTAAAATATCAAGCAATTATAATTAATATTCATTGAGCATGTACATTAAATTGTGTGATATCTTTGGACAATTACATTATAATGAACTCCTCATATTGTATTATTAGGAGTTGTAATTAGACTTATGTATTAAATGATTACAAGATTGTTAGTTTAATATTTTGCAAATATGAGATTTTTTTTTCAAATTGTTAAAAAAATCTTTTTTTTTGTATTGTAAAAAGGTGTCAGTTATTTTATATTTTTGTATCGGGATAAAATAAGATATAATAATATGCTTCAAAAGGAACAATTAATTTTTATTATACAACAACTAAAGCAATATTCTGGTTTTGATTTGAGTAATTATGCAGAGGGGTCTCTTTTGCGAAGAGTAAAAAGAATAATGATAAATCAAAAGATGGACGTTACTCAAATTCTTAGAGGAATTCAAACCGACCCTAAATTTTGTAAAGAATTTTTAGAGGATATTACTGTTAATACTACGGAATTATTTAGAGATGTTAAAATCTGGAAGTTTCTAAGAACAAATACTATAATTGATCTTCAAAAGAGAAACAGAATTAATATTTGGATTGCTGGTTGTTCTACAGGGCAAGAAGCATATTCGATTGCAATTTTATTAAATGAAATGGGATTATTGACTCAAGCAAGCATTTTTGCTACTGATATTAACTCCAAAGTACTCGAAATAGCCCATAAAGGAGAATATAGATATAGAAATAATTTAGATTATTTGAGTAACTTTGATACTGTAATCAAACATAATCCCCTTAACTATGATGATTACTCTAATGTTGACTACGAAAAATATTTTAAAATTGACAAATCACGCGACAAAATAATAATGAATGATTTCCTAAGGAAAAAAATTGTATTTTTGGAACATGATTTAGTGAAATCTCAAAGTTTATCATTTGGTAAGTTCGATTTGATTTCATGTCGTAATGTTTTGATTTACTTAAATCAAACATTACAAAACAGAATATTAAGTGGATTTCATCATAGTCTGCATCCAAATTCATTTTTAATGTTGGGTATTCATGAGAGTATTTTAGGGCCAGCTTCTATTAAGTTTAAAAAGAAAGGCTCTGTTTATATTAATAAATAATATTAGTGAAAATGAAACCTTTACGTATGCATTCTACGTATAAGTTTTGTTGAAACTATAATCTTGGTTTAGTTTGCTTACTATCTATTATAAATAGATAAATATTGATATATGAAAACAACGCTATCTATCCTGCAATATAGAGATATTATTGACTCGATAAATGTAACGTATGGAATAAATTTGAAGCAACATGCTATGTCGTCCTTGCGTCAACATTTATTGATAGTGATGGAGAAATCAAAATATTCTAATCCTACTTTAGTAGCCAAAGGTATAAAGGAAGACAAACAGTTTTTAGAACAAATTATTTCATGTTTATATTGTGAGCATATTAGCTTATTTAGAGACCCCGCAATGTGGCGTATTCTTAAGCCTCAAGTTATTGATACGCTACCAAAGAGTGTCCAGTTGAAGATTTGGATTCCAGAAGTAAGTCAGGCTAGTGATTATTATTCTTTGGTAATTATTTTGAAGAAACTTGGTTTACTTGCGAAGTCAAAAATTGTAATATCTGATGAAAGTAGGATAAACCTAGATAAATGTAAACAAGGAGAAATAGATTCTAATATTATTAATACCTCAGAATCTAATATTAAACGTTTTGATGCTGGTGATGATTTGTATAATTATGTAAGTCAGTCTGGTAGAAAGTTTTATATTGATAAATCCTTATTAAAAACAACAATTATTAGCAAAGGTGGTGTTTTAGATATAGATCTACCGTTTAAACCAAACTTAGTTTTATTTAGAAATAAGATGATTTATTTTAATCCGGTAAAAGAACAGAAGGTTATCAATAAATTACATAAAGAAATTGTAGGTGGAGGTATCTTAATTACTGGTGTGAAGGAAGATATAAGTACATTTGAGATAAGGGGAAAGTTTAAAATACATAATAAGGACGAGCAAATATATAAACGAAGTTATTAATGGCAGTACAAAGAATAAAATATATTGTAATTGGAGGATCGGCAGGTAGCTTTAGAGGTGTTACTAAAATACTATCTAAAATACCAAAGGACTATCCTTTGCCCGTAATACTATGTTTGCATAGATTAAAGCATGTGCGTAGTGGATTTGTTGAAGCTCTTGAATTGAAAAGTAATCTGCCAATTGTTGAGCCAAGTGATAAAATGAATATTCAGAAAGGTAAAATATACTTAGCTCCTGCAAATTATCATTTAATTGTAGAATTAGGAAATACTTTCGCATTATCAACATTTGACAATGTTAATCATTCTAGACCAGCCATTGATTTGACTTTTGAGTCCTCAGCTAGAGTTTTTCGTAATAAAATGGCGGGTATTATGCTATCGGGAGCAAATAAAGATGGCGCAAAAGGAATGAGAAGTGTACATATTAATGGAGGAATTACAATTATTCAAAATCCTTCAGAATGTCAAGCTCGTACCATGCCTGAAGCCGCAAATAAAATTACTAAAATAGATCATGTCTATTCCGTAGACCAGATAATTAACTATATTCTTAAAATACCATATAATGAAGCTTAAAACACTACAACTATTTAAAACATTATCAATAGTGATATTGTTATTGACAATAGGATTAACAATATGGGCATATTTCAAAATGGATGCTTTATTTACTACCGTTGAATTAAAAGCCGTCTCTGTTGAATTTCAATTATTTGTTTTATCAATTATTACAAGTGCATCAGCAAGTTTTTTTATAAGTTGGAGATTAATTCTTGTTACAGACGCCGTTAATGCAGATGTGAAAGCAGACATAGATGAGTCTTCAATTGATATTGAAGTGGACGATGAGGAGATAACAAAATATACCATTGATTGGGATAGCCTTTGTAATAATACTAATATAGAAAAATATCCAGATACTGATATTGAACCATTATTACAACAAATTTGTAGACATCTAAAACTAGATTTGGGGATGGTATTTAAGCTAAATACTGATAATGAATTTGAGAATGTATATAACTATGCCTTCTTTAGTGACGAAAAACCACAGAACTTTAAATTAGGCGAGGGGCTTCATGGGCAAGTAGCTATGAATATGAAAGCTGTGCAATTAATAGAAATCCCTGATAATTATGTTAAAATAACATCTGCAAGTGGTTTTGTGCTTCCTAAAAATATTTATATGATTCCCATTGTTAATGATGGTAAAACAGTACTTTATTTTGAATTTGCAGATATGAAAGTCTTCAAATCGAATACTTTTGAGCTGCTTAACGAATTTGTAGAAAAAATTACTAATAAGATTTTTTAAGATATAGACTTATGAATGATAATTATTATACACCAAAAGAAAAAATACTATTAAGTCAATTAATGATTGGCGGTTTTGTTGTAGGTCTACTATTAAGCATTGATATTGGTTATATAATCTTTTCAATGAATATTGATATTCCTGAAGGAGTAAATAGGTTCGTTTTTATACATCAAGAATATCCAGCCATATTTGTTGTTTGGGCTTTCCCCTTTTTGCTTGGTGTTACAGCTAGATATTTTGCTATGGTTTTTATAAAACGGAAAAAACAATATGATAAAATAATTGATAGAAAGAATAATACAATTACTAACAATGCTCTTTTTGCTAAGAGTATAGGTGAAGGAGATTTTGATAATAGCAATATAGGTGAGTTGGATCGAAAAGATCTTTTAACACGCTCCCTATTAAGAATGCGTGACAATCTTATTAAAAATAAAACGGTTGAACAACGCAATATATGGATTAATCAAGGTAAAGAGATTATTTCTACAGAACTAAGGAATGATACTGATTTAAAAAATTTAGCGTATGGTGTATTAGAACATTTACTAGATTATTGTAATTTAAATCAAGGTAGATTTTTTATCTATAATGATGAAGAAAAAAAATATGAATTAACAGCTGCTTATGCTTATAATAGAATAAAATATATTCAGCAGGAATTTACAGATGGAAAAGGATTAATAGGTCAGGCTACATATGAGAGACAGAGTATTTATAGAAATGATATTCCTGATGATTATGTAACTATTACCTCGGGAATATTAGCAGATAAAAAACCAGGTAGTTTGTTTATTATGCCATTAATTAGTGAAGATAAAGTGCAAGGTGTAATTGAAGTAGCAAATATTGAGAATGAGATACCTTCTGAAGTAAGGGATTTAATAGAAGCATTGGGTTCAATTATTGGCCAAGTATTATTTAGTGTTAATGTAAATTTGAAAACTAAGCGATTGTTAGATGAGTCTAGAATTCTGACTGAGGAGTTGAGGGAGAATGAAGAGGAGCTACACCAAAATGCTGAAGAAATGCGTATGACGCATGAAGAGCTAGAGAAGAGTAATGAAGAGCTTGAAAGACAAGTGCAGGAGGTTGAGTCTTCAAAAACAAGACTACACTCACTACTTGAAAATGCTTCAGAAATAATTACTATTTATGATGTTAATGGTAAGATTAAATATGAAAGCCCTTCTACCGAGAAAATTCTAGGATATCATCCTGATGATATAATTGGAATGTCTGCAACAGAAAGAGTTGCAAAGGAGTTTATACCATTAGCAAAGAAAAATATTGATGATTTACATAAGAATCCTTTTAAAACAGTTAATTATTCATTTATTCATTTATGTGCTGATGGAAGCGAAGTTTGGGTAGAAACAACTGGACGTAATATGCTTGATAATCCTGCAATTGAAGGGCTTATATTCAATACAAGAGATATTACACTTCAAAGAATCGCAGAAAAAGATAAGCGTTTAAAATCAAGAATGCAGGCCCTTTCAGAGAATAGTCCTGATATGATTATTCGTTTTGGAAGAACAGGTAAATTTCATTATTATAATCCCAAAGCTATTGAGTTACTTGGGGTAAAGGCAAAAGATTTAGCAGATACTTCGCTTGATAAAGTTAAACTTCCTAGTTATTTAGTCGAATTCTTTAATGAAAGAATAGAATATACAAAGAAAAATCTGAAGAAAGCAGAGATAGAGTTTGAGATGGAATATGAAGGAGAGAAAATGATACTTAAAGTTAGTACCATTCCTGAATATAATGAAGAGAAAGAGTTAGAAACAATTTTATTAGTAGCGCATGATCTTACTGAGATAAAGGCTATTGAAAGAGAAATTACAGATAAAAACTTAAAGCTTACTGAAAGTATTAATTATGCACAAAGAATTCAGACAGCTATTCTTCCTAGAGTAGATCTTCTTGATCAGTATTTTAGTAGTTCATTCATGTTTTACAAAGCGCGTGATGTAGTTAGTGGTGACTTTCCTTGGTTTAAACAAAATGAAAATGGAGTATACTTAGCGGCAGTAGATTGTACTGGTCATGGTGTGCCTGGAGCTTTATTGAGTTTTATTGGTTACTTCTTGTTAAACGATATTATCAATACCCATCCAAATTCTAAGTCTCAAGAGATATTAGAAATATTTGATGCCGAGGTACGGTCTACATTAAAACAAGATCAGGGAGGAAAGAATACTCGTGATGGAATGGATATTGCCTTCTGTCAGTTTACTCCAGATATGAAGAAGTTATATTTCTCAGGAGCACATCGCCCATTATATCTAATGAGAAATGATGAATTATTATATTTTAAAGGAGATAGACGTGCAATTGGTGGAATAACACCAAAGAGAAAGAAAAAAGAGTTTACCTTACATGATGTTGATTTGCAAAAGGGAGATAGAATATTTATATTCAGTGATGGTTTACCCGATCAATTTAAAGCAGGTACTTATGAAAAGTTTCAAGAAAAGCGCGTAAGAGAACTATTGAAAAGCAATATGCACTCTACAATGGAAGAAATTCATACTGATTTTGAAAAAACTTTAGCAGAATGGCAAGGTGATTACAGACAAATAGACGATATAATATTAATAGGAATAGAAATATAAATAACAACACATTCAAATACTAATACTCATGGAGAAAAAAATCATGAATGAGATCTTTCACGATTATGTGTTTGACTTTTATCGCAAGATGAAAATTAATCAAATTAACTTAATTTATGAAGGAGAAGTAACACATCAGATTACAAAAGCATTTACTGCTTTAACTGAAGAAAACATGGCTAAAGATGCAGAGCCAAATGGTTTGCAGATGAAAGTGTTTCATATAATTGTGGAAAGTTTGCAAAACATTAGCAAACATGCTCAAAACTTAAGAGGTATAGAATCAGACCTTAAAGGGATTGGAACGTTTCTAATAGCGAAATCAAAAACAGATTACTTTATTATTGCAGGAAATCTTGTACATAATGAAGATATGGAGTCTATGATTAATTTATTAGAAAAGATTAATAAATTAGATAAAAAGGGACTTAAGCTATTGCATAAAGAGCAAATGAAAGAGGGTAAATTGTCTGATAGAGGAGGAGCAGGTCTTGGTTTTATTGATATTGCAAGAAAATCGGGACAGAAGCTTAGCTATGATTTTAAATCAATAGGTGAAAACACAAGTTTCTTTATTTTAACAACACAAATTCCACGTTTAAAAATTTCGTAATCATGAATATTATAAAAATAGAAGGTCAAGAAGATACTCCAAAAATTGTATTTGATCCATCAAATGATATTTTTGAAATATCTGGTAGATCATTGCCAGAAGATGCTGCAATGTTTTATGAGCCAATTATAGAATGGTTGCAAAACTATTCTCAAACTCCTAATGATCATACTGAAATGCATATTAAATTGAATTATTTCAATACAGCTTCATCTAAATTATTACTCGATATCTTAATGATTCTTGAAGAAATGGTAGAAGATGGTAAAAGTTGTATTATTAAATGGTTTTATGATGAAGATGATGAAGATATGGAAGAAGCAGGAGAGGAATACTCTGAGTTAATTGAAGTTCCTTTTGAACTTTTAACTTACTAATTAGCATAAAGTATTTTATAAATAGTATTGCTTGTTTTGCATGAGTAGTATTATTGCTGCAATTAGATTTTATATTTAATAACTAGTATCTTAAATAATGAGTGAGGAAATTCTTAAGGCCCTTATGCAATTGTTTGCTATTATAGCAAAACAAGATAGTGAGGAATTTGAAGGAGAGCGTTTGTATGTGGAAAATTTCCTCAAGAAACAGGTGCAGCCTAAGGATGTTGATTTGTACATTAGTCTCTTTGATGAGAAAATTCAGGAAGCAAGAAAGAAGTCTAGCAGAAGAGCTAATAGAAAGCTTACTTCTGTTACGGATTCAGTAAGCGTTCTGAAGATATGTATGAGAATCAATAAAACTCTTGACCATAGACAGAAAGTAATTAGTACCATACAGTTATTAGAAATGGTTTCCCTTAGAAAAATGGGGAAACAGAGAATGGATATTATTCTAACTGTAGCAGATGTTTTTAATATAGATCTTAAAGAGTTTGATAAATTTAATCAACTCATTTTTCCTCAAGATGATACATTTGAAGAAGATGTTGATTTCTTAATAATTGACGATAAGCATTCAGAACGACCTAATCATATTAGACAAAAAGGGCTGAATGGAAGGATAGTGATTCTTCGAAATATTAGTTCAGAATTATTTATTGTAAGGTATACTGGATCACATGATTTAATTTTAAATGGACTTCCGTTTGAAACTGGATCTTGTGCTGTTTTTAACCCTGGAAGTTCAATTAAAACTCCAGTTGGTAAACCAATTTACTTTTCTGATGTGTTTGAACACTTTAGTCAAGGTGCTGATAAAATGGCAATTAGTTTTATTGCCGATAAAATTAGTTACAAATTTGATAAGGGAAATTTTGGAATACAGAATTTAAGTATACACGAACAACAGAATTCATTAATTGCTATAATGGGGGCTTCGGGCTCTGGTAAGTCTACCTTGCTAAACATTATGGCTGGAAATTATAGACCACATTCGGGCTCTATAAGAATTAATGGTATTGATTTGTATGATAATCCTGATGAGCTTGAAGGAGTTATTGGTTTGATACCACAAGATGATTTACTAATTGAAAACTTAAGTGTCTTTGAAAATTTATTCTTTAACGCAAGGTTTTGCTTTAAAAATAAGTCCAAGGAAGAAATTACCGAATTAGTAAATGAAACACTAAAATCTTTAGATCTATATCAGATAAAAGATTTGGCTGTTGGTAATTCTTTAAATAAGCTTATTAGTGGAGGGCAAAGAAAAAGATTAAACATTGCTTTAGAACTTATACGTGAACCTTCCATTCTTTTTGTTGACGAGCCTACAAGTGGACTTTCTTCTTTGGACTCTGAAAACGTGATGGATTTGTTGCGTAGATTGTCTTTAACAGGAAAGTTGATTTTCGTTGTTATTCAT